>Ga0255048_10000588_pt1 | contig 27655 bp, 25 predicted proteins | sample JV7_2_2_MG_FD_183619 | JGI IMG/M metagenome (GOLD analysis project Ga0255048, IMG submission 183619) | Seawater microbial communities from Jervis Inlet, British Columbia, Canada - JV7_2_2 | ecosystem: Environmental > Aquatic > Marine > Inlet | place: Canada: British Columbia | collected 2016-10-06
TAGGAGTGGCATAATAATGTTAAAATGCTGTAGATGTAAAATGTCTTTTGATAAATCTAACTTTTCACCCAGAAAAAATAGAAAGCGGGGATATGCCTATCCTTGTAAAGCATGTAATGCTAAATCTCTACGTGAGAGATGGTTTAAGCCTTTATCTGAAGGGAGTAAAAATTGTACTGTATGTAAAATAAACAAGGGTCTTACGGAGTTTTTTGCCTGTCATACAAAGAAGGATGGTCGGGAATCAGCATGTAAGGTTTGTAGTCAAGCTAAAAGAATGGTACGATTGAATACCCGTCCTGAATGTAGAATTGTAGAAAACTTAAGGCGACGAACCAGGGCCGTACTAGCAGGCATTAATAAATCAAAGGCAACATTGGCCTTAATAGGTTGTGATCCTATTTATTTAAAAGAACATCTTGAAGGTCAATTTACTTCTGGTATGAGCTGGGATAATTATGGTGAGTGGCATATAGATCATATAGTGCCTTGTAATGATTTTGATTTAACTAAACCTGAAGAACAGAGTAAGTGTTTCCATTATACTAATCTTCAGCCTTTGTGGGCTATCGATAATTTAAAAAAGGGAATTGGATGATGAAAAAGGCATTAATTACAGGAACCTCGGGTCAAGACGGTTCCTACTTAGCCGAACTACTGTTAAAAAAGAACTATGAAGTAATAGGGATGGTACGTCGGAGTAGTGTTTGTAATCTGGGGAGACTGAATAACTTAATCAATCACCGCAATATGAGTTTAGTGGAAGGGGAGATAAGTGACCCACTTTCGGTGTATTCTATTGTTGAGAGTGTACAAGCGGATGAAATTTACAATCTTGCCGCTATGTCTCATGTACAAACCTCTTTTGCTCAACCCTCATATACATTTGATGTTTGTGCCAAAGGACCACTTAATATGTTAGAGGCTATACGTAAGTATAGCAGTCATAGTCGATTTTATCAGGCTTCAACAAGTGAGTTATTTGGTAAGAATTTTACTAGAGCACCACAAACAGCTTTTAAGTATCAAGATGAAAACACCCCTTTTGCCCCTCAATCTCCTTATGCCTGTGCTAAACTTGCCGCTCATGATCTAGTACGGATTTATCGTGATGGATATGGATTACATGCTAGTGCGGGAATTTTATTCAATCATGGTAGTGAGAGACGAGGAGAAAAGTTTGTAACCCGTAAGATTACTATGTGGATGGCTGATTTTTATCATTGGAAACAGAGACTCTTAATCGATAAAGAGCGGACTAGAAACGATATCGATAATATTATTTCTACAGATCACAATCAACTACCTTTTGCCAAACTAAGACTAGGGAACTTAGATTCATTTAGAGACTGGGGTCATGCAGAAGACTATGTTTATGCTATGTGGCTTATGATGCAGCAAGATGATCCAGATGATTATGTTATAGCGTCGGGAGAAACACATACTGTTAGAGAATTTTTAACGGCAGCATTTAATGAAATTAATGTAACTGATTTTGAACCTTATATTATGACCGACCCTGCCTTTTATCGTCCATCAGAGGTTGATTTCTTAAGAGGAATACCCGACAAAGCTAAAAATATATTAGGTTGGGAACCCAAGGTATCGTTTAAAGATTTAGTACGAAGAATGGTTCGGAGTGATATAAATGGCTCGCAAAAAAAGACCCCGACGTACTCGACGGATAGACAGACGGCGGTATCCACGACGTAATCCTGGGGCTGTGTCACGGGACTATAAAAGTCCTATATATTCTCAATGGAGAAAAGATGTAAAGGAGAGGGATGAATATTGCTGTCAGTGGCCTAACTGCGGCTCTAAGCATCGTTTAGAAGTTCATCATATCAAAACTTGGTCTAAGTTCCCAAGTTTACGATATACTAGTGCAAATGGCATTACTCTATGTTGGAGATGTCATAATTCAATAAAAGGGAGAGAGGCCGATTACGAAGCCTTTTTTCTAAAACTATTAGAATGGCAGATGTTAACCAAACTTAAAAGGTATAAAAAAAAGAAGGATTAACATGGGTCAGTTAAGGAGAAATTTATTCATGAAACGGTTTGCAATTAATATGGTAGCGGTAGCCCTTCTTATGGTAGCATCAGTAGCTTCTGCTGAAGAACATAAGGCAACGAAGGTAGCTCAACATTTACAGGACATTAGTGTTACGATTCGTGCTGGTGGATCACAGGGTTCTGGGGTCCTTATTTCACGCATGGTAAAAAGTAAAGGAAAGATGGTTAATATTAATTTTGTATGGACCGCCGCACATGTTGTGGACGGACTAAGATCAACCCGCACCATAATTGGTCCTAATGGTAGTCCGAAAGTTCTAGTGGAATTTAGAGATGTACAGATTCTTAAAGAGGATCAAGTTGACGGGCGTAAAGTTGGTGAACATGTGATGGATGCTAAGGTTGTTTTATATTCTGACTCAGAACATGGGCATGACCTAGCACTATTAATGGTGCGAAAGCCTAATTTTACTATTTCTAATGCCGTTTTTGAGCCCGATCATGTATGTGCTGTTGGAACTAATTTAATTCATGTTGGCTCTCTACTAGGTCAGGCAGGATCTAACTCTATGACTCGTGGTAATGTATCTCAAACAGGTCGTGTCCTTCAACTAGGAAATGGTGCCGGAACTTTGTTTGATCAGACTTCCTGCCCAGCCTTTCCTGGATCATCTGGGGGTGGAGTATTTACCGCTCAAGGTAAATATATGGGTATGTTAGTTCGTGGTGCCGGAGAGACCTTTAATCTAGTAGTTCCTGTGAGACGTATGTATAAATATGCAAGAAAACATAATGTACTCTGGGCTCTTGACAAAAGTGTTCCTGTACCCTCCCTATCGTTCATAGACAAGATAAATCCTGAACATGCTCCTACTACCAGTAAAAAGGTTCGTAGTAAGGATTCAAAAAAATATAGTTTTCTTGTTGGGAAGCTAAATCCTTGTGACGGAGCTAAGAAATAATATGTGTGATATGAGAGGGACTCCTGAGAATGCCAAAGTCCAAGTTCACAGTTATTAGAGATACGAGAGAGAAGTCAGCCAAAGGGTGGTCATTTGATGAAGACACGCTTTGTGCTGGCACTCTTCGTAAGAAATTGGATACCGGAGATTATAGTATTCAAGGTCTAGAAGAAGATATATTATGTATTGAACGTAAGGAAACAATACAAGAGTTTGCCCGTAACTGTATTGAAAAACGTTGGGCGGCCTGTATGGAACGTATGTCTAAGTTTAAACATGCATATCTTTTATTTGAATTTACATGGGAAGATATTGATAATTATCCGTGGTCTGCTAATGTTCCAGAGAGAGTACGGAAACAGATGATACATGAAGCAGGAACCCCTAAAATTCCCATTAAGAAGATTAAGAAAATTGTTCATACTGCCCAGGACTATGGGATCTTTGTGATAGCTTGCGGAGATGCTATGAAGGCGGAACAGGTAGCTTATAAAATAATGAAAAAGGCTTATGAAGTATACTTATGATGTTGAAGATTACGATCATGCCTATCTAAGGGTTTCTAATGATGACTTGGCTAAAGCCAAGATCCAGAACCCTCTACAGGACTTAACTGACTGGCAAAAAGAAAATTATCATTTACATATTTTACGTATAATGCGTGATCCTAAATATGTTTATTGGACAGTTAAGAATCTTTTAAACATTGATCTATTACCGGAGCAATGTGTTATTTTGCAGGAGATGTGGGGGAGGGCTTTTCCTATGTATGTGGCGAGCCGTGGCTATGGAAAATCTTATTTGCTTGCTGTTTATTCTATGCTTAAATGTCTGTTGGAGCCCGGCTGTAAAATTGTGCTTGTAGGTGCAGCTTTTCGTCAATCTAAGGTTATTTTCGAATATATGGATACATTGTGGAGAGATGCCCCTCTATTTCGAAGCCTTTGCAATGATGCTAGTGGTCCTCGTCGTGATGTAGATCGTGTTACTATGAGAATTAATGAGAGTTGGACTATTGGTATTCCGCTCGGTGATGGCTGTCTCACTAAAACTAGCTTACTAACCTATAATAATACTATAGATTTTATTTCAATAGAGCATGATTTTGATAATCCTAATAAAGAAATAATTACTAGAAAAAGAAATGTTTGGGGTAATGGGGGTTTTAATGAATCAGATGAATCATATTGTAATGGGGTACAACCTACTAAAAAAATCACCACAAAAAAGGGGTATACAATAGAAGGAACATTGAATCATAAGATAAAGATTTATGACTCAAAAAATAGAACGATAGGATGGAGAAGGTTCGACGAAATCTCTCTCGGAGATCATCCTATTATCGACAGGACGGAACGTTGGCATGAGGGGCAATCAGATATTTCTCCGGAGGAAGCTTATGCCGTGGGGTTGATGATCGGTGATGGATGTTGGACTCATGAATATCGTTTAGGCTTTGCCACTCAGGATATTGAATTAGCAGAAGCTCTAATCCAAGGTACGGGGCTAAAGTGGAAGCAGGCTAAAGATATAGTCCATTGGGATATGAATAGCAAGGGAGACAAGGCTCAATGGTTAAGTAAATATGGACTACCGGATCGATGTTACGCTAAAGATAAAACAATTCCCCAACCTATTCTGTCCTCTTCTAAAGAGGTAGTGGCAGCATGTATTTCTGCTTTATATGATACCGATGGCCATATCCAGGTTCAGACTGCGAAGGGTGGAACCGCAATCACAGTTGGTTTTACCAACACATCAGAACAGTTAGTTGATCAGTTACATTTTCTTCTACTCCATTTCGGTATCATCTCCTACAAAACATTTAGAGATAGGGATGAAAACTGGAATAGAGTATATGAGCTATTAATTACTGGTAAGGATGTACGACTATTTTATGAACGAATCAACTTTAGACTTACCCGCAAGAGAAAAGTGTTTAATGCTGGGATGCAGGATAAAATTCGTGATATCTCAGCCGGAGATATTATACCAGGGTTGATTCCTACGATGACGGAGATAGCTAAAGAGAATAAACGTAGGGGAATGCCACATATTAGTGCTAGTCAGATCGTAAAACGAAAGGAGGCTACAAGGGGCTTTATTACTGATTTTTGTTGCAAATATAAAAATTCTAATCCTGTTATTCAAACCATTGAAGACCTAAACGACCCCAATATTTATTATGATGAAGTTACCTCTATAGAAGATGGTAAAGCTCCAACATATGATGTGCATATTCCTGACAGTCATGAATATTGTGCCAACGGGTTCTTCTCACATAATACTAAGATCCGGGGTTTACGTGCTCATATCATTATTTGCGACGAATTTAACAGTATCCCTGTAGAAATATACGAAACCGTTGTTGCTGGCTTTGCTTCTGTTTCTAAGGCTCCAGCTGATAATGTTAAGGAGGCAGCTAAACGAAAGGCTATGAAGAAGGATAAAGTATGGTCTGATAAACAGGAGGAAACCTATAAAGGTCGTCATCAAAACCAATCTATTCTTTCAGGAACAGCAGGATATGACTTTGAACCTTATGCCTCGTACTGGAAGGTATATAAAAAGATGATAGCTGGTGGAAAATATCAGGGAGATGATGTATCCGAAAATGAAGATGACGTTTCCGATGAGCTACCGGAATACATGCAACATCTAAATGCGGACCAATTCTCTGTTATTCGTATGCCTTATGAGCTTATTCCTGAAGGCTTTATGGATGATCAACAAGTGTCAAGATCTCGGGCGACAATGCATAGTGGTATCTATCTCATGGAATATGCCGCGTGCGTAAAATCTAATACCCTCATAACTACAGATACAGGAATAAAAAAGATAATTGATATTAACATTGGTGACATGGTGTTAACTCATAAGGGTAGATTTCGTAAAGTAACTAAAAAACTTTATAGAAGGTATAGAGATAAAATAGTTAAATACAAAACATATGGATATAATCAGACTATTGAAGTAACTCCCAATCATCCTTTTTGGTGTGGGGAAGATAGTTTTAGACCAATTGGCGACGGACCAAAAGATGTTGGCTTGGTAAACTTAAATGAATTAAGCGGGAGGACCATTCTAAATACTGAACCTATACTAACAGATATTCTGGAAACTAAAAATAAGTTATATTTCTATCCTCGGGGAAGTAAGTCTAATTTTAATCTAGACCAGCAACGAGAAATACGAGAGAATAGCTCAGGAAAAACTACTGTAGCACTTGCTCAAGAGTATGGTGTGAGTCAGCCCTCTATCTCTTATCTTCAAAATAATGATAATATACCTAAGCATCGTATCCCTGTGGATATTAAGCTAGATTATGACTTTGGATTAATAATTGGTTATTATGCCTCGGAGGGTAGCACAGGGGCAGGAGGTAGACAGACAGGTTTTGCTCTAGACGAACATAAAGATACCGAATATCAAAAACAGCTTTTACAGGCTATAAATCGAGTTTTTGGCTTTCAGGGAAAAAGATATATACAACAAAAAAACACAGTAGTAATATCCATTAATAGTAGACTGGTCGCGGATATTATGAAATATATATGTCCAGGGCTATCTCACACAAAGCTTATTAGGCACGATATTTTATTCTCTAATGAGGAATTTCTCCGAGGGGTTATTGAGGGATATTGGAATGGAGATGGCCATATTAGAGATGGGATGGCTGTGGCTCAGTGTGTTAATCAGTCCATGTTGAATCAGTTTCGATTGGTTTTATCATACTTTAATATTTCCTCCTCTCTAATGGATACAGGTAGGGAAGAGACCTTTAAGTTAGTTCTGACTGGAAATAATTATAGGGACTTTATGGCGGAGTTTTACGGTAAGATTTTATTGAAAGGTACTAGAAAGCAACATCTTATAAATGATGGAGAAAAGACAGTATGTCCTATTTTATCCGCTGATCTTATAGATTATGATGATTTTGTATACAATCTTGAGGTGGAAGAAGATAATTCATATTCTACTTTAAATGCGACAGTCCATAATTGTTTTGCAAAAGACTCTCAAGGTTTCTTTAAGAGAACCTTAATAGAGGGTTGTACAGCCTCTGATAAAAATGTTGCCAAGCCAGGATGGCCCGCATGGTGTCCAGAACCTTTTGATGTGTTGACAAAAGGGAGAATGGGGAAGCAATATATATTTAGTATTGATCCGGCCTCAGAGAACGACAACTTCGCCATTATTATCTTAGAACTACATCCAGAGCATCACCGCTGTGTGTATAGTTGGACAACAAATAAAAAGGATTTCGCAGACCGTAAGAGATTACAACTAACAGATTCTGATGACTATTATAGTTTTTGTGTTAGAAAAATAAGAGATCTCTATAGGTTATTTCCTTGTGCTAGAATAGGCATTGACTCTCAGGGTGGAGGTTATGCAATAGCAGAGGGGCTCCGAGACAAAGATAAGGTACTGTCGGGAGAGAGATTAATTCTACCGGCAATTGATGATAAAAAAGAACAAGATACCGATGTGTTAGCAGGGGACCATATATTGGAGTTTATTCAGTTCGCAAGTGCCGATTGGACCTCTCAAGCTAATCATGGCCTAAGAAAAGATATGGAAGATAAAGTACTTCTATTTCCCCGTTTTGATAATATTTCCTTATCTCTAGTAACAGAGCAGGATAAGATAATGTTCTCCAAACTTCAGGAGCGTCTCGGAAACAGTACCGCCCTTAAATTATATGATACTTTAGAGGATGTAGTTATGGAGGTGGAAGAACTTAGAACGGAGCTATCAACTATAACTGTGAGTAGAACCGCGAGTGGTCGGGAGAAATTTGATACTCCTGAGATTAAACTAAATACTGGTAAAAAGGGTAGAATGAGAAAAGATAGATATAGTGCCCTTGTTATTGGTAATATGTTGGCCCGGTCTATCGAGAGGGAAATAACACCTCCCGCGTATCAATCTATTGGTCGTCTAGCGGAAGCTGAGGATGCTGCCAAAATTGATCCAAATAAACCGATGTTCACTGGATCTGCTGATTGGGTAGGTTATTCTCCAAAAAGCGTGGGAGTTATCCGTAGAAGTTAATAGGTATTGGTGTAGATACAATAGGTATTGAAGATTTTCTATGTAATATTAAAAAGCAAAAACTATGAGTAAAAGACGATATCCAAAAAGTGAGGATGATAACCGTAGAGTTATTGGTGATGGACCAGCTTATGTTAGTTGGGATAATGAAAAAGATCGAGGAAAAGCAATAGCGGCCTACAGTGAGGCTTTAGGTGAGGCAGAATATGCCGCCGCTAACTATCGTAGAAATTTTGCCGGAGTCACATCATATTCTGATGGTAGACCAGGATTAAGATCCGCAGACTTTGACTGGTTCCGGCCCGATCAAACAGCACCAATTAAGCCGAAAGATATCATTTCATATGCCCGATTTGTATATCGTAGAGTAGGAATAATACATAATGCTATTGATCTTATGGGGGATTTTGCTTGTCAGGGGGTACGCATTGTACACCCCAACAGCAGAGTAGAGGCTTTCTATAATAGCTGGTTTCGACAGGTGAATGGCAAATTTGTGTCGGAACGTTTAGGTCATTTATTATTTCGGGAAGCAAATGTTCCTATTCGAATGTTCACAGCTAAGATTAATAAGGGTAAAAGATTAAAGATGCAGAAGGTTATAGGAAAGGCCGACATATCTGCAACCAAGGATGAGGTTCATTTCAATAAGGCAGAAGTGCCGTGGAAATATAACTTTCTCGACCCTCTCCTAGTGGAACCAGTGGGTGGTTCATTATCTACTTTATCTAAAAGAAAATTGCTTTCATTGCAAGTCCCCCACTATTTAAAACAAGAGATCCGGAGATTGATCGATAGCCGTGATCCTAAAATTAAAAGTGTATTAGAGGATATCTCACCAGATATCATTCAGGCGGTCCAGGACAATAAGAATATTCTATTACCTCAAGATAAGACTTATATCTATCATTATAAAAAAGATGATTGGCAAACTTGGGCCGACCCAATGACCTATTCAGCCTTCGAGCCATTGAATCTATATCAAAGACTACAATTGGCGGATAAGGCCGCGTTAGATGGGGCAATCTCCAAAATTAGAGTTTGGAAGATTGGTAACTTTGAATATAAGATGATGCCGTCGCCGACTGCATCTACTACCTTAGGTAATATGCTCGGTGCCAATGTCGGTGGTGGGACAATAGATATTGTGTGGGGACCGGACATTGAACTTATTGAAACCAGCAGTGATGTTGGTAATTTCTTAGGGGAAGAGAAATATATCCCGACCCTTATGGCTATCTATGCTACTCTCGGTATTCCTCCAACTTTGACTGGAACATTTGGGGCGGCAGGTACGACTAATAACTTTATTTCTTTAAAAACTCTAACAGAACGTCTAAATTATGTTCGTTCGATTATTATAGAGTTCTGGACTGAACAACTAGAGCTAGTCCAAAAAGCTATGGGATTTAGGCTACCAGCCCACATTGAGTTTGATTTCATGTATTTGGATGATCCTTCTGCTGTAGCTACTTTATTAATGAATATGGCAGATAGGAATATTATTAGCGATGAGTTTGTTCAACGACATATAAAGGCGAATCCAACCATTGAGTCTAGAAGAGTATTGGCGGAAAATAAGAAGAGAGAACAGGCTGGCGTAGAGAAGATCAGTCCGTATCATGAAGTAGATAAACAACATGGTCTTAAGAAGATTGCCCTACAATCGGGTGTCTCAGCTCCGTCAGAAGTTGGATTAGAGTTAGAAGCTAAAAAGAGTGGAGAGGAATCTGCCCTTAAGATGAAGGAGAGCCAAATGAAAATGGGTCGTCCTTCAGGGCCGGGGAACTCGGGGACTCCTGGTAGACCTAAGAATACTAAAGACTCTACCCCTAGACAGAAGAGAACATTTAAGCCACAGAATAAGGCGGCGGTGGAAATGTGGGCGAAGCAGGCACAAGAGTCTATTTCAGCGATTATTAATCCACAGATACTTAATTCTTTAAATAAAAAACAATTACGTAGCCTAACTTCTGCTCAATTTTCGGAGCTAGAAATGCTTAAATTTGAAATATTGTGTAATTTAGATATGGATAGTGATTTATCCGAGGCTGTAATAGCTCGGGCATGTCAAAAACCAAACAATCAAATTCACGCCGAATTTAATGCTTGGGTTGATGATGCCTTAGAGTGTCTGGGACAGAAATCCTTTACAATTGATGAACTGAGAGATCTACGGGTTTCTTTTTATGTAAATAAAGCGGGAGAGTAATAATGTCACCTATTAAAGTATACGAGGCAGAAATTAAGGCGGGGCTTAAGACTCAAATAGAAACAGAGGCATCCGTGGCTTTTGTGATGGAGGCGGCAGATACGGTAGATCGGGCTCTTAATAGTATCCGACATGGACTACCTAAAACAATTGCGGCAATAGCCGAAGCATCCGAAAAAGACCCAGATGTACATCCTACCTACTCTATATTGGTTTCTACTGTATGGAATAAGAATGACGATATTTTCTTGCCGCAGCCTGTATGGGCCGCAAGGAATACTCCTATTCATAAACCATCGAATTTAGACCATGACGAAAAAAAGATAGTAGGAGGGATAATTAATAGTTGGGCTGTAGATGAGGATTTAAACCTTATTGAAGAAGTAGCTAAGGCCGATGAAGACTTTAAGTTACCAGAGTTATTTCATCTTTTAGTGGCTTCTGTTATATATAAGAGATGGAGCGACCCTGAATTATCTACCCGTGTAGAGAATCTAATCGCTAGTATAGCTGCGGGGGAGATGTTTGTCTCGATGGAATGTTTATTTAATAATTTTGATTATGGCGTAGTAGATACTGACGGCAATAATCATATAGTAGCTAGAACTAAAGATACATCCTTTTTAACCCAGCATTTACGAGCATATGGTGGAAAAGGGCTCTATCAAGAGCATAAGGTGGGGCGGATTCTACGAGATATCACCTTTTCTGGAAAGGGTTACGTTGAAAGACCCGCTAATCCAGGAAGTATTATCTTTGATGAGAGCCATATTTTCTCATTTGCAAACGCCTCAAGTGATGAAAATTTATTTTTAAATGAAAATGGTGTAAATAACAATACAGAAGAAGATAATTCTTTGGAAAGTAATCAATCGCAGGAGAATATTATTATGACTACTGATTTGCTAAACGATCAGGTGAAAGAGCTAAAGGAATCTCTGGCTGCTATCAAAGCAGAAAATAAAGAGTTAACCGATAAGCTATCCACCGCGAGCGTTTCCAAATATGAAGACAAAATTGTAAAGCTAGAAGCCAGTGTTCATGAGTTGGAAGAGACTGTATCTGGTCTTGAATCTAACTTAAATGAAGCCAACCACAAGGTTGAAACTCTTGAAGCTGATGTAACTAGCAAGTCTGAAGAACTTAAAGAGGTTAAATCTAACTTCGATAAGATCAAAGAAGACGAAAAGAAAAAGAAGAGAAGTGCGTCTCTTGTTGAGGCCGGACTATCTGTCGAAGATGCCGAAGTGAAAATTGAAGTTTTTGCTTCTCTCTCTGATGAACAGTTTGACGCTGTTGTTAAAACTGTCTCTGAATCCAAGATCCCTGAAACCAGTGAAGCTGCTGATGACGAGGAAGAGGTAGATGATGATTCTGCTGATGACGCCGACGCTGCTGATGTGGTAGAAGAGATTGAAGACACCGCTGATGTATCTATCGCAAGTGAAGATACTGATGGTGAGGATGAGCTGTCTAAAGCTCGTGCTGGTCTTCAAAGTTGGATTGAAGCAACAGTTATGAATAAATAATTTTAAAGTTTAGGAGAATATAAAATGGCTCTAAAAGGTGATCGTGTAGAACACTTGACAGATATCAGCTATTTCAAAAGTGATGCTGTTGCAGAAAGAGGAATTATCCTTGTCCATAATACCGGGGGTTCCGGTTCCGCTATGGATGATAGTGCTGCTCTTGTGGCCGACGCCGCTGCATATACGGATCAACCCGCTGGTCTCTTGTTAAGCGAAGTTGTTAATATTGACCTAACCCGTCAACATTACAATCAGCACAAAGATGAAATGAATCTTGGTGGTAAGGTAACACTATTGAGACGTGGTACTGTTGTGACAGATCAAATTTCGGGAACTCCCGTTATTGGTGAACACGCCTACTTTGGTCTTGATGGTAAGTTGTTTACTCATGGTGAAGCTCCAGCCGGTGCTACTGGTATCCTTCTTGCGGGCCATAGAACTGTGAGTGTTGATCAAGTCGGTCGTTGGTTGTCTGTTAAGGACGCCGATGGTTATGCCAAGGTCGAAATTAATATTGTTTAATCTCGAATAGAGAAACTAGGAGATTTTTAAAATGAAACTTTTTGAACATACCCCAGAAATGGATGCGATTTTGCGTCAATCTGGTAGCCAAAAGAAGGAAGAGTCTTTGGCTGGTGTTGCGGAACTAGCGAAAGCTTTGGAAACTCCCCTGCGTAAGGGCGTCATGAGTGGCGATATCCTTGATGGGATTTTTGAAGTTATCAACCTAGATCCAGGTGCAACTAGCGAATTCCCTCTTGACTTCTTGTCTCCGGGCACGGAGAAAGATTTTGTGGCGTATACGATTCCTAATCATGGTCGTATTCCAGAGCGTCACGTTGAAGGTGACTATGTTATGATTCCCACCTACGATGTAGGTGCATCAATTGACTGGTTGCTAAAGTATGCTCGCGATGCCCGTTGGGATGTTGTGGGTCGTGCGATGGACGTTATGCGTAGTCAGTTCACCAAGAAAATGAATGACGACGGATGGCACACACTCGTTTCTGCCGGTGTTGATCGTAACATTTTGGTTTATGATCCTGACGCATCTAATGGTCTATTTTCTAAGAGACTAGTTTCTCTTATGAAGGTTACCATGAGACGTAATGGTGGTGGTAATTCTAGTTCTATCAATCGTGGACACTTGACCGATATGTATGTTAGTCCTGAAGCGACTGAAGATATTAGGAACTGGGGTGTGGATGAAGTTGATGAAGTTACTCGTCGTGAACTTATCACTAACGATGGCGGATTAATGGTCCGTATTTTCCAGGTTAATTTGCATGACTTGGATGAGCTTGGTGAAGAACAAGAATACCAAGTATTCTACGAGAGTGACCTATCAGGTACGCTTCCAACTGGAGATCAAGAAATTGTTGTCGGTCTTGACCTAAGCAACAATGACAGTTTTGTTATGCCAATTCGTGCTGGACTTCAGATTTTTGATGATGACACATTACATCGTCAAAGACGTGCTGGAGTTTACGGATGGGCAGAGCATGGTTTTGGTGCTCTAGATAACCGAAGAATTTTGCTTGGCTCCTTCTAAGCTTAGTTTTTTATATACTATTTATAAGTCAGTAGTGGCACTTAGCTGCTGCTGGCTTTTTATTATGTAAAGGTAAATAAATAGCGATAGTCATAGTGGTAGAGAAATCCTTAAAGAGGACCCTACTCAATCAAGGTATGACTAACAAGCTTAGAAGCTATGTTGAATAATAAGGATAAGTAAAGTGGCTGAACTAGTTTTTAAGATCGACACTGTGGGGCCAGACCCTGCGTATCAGGATGGAGATTGTATTTGTGCCTTTAATGATGAGAGAATTCAGACTGTTCATTTACGACATATTTGTAATGTTCGCAAGTTTGGATTCAATTCAAATGGTGACCGTCCCATCAGTCTAGCTAAGACATATCTAGAGAACACTTGCAAGTATTTGTTTCAGAGGATAAGTAGAACAGAAGTAAGGAGAACAGAGATAGTTACAGGTAATCAGGTGGTGATTGATCATGTAAGTAAACTTATTGATGGTCAGCTTCAGCATATACATGTGGCTGAGTATCTACGAAGACAAAAGAGAAATCCTAACCATGTCATTTTTAGCAACAGAGCAGGGAAAGAGTACTGGTATGCAGGGACTGTAACTCCTCGATTAAATATTATGTGGGATGAGATAGAATTACAGACTCCCGAAAGGAGAAGAGACCCTAAATACAAGGTGTTTCCTGCAAGTAACCGTGAGCTTGCTGCATATTTATTCGTAAGTGTCGATGATTTTACTTTCTCAAGGGAGGGAGTTTTGGTTTCGTCAGTACTTAATGAGAAAGAAGAAATATTGTTGAAAATGAGACGTATTAAATCTGATTGGAGATTGAAAATATTAGATCAGATTGCTGAGACGGAAGCAAATATACTTGACAAAACTAAGAAGATAGATAAACGCTCACACTGTCGCTGTGTTGGTTCGCCCTTGCGAGACAAAGTGTTGGACATTGATATCGGGGTAGTATAGTGGCTGTAGTAACTAAAACAATTGGTACAGCAACACGAGATTATTCTACGATGGGTTTGTGGGAAGCCGATCTCGATGACGCAGGCATCTATTCTGCCGGAGATGACGCTGTCGGTGAATGTTATGATGATTCACAGTTTTCAGAATTGTGTTATATTAATGGTGGTAGGACAGTAGGTTTATCTACCGTTCTCTTGACTGTAGCGGTAGGGGAACGTCACGACGGGACTTCTGCTGGTTCAGGTGCGAACATTACTAATCCTTCTCATAGCACTTTTTACATCGGTAGAGTCAACACGACTGTTGAATGGTTAAAGAGTGTATACGTTGGTAACGGTGGCGATCATGCCTTTCGCCTGCTCTCAACTGCAGACGATAGTGTCATTCGTAATTGCTATAGCTTACAGGACACAAGTACAGATTGTGATTATGGCTACAGAATTGGAAATTCTACTACAGGATCGGCTATCATAAATTGCATGGCCGTTTCGGGGAATACTACCGATCCATCAAGATGCTTTATGGGCAATGAGGACGGGGAATTCCTTAATTGTACTGCGTGGGGAGGTTTCAACGGTTTTCGACAAGATGGTAATGATTCAGGTTCACGTATGGTTATTAAAAACTGTATTGCAATGAACGCTACATCGTTGACTTTTCATGAATTCGGGAGTGCATTTGGTGTATGGGGGACTGGTACTGACTACAACTTGTCAGATGACGGCTACGCACCAGGAGGCAATTCTCTAATTAACAAGGACAACACTACTCAGTTTGTTTCTACAGTGGCAGCTTCAGAAGACTTACATCTAATAGCTGGTTCTGACGCCATCGGAGCTGGCGTGGATCTAGGAACTACACCTACTAATATTGAGTTTGATATTGACAATGAAGATAGAACTGGTGAGGTGTGGGACATAGGGGGAGATCAACTACTATCTGTGGGGGGTGGAGGATTTACTCCATTAACAAGAAGAAAACATAATCGCAGAAAAACCACCTCAGGCAAGAGATCCTCATTGCATAGATTAGGAACTAAAGTTAGGGGTACATCTAACAAAAAAGGTATTAGGAGATTTTAAATGGCAATTTATGATTCAAATATAGAAAATATAGCAATTAGTGGGGTTCAAGACTTATATGAAGTTTTAGCACCTTCTGATGCTGTTGTTTTAATCCACGAAGTAAATATAGAACAGGGTGATGTGGATACTGGTGAACAACTGCGTGTCATCTGTAAAAGGGTGACAGGAGCACCGACATCGGGTAGCGGCGGGGGCACAATAACTCCTTCTAAACGGAGTCCTACATCGGCAGCGGCGGGGGCTACAGTGGAGAGAAATAATTCAACTATTCTATCAGGGGGCACTCAGGAAGTTGTGGCGAGTCGAGGTTTTAATATATTAAACGGGCTTCCTGTTGTTTTTGATCCTCCGGTAGAAATTTCTCCGTCTACTCGATTTGTTGTTGGTCTCTCTGGAACTCCTGCGGCTTCCACTTCTTTTAATTGTCAACTTATGCATGAGGAGCTTGGTGGCTAATGAAACTTTCTCACAGTGAACTAGTAGAGTTGTCTCTTATTTTAGATCAGGTACGGCGTGAGGCGGTCTGTCCTAACGCCGATAAAATTAATGCTGAAGCTTTTGGCCTTTATTGTCTAGATAGAGATGAACAGGGTAATTATAATGGACGCCGATTTTTAGTAGTTGATACTAAAACAAAAAAGGTGGTTTGTGGTTGTTTCTCCTGTCTTCTTAAATAAATGGCGGTGTAACAATGGTTACAACCCGAAATTCTCTATTCTATCGTAAGAATAGGCCTAGGCGTTTAAGATATAATAGAATTGTCTCGGCGACAGCAGCCAGTATCCCTATTGTATCTAATTTTAATTTACCTGTAGAAGTTTTATCCTCTATAGCCCTTAATAGTAATATCCCTCTTGAAGATTTGGGGAGTATTATTCTCAACCCATCCATGACAATAGAGGAGTTACTTGGATTAATAATTAATGATAGTATGAGAACCGAGGTTATAGGATCTCTCTCCCCTGCGATTAGTATCCCTTCAGAAGTATTAGGTTCATTATCTAATACAGAGAAGATATTAATAGAGGTAATATCCCAGTTATCTTCAGTTAATGGTAATATTCCTATTGACTATATCTCCGGACTAATATTGAATAGTAAAATACCTGAGGAAGTGATTGGCTCATTGTTATCTAACACTTCATCACCTGTAGAGAATATCGGTTCTTTATCAAGTATAGATAAAGTTTTAATTGATTTAATATCACAATTGTCTAGTATCAATGGAAACTTGCCAGTTGATTATATCTCCGGGTTAATACTAAGTGATAAAATTTCCGAAGAAATAGTTGGATCTTTACTAACTAGTACAACCTCTCCTGTAGAGAATATCGGCTCCTTATCCAGGATAGATAAAATCTTAGTTGAGGTGTTGGCCTCTCTTGCTGCCCTTAACTTTAATCTTCCTACTGAAAACTTGCGGGGACTTTTATTGAATAATAAGGTTCAGGAAGAGATTCTTGGCTCCATAGCGATTAATTCAAATATACCTATAGACTCTATATTATCTCTTTCTAATATCCGAAAGATGGTTATTGAGCATTTAGGCGGGATTAGTGGTACTGATTCAGTTCCTGTGGAACTGCTAGGATCTATCCTTACTTCGGGTGATATTTTAATTGAAGTTAGAGGTAGTGCTATAATTACTACCCTTAGCAACATACCTATTGATATAATTGGTTCCCTTATCTCAAATGATACCTCTCCGGTAGAAAATTTAGGATCTCTTTTAGATAATAATAAGAGTTTAATAGAAATTCTGGCAGGACTTCTTAGTAACAATAGTAGTCCCGTAGATAATTTAGCGGCGATTTTAGTTAACGGATCAATTCCTGTAGAGGTAAGAGGAACGGCTCTATTAACAGCCCTAGGAAATATTCCGATAGAGATAATAGGGTCTATAAAGACTGACTCTAATATTGATATTGAATATTTAGCGGCGATTTTAGTTAACGGATCAATTCCTGTAGAGGTAAGAGGAACGGCTCTATTAACAGCCCTAGGAAATATTCCAATAGAGATCATTGGATCACTCCTCTCAAATAATATCTCTCCGGTAGAGAATTTAGGATCTCTTTTAGATAATAATAAGGGTTTAATAGAAATCCTGGCAGGACTTCTTAGTAACAATAGTAGTCCCGTAGATAATTTAGCGGCACTTGTTAGAGATAATAATATATCTATAGACAATTTGGCAAGTATTTTGCTTGACAGTTCAACCCCGACTGAAATAAGAGGGGCTCTCCTTGTAGAAGCCTTAAGGAATATTCCTCTAGAGGTCCTAGGGGTCATTTCTTCGGAAGATAAGATAAATATTGAGACTATTAATAGTTTTCTTTCTACTTTATCTCTCTCTGTTGATTATTTATCAGGTCTAACCGGTAATGATTTGATTTTAACAGAGACTTTAGTGTATCTATTAGTAGATGATACTATCCCCATAGAGACCCGACTATTGTTTACGGCTTTCTTGGGAGACCTGTTAACCTGGACAGTCGAGTCTCGTGGAACAGATTGGACCATTCCAACTAGTCCTACTGACTGGAGTTTATCAGAGCGTGGTAACAAGTGGAATGTAAAGAAGTAAATAATAAAAATATTAGGAGTTAAATATGAGTATTACAGCTAGTCAGATTGTAATGTATACTAGCCAAAATATGCCCGTTGATGATGCCACTACAAGTGGTGGAGCTATCAATAGTGGCATTCGAGTTGTTTTTGATGATATAGCTGCTACTGATGTTGTTGAAGCTTCTGGGGCAGCCGCTGATTCTGGTACTATAACTATTACTGGGCGTAAATCAGATGGTGTAATTGCGACAGATAGTTTTGCTCTTAGTGGCACTACCATTGTTTCGGGATCTCAACAATTTGAAAGAATTTTAATAGTGGCCGTAGATGCTATTGCTTCTGGAAATATTGTTTTGAGAGACGCCGGAACGAATACAACCATTGGTACTATCCCGGTAACTGAGTCTGGATTCCGCAGACCATTTTATGATGCAACGGCGGCAGCCGCTGGTGGTAGTGATAAAGAATTGTATGAAAAAATCTTTGTTATGAATACAAATTCTACTTTAGCACTATTAAGTGCTACTGTTACAGAGATAGCTTCTGGCATTTATGCTAAGACAGCCTTTGCTCTAGAGAACACTTATGCCTCAACCCAATCTGTTGCAACACGAGTAACTGTTCCTACGGGCACAGGCCCTTATTCTAGTGGTGCCAGTGGCGTTCCTAGTAGTGATATTACAGCACTTAACTATCTAGGAATTTGGTTACAGCTAGATTTGAATGCTGGAGATGCCGCTCAAAATAGCTTCTATCAGTTGCAAGTAAATGGATCAACCACGTAATACGGGGTTATTATGAGTGTTACTGCTACAGAACGATTATGCAAACAGCCGAGTGAATCTCGCCTCTACAAGATGGAGTTTGGGAAGGTTCTTGATCTGGTTAATAGTGAAGCCATTTCTACTATAACTAGTATTACATCTGCCCAAAGAGATGGGACTGCTACGGACCTAGCTATTTCATCATCTGGGATTGTTAGTGGCTTAGCTTCGGGAAGTAGTATTCAAATGAGTATTGCCTCAGGTACTACGGGAAGAGAATATCGTATAGAAATATTAGTAACAACAACTACCTCCCAGATTTTAGAAGGGGATGGTATTTTGTTGGTAACAGATAGGTAAAATTATGGCGAGCTGGCAACGAACAAGTACTAAGATGCTACGTACAATGCTGAATGATGCGGGCTGCGGGGAAAGCACATATACGACTAGTCGTTTGGAGGACTTGCTGATAACTGCGGCCTACTTTATTCCTGTAGATATTAATTTTAAAAATACATATGTCGTTGATGTGGAAGCCTTAACAATAACTCCGAGTCCTATTGGTCAAACAGATGGGCCGGAATTTATTAACTTTATGGTGCTTAAGGCGGCGTGTTTAGTAGATGAGTCTAATTTTCGCACTAGTGCTTTATTGCAAGGTGTTAAAGCTCGGTGCGGTCCTGCTGTACTAGAAACTAATAAGTATGGCGAGTTTTTAAAAGAACTACTGACAGAGGGGCCGTGCAAGGCATATGAAGACTTACAGCAAGCCTATAACTTTAGTTATGACGGGACTAAAATAATTCGGGCGGTGATGTCACCGTTTGCATCAAATGATTTTGATCCTGGCCTAAACCGGTAGTAATGGCTTTTTAGATAACAGTAATCCGCATCGTGGTGGATATTATTAATTGGAGATATAAATGACTATTATTATTTTTCAACCCAAAGGTGCTGGGACAGCTCACAAAGAAGGTTCTATTGTGGTTCAAGCTCCTAAAGGTTCTGGGACTCACTGGGGCTCTGCTAACTATACATTAACAGGTGTTCCTCTATCTGTACCGGGAGTAGCTACAGGTACAATCAATGCTTCCTATAGCGGTCGATTTGATGATCCTCGCTACTATCAAGGTGATACATCGAGCTAATTTTATGATTAAATCCTTTAGAAGATTACGTGTTAAGTTTATTAATTTCCGCATATTTCTATTGAGATGGAGAATGTCCCGACTAGAACGAAGAGAGGGGCGTTTGGTACGAAGACGTACACGGCTATTAGGTTTATTGAAGGAATAGAATGTCCCATAATATTTTTTCCGGTATTATTAATCAGAGTATGAAGACATTATATACTAATGTTTTTTCTGCTCTACTATATGATGACAGTATTACTGTTCCTTGTACGATTAAGTATAGTGCAACTAAGTTTGAGGTCTGTGAAAATTGCATCTACGACAATATAGGCCAAAAATCCGCCAACAAGTTCCGTCCGGGAGGACCTATTCCATTTTCTTTTGGTGGCATCTGTCCTATGTGTAATGGGACGGGGAAGAGATCTTCAGAATCATCTGAGAATCTAAATTTAATGATAATTTGGGACTATAAAGAATTTATCGGTGTGGGTACTGTTAATAACCCCGAGGGAATGATTCAGACGATCACGTTTATTGCAAATACCCCGAAATTAAAGAGGGCCGACGAACTATTAGCGGCCACAAATATCGGTGATTACGTTCGACATAGATTTCAACGTATATCGGAGCCGGAGCCATGTGGTTTAGAGGGTGATAAATTTATTTCTGTTTTATGGAAGAGAATTGGTTAATGCTTAAAGCTTCTCTACGACTACCACGATTCGATGCAGAATTTAATAAGAATATAAAGAACGAGATACGGAAAATAATTGCCCAAAACATAACAGGTATAACACACAGAATTCATAGCCGGATAGGTACTATAATAAGAGTTAGAATTCAAAACACCTTAGAATATCAGTCCTTATTCGGTGGTCAACTCCAGGCCGAATTAGGTATTCCTAACCCGGATGTTATTGAGAATATTATAAATACTTGGGCCTCGAATTTTTCAGTAAAATATAATTCAAGCGGTAGAGCTTTTGGTTCCTTGAATATAGGTCTTATCCAAGACGACTATACAGATGTTTTATCTTTACCGGAAGCATCTTTTTTTTATACTTCTGGTAATACCAGCGGAGTGATTGACTGGCTCCGCTGGTTATTGCTAGAGGGAAGCAACGTAATCGTTAGATCTTATGGATTCACAGGTAATGAAACTCGTGGTAGTCGTACTGGTCTAGGTGTAATGGTTTCACGAGAAGGTGGAAGCTGGCGAGTGCCGCCGGAATTTGCTGGAACAGCCTCTGATAATTTTGTCCTTAGGGCTCTACTAGCTATTGATAAAGACATAGATAGAGTAGTACAAGAAGAAATAGATAAGGGATTATAATGGCGGCCTCAAGTGATTATACTAAATTTAATAATGTAACCCAGATCGGGCAATCATTGTTAATGTCCCAATTGGAGAGTAATCTAAAAACTTATTTAGATTGGGCTTTCCTTGCGGTGGGTGGTTTCACTAATGCTGAGACACCATCCTCCGGGGCATATGGCGGTACATTTGATAGACTAAGGCCGGTACAAGATTTTAACTATACTAATGGTCAAGTATGGGAAGGACCTAGAAAAGACTGGGTTTGGGAAACTGGAGTTGAATACACTTCACAACCCACAGATATATCGGGAGTTTATATTGGTGGTACTTTATATGGTACAGGAGATGCTACATATGGTCATCATTATAATTATCCCCTAGGTAGAGTGATTTTTGATTCTGCTATAGCTACTACCTCTACTGTACAATTGGAGCATAGTTATCGAAATGTTCAAGTATATATTGCCGATCAGGCTCCTTGGTGGGATGAACTACAGTATGATTCTTTCCGCGTCGATGATTCAACACTGCTGAATGCGGGTTCGGGAAATTGGCAGATACTTGGCAATCATCGTGTGCAAATGCCAGCTGTTGTGGTTGAAGCAGTCCCTAGGAGAACCTTTAAACCGTATGAGATGGGTAATGTTGGTCAGTATGTATATCAAGATGTTTTATTCCATATTTTAGCGGAGAGTCGCTGGTGGCGTAATAATCTTGTTGATACTTTATCTTTACAACCTGATAGAACATTATGGATGTATGATGTTAATACTGCTACTGGAGCTTATCCATTAGATTTTCGTGGTATGAGAGTGGCTAGTCCTACAATGTATCCCGATTTACTTACAATTCACCCTTATAAAAAGATCCGATATTTTAATACAGTAGTAAGTGAGATGGCAACTAGAAGTAGCCGTTTATACGAAGGTACTGTGAGGGTCACTTTTGAGATCGTTGTCACCTAAAATCTGAAAAATGGTGTATTTAACAACGAGGTTACACTTTTTCAATTAGGAGAAGAAATAAATGGCTAATAATAGAATCTACTATCCGATTCAGCAAGTAGCGTTCCGTAAGCCAGGAACAACTGTTTTTCGTGAAGCTCATGGTGTTCAATCCGTTGCTATCACGACTACATTTAACTTGGAACAAGCTTTTGAGCTAGGTCAACTAGCTATCTATGAAAATATTGAGGGGATTCCCGATGTCGAGGTCTCTTTAAGTAAAGTTTTAGATGGTTACCAGTCCCTATTCACTCTAGCTGCGGCATCTAAAGCAGATGGAACAGTATTAGATGGACCTACTCTGGCTGAACGTGCTGTTGCTGAAACAATTATGCAATTAGGTATATGGCCCGAGACTAATAATAATGTTAGTGCGAGCCCTGATGTTTATGTGGAAATGTCTGGTCTTACAGTGTCGTCTGTAGCCTTCAATTTCCCTCTAGAAGATAATTTTTCTGAAGATATGACCATTGCTGGAAACAATAAAGTGTGGTCAAGCTATGGTGGAACATGTGCGGCACCTTGGACCCTGGCAGAAGTCACAGGTTCTCCGACCTTCGCATCTAATGATGACGGGCCTGCTGGTTCTGGTGGAGTAAACAGGCGGGAAAATATGAATTTCGCTACTACCTTAGCTCAAGCTAATGATGCAGATTATACTAGACTTCCCGGTGATATTTTTGGCGTAACAGCTAGTGGTGTTAAATCGGGTCAGTGTCGTGTAGCTTCCATTACGGTATCTACTGACTTTGCTCGTGAAGATCTCTTTGAGTTAGGTGCTAGAAGCCCATATGCAAAAACTGTGACGTTCCCTGTTGAAGTTACTTCTGACTTTGAAGTTACATCAGTGAGTGGTGATCGTGTTACAGCAATCGATGATTGTGCGGCAGCAGCATCATGTGTAAATGCTACTAATCTCACCGACCGGCCAATCAGAATTACAACTTGTGAAGGTCTAAGATTGAATCTGGGAACCAAGAACAAGTTAGCTTCTGTTAGTTATGGAGGAGGAGATGCCGGTGGAGGTAATGTATCAATGACTTATTCCTACACTACCTTTAATGACTTTACTGTTTTACACTCAGGCGATACATTTAATGCTAGTGGACAACAGTGGTGGAGTATCCGTTCTGGCTACATGAATGCGGCAACTCAGGCTGTATAATAATGATTAAAATTTAAGGGGGTGGGGGATACTCCTCTCCCCCTTTTTTCTTTCATAGGACAGGAAGAATATGGATGCAGGTTTAAAAGAACGTATAGTGGATCGGCTGATATCTAATATTACATATCTAAGGATTGATGGTTCTCTATATCGTTTACTTGCTCCTACGAAGGATCATAGAGCATTAGCTGAACTATTTTACAATGAAATTATTGGGGATGTAAAATATTCTGATTTAATTAGTAGAGATCAGGCGAAGTTTATGCTAGAAAAAACTGGGACCTGGGGGATACAACAACAGAAACAACTGGAAGATTATCAGGAAGCTATAGAGAATTTAAAAGTACAAATGTATAAATCTCTCTATGATACAAAGCAACAGAAAGCTTTATTAAGGAAATTAAAAAGTTATGAGAAATCTGTGGAAAGGGCCTGGAATAAGAAATATTCTTTAGAATCGATGACTTGGGAATATCATGCAGAAAGCCTACGACGAGAATTTTTAACCGCTCTCTGCATCCAGACGATAGATGGAACCCCTGTTTATACATATGATAATTTTTGGGGTTCTGATGCCACTATACTTAGAAGGTTTCTTAATTTTTTAGATAACAATAGTATTAGCCAAAAAGAATATAGGGAGCTAGCTCGTTCTGAACCATTTCGTTCCAGCTGGGTATTAGGTAAAGAGAAAGTGTTCGGAATACCCGTTTGTGATCTATCTGATAGTCAGAAGAATTTAGTTCTCTACTCTAGGATGTATGATTCGGCTTATGAAAATCCTGAGAGACCATCTGAAGAAGTTATTGATGATGATTACATGTTTGATGGATGGATGGCCCATTCTAGGAAAGAAGCAGAGAAGGAACGATCCAAACAAGAGGTTGATAAACTACTAGGCTCTAAGCGGGGGGCTTCTAATTCTAATGCTGACAATGTTTTTGTAGTAGCAGGCTCTCCAGAAGAGGCCGATAAAATAAAGGGATTAAATGATATTAATGCTCGTGTGAAAATGAGTCAACGAGATACGGCAGTAAAGGAAAAAGGGAAATTAGATGAACAAAATTTACCGGATGTAAAATTGGACTTAAGAAATCAAGCCATGAAACAAATGGCTGCGAGATAAGGAGGATATTAGATGTCTAATACTAATTATAGTGATGCATCAAAGAAGAGGTTATTAACGAATATTAAGAAGAAATTTGATACGACTATTATAGGATCGTTAGCAATATTTGAAGAAGAATTTGGGTATTTATGGGCTCATGGAGAAGTAGATGATACCCTTACGGAAACTGAAAGAGATTTCAGAGACATGTGGCAGGAGGTTAGAACTAAGATTTTAGATGCGGGAAACAGTAATTTAAGGGCGGCCCAGAGTGAAATTTCCCAATATACTTTATCTTGGAATCGTTATGTTATGAGGTTAGGTAATACATCTGAAGATCATGATGGGCCTTATAGAGATAGAAATTATAACTAGGAATAGGGAGTTAAAAAAATGGCTAAAATAGAAGAAAAGCCGGAAAAGAGAACTTTTACACACGATAATATCACGTATGCAGTACGGCGTCCTACTATGCAAGAACTGGTAGCCGCTAATAAGCTGCAACGAAAAACATTTAATGAAGCCCTCCAGGAGGACGGTTCCTTATTGAGAGATCAAATTAATTCTGAACTTCGTAAACGTAAATTATGGAGTGATGAACTTGAACAAGAGTATCAAACTCTACGTACAGAAATCGTGGATTTAGAATTTAAATTGGCTCGTGGTGGTATCAAATTGAATGATGCCAAGAGTATGGCACTAGAAATGAGAGATAAGCGGTCAGAAATGGTCCAACTCTTATCGGCTAGAACTGAGTTAGACTCGAATTCCTGTGAGGGTCGTGCAGATGCTGTGCGTTTTAATTATTTATTTGCCCACTGTTTGGTGTATGATGAGACAGGAGAAGCTTATTTTGTTGGTGGTTTAGATGATTATTTGTTGAATCAGGAACATACAGTAGCTCTACTAGGGGCTACAGAATTTTTCTATCTTATGTCTGAGACAGACGAAGTAGACTCTAAACTAGCAGAGAATAAGTTCCTCCGAAAATATCGCTTTGTTAATGACTCATATCAATTGATAGATAAGGACGGACATTTGGTAGATGACGACGGGCATCATATTGATGAAGCCGGTAATTTTATCACCTGGAAATCTGATACTGAATTTGTTTATGTTGATATCGAGGGACGAGAGATAGACAAAGAAGGCAATTTTCATTGTGAAGCTGATCCCTTTTTAGATGATGACGGTAAGCCTATAGACGATTCGTTATTTGAGGTTTCAGAAGAAGAAGAAAAAGAGCCCGAGGTCAAAAAAAGACGGACAAGCAAGAAAAGTGTAACTAAGGCAGAAGAATCTGTCTCTGTTAAATAAAACCGGATAAGCGATCTATTTTGAAACTTGTAATCTCAAGGTAGGTCGCTTTTTGTTTAGAGGTATCCAATGGCATTTAATATTAATGCAGCTGTAGTCCTAAGTGGTCCCAAAAACCTGAAAAAGGTTCGTGGGGAAATTAGTAAGAAGCTTTCTGGTATTAAAGTAAAGGTTGATGTTAAGTTTAAAGGGGGGGCGGTCAAGCAACTCCAAAATTTAAGTAAGACTCTGGGAAATATAACGGCAAAACTAAAGACAACGCAGGCTGCTGCAATAGCGGCTACTAATGCTATTAATAAATCCACAGCTGCTACTAACGCCGCAACTAGTGCTAATCAGCAGTTTTCTAAAACCACAAATAATTCTGCGAAGAACTTAAATAAAGTAGCTAAAAATGTTAAGGATGCACGTAATGAAATCGAGGCATTCGGTAGGGATTCCGCTCTAGCTATACGTCGTTTTTCTGCTTTTACTATTGCTACCGGAGCTATCTTTGGCTTTGTACGTTCTGTTCAGATGGGTATTTCAGAGGCAATAAAATTTGAGCGGGAATTAATTCGTATCGTTCAAGTTACTGGGCAATCTAAGTCCGGCTTACAAGGATTACAGAAGACTATTGATCAGTTAGCGGTTGGTTTAGGTATCAGTGCTAATAAATTAGTAGAGGTGGCCCGAACTTTTGCTCAGACGGGACAATCATTAAATCAAGTAGAAGCTTCATTGAAAGCTGTTGCCCGAGCTTCATTAGCTCCGACCTTTGGTACTATTGAATCAACTACAGAAGGTGTGATCGCCGCACTTGCCCAGTTTAATATTAAGGCAAATAAGACCGAAGCAGTTCTAGGCTCTCTTAATGCTGTATCTAAAAGGTTTGCGGTGGAATCTGCTGACCTGATTTCTGTCATCCGTCGTGCCGGTGGTGTATTTGCGGCTGCGTCCTCAAATCTAGGAAAACCAGAAGATGCTCTGAATGATCTAATTTCTATTTTTACTGCGGTTAGATCCACAACTCGTGAGTCGGCTGATACCATTGCTGTCGGTTTACGTACTATCTTTACACGTATCCAACGACCCCAAACCATCGAGTTCTTAAAGCAGTTTGGTGTGGAAGTAACAGACGCTCAAGGTAAGTTTGTTGGTTTCTTTAATGCATTTAAAGAATTGTCTAGTAAGCTAGGGGATCTTCAAAGAAAAGGCGATGTAATTACCTTTGGTAGGGTTGTTGAGGAATTGGGTGGTATCCGTCAGGTTGGTAAATTGATTCCCGCCATTGTTCAATTCACAAAGGCAGAAGAGGCCCGCAAGGTTGCTATGGCTGGGACTAATAGTATTACTAAGGATGTTGGGATTGCCACACAGACATTACAGGTCCGTATTGAAAAATTGGGTGAACGTTTTAATAAGTTGATTCGTGATATTACGAAATCGGCGACATTTCAATCTCTGGCTAATTTCGCCCTAGAAGCCGCAAACGCTTTCGTAAGCTTAGCAGACGCTCTACGTCCAGCTTTACCTCTTCTTACTACTATAGCTACTCTTAAGATCTCTTCCGCATTATTTGATTTTACGCGGGGATTTGTGGGAGGTCTTAAGAAGGGTGGTCCTGGTGGTTCTGGAGATGCACTTGGTGGATTTATTAGTGGTGGAGGTAGAGGTGGCGGGGGTGGAAAGCCAGGGGCAGCACTAGGAGACTCAGCTGACAAGAAACAGAGACAGGCAAATATTAGTGCTAATACTCAGGCTATTAAATCTAACACATTGAGCCTGAAAAGTTTAGACGCTCAAATTAAGTTGTTAAGCGGGACTTCTGCGAGAATGCAGGTAACAGCAGCGGGTATAGCTACTGCAATTCCTACTTTAATTTCTGCGTTGAATAATGTAACGGCGGGATTTGCTA
>Ga0255048_10000590_pt1 | contig 27588 bp, 40 predicted proteins | sample JV7_2_2_MG_FD_183619 | JGI IMG/M metagenome (GOLD analysis project Ga0255048, IMG submission 183619) | Seawater microbial communities from Jervis Inlet, British Columbia, Canada - JV7_2_2 | ecosystem: Environmental > Aquatic > Marine > Inlet | place: Canada: British Columbia | collected 2016-10-06
AGTATGCTACTCGTAATCGTGGTACTCTCTGGTCTGCTTATCAAGCTGCTACATGGTGGTCTAGTCATGATAAGGATGGTCCTAAACAATCCCGTCCATCTCATACTGTCATAGGTGGTAGAGAAGATAAGGTTAGGAAGATGTTACACTCACCACAATGGATGCAACTAGCTGCTTAACTAACTGTAACTAGGGAGAGATTAAGTTCTCTCCCTATTTTTAAGGAATAGGATTATGAGGTACTATAGACCTGCCCTTAGAATTATGTTCCCTTATTGTTTCAAACTAGCTAAAAAATCTGAGACAATATTCATGGATAATAATACAAAGATGGCACACTGGAAAACAGTGATCAATGAGGATTCAGATGGGTATGTTTTAGTTGCTTTTAATCGTGACTATAAGTATATTCCAAGAGGTACTCTCCGTTTTATGAGAAAGCCTAACACATTCAAAGGGATATGGCATGTTATATATAAGGATAGTTTATATATGTATGATGATGATCCTGATTCAAGAACAGATTATTTTAGACGTTTAGATAAACTTCTTTTACATAAACATGAAGTGGTTAAAGATAACACAGTTAATATTAAAAGTATAAATGACATACATTATAAGGAGAAGGAGTAGGACTATGGAAAAAATAGAATTAACTGAAGAACAAATTAATTATATTGCTGATCATATAGAGATGAAATTCCGTATAGAGGAACACAACTATGATCTAGGGATGGCTCTTGGAATAGAAAATGCAATAGAAGCATACAATAGTGGAGCTAGATAAGGAATAGAACATGCCATCAGCTATACATATATCTACATTAACAGGTAAGCTAGAAAACTTTCATGCTATCTCTGTTAATACTATAACTAATGAGTTCTGTAATAAGATGCATAAAGCTAAGAAGAAAGATAGCATATGTACTTATTGTTATAGTTGGGCCTTGCTCCAAGGGTATCGTAAGAATGTAGCAACAGCATTGGAACGTAACTCACGATTGTTAAGCAGTCGGTTACTATCTATTGATGATGAGCTACCCTTTATTAACGATGCTTACTTTAGGTTCGATGCTCATGGTGAGTTAATAAATCATACACATCTTTTGAACTATATAAATATAGCACGTAAGAATCACGGCTGTAACTTTGCTTTATGGACTAAGAGAAAGGATCTAATAAACAGGTACTTTAAGTTAGGGAATACTAAACCCGATAACTTAATCTTAATATATTCTAACCCTCGTATTAGTAATATCATGGATACACCACCAAAGTATTTTGACAGGACATTTAATAATGTGTTAGAGCATGAAGAAATGGACCGTCAGAATTGTACTGGACAACAGTGCAAAGACTGTCTATTGTGTTACACTCCTAACAATGGAGTTACCACGATAGTTGAGAAAGTTAAGAGGTACTAATGAAGAAACGTATTCATGTTAATCAACATAACATTAAAGCTAACAGGAAACAGGATAAGAAAGTACCAGTGTTTACTGTTAAGACTTATAAATCAAATACATATGGCAACAGTATAGAAATACAGGGGCCATGTAAATTAGTTTACAGTCCAGATAAACCTCTATCGTGTGGTGCTACTGTCTGGATTGAAACCGACTCCAATGTGGAGATACAACCTAACCTATAGGAAGGAACTATAATGAATATTGTATTACGTCTACGTAAAGAGAAGAGTGTACCTCGTGGGTCTGTGAAAACAAAGCAGGGCAAGAGGTATGACTGGGGGAAATGGTATCTCCATGTAGCCAAGTCTCCTCACTTCTGGAATATGAAGGCCATCGTAGATATACGTGGCCGTATATTTGTGGTATAATTACAGACAGGAAAGTGGGGGTGCAATTCCCCCACGATCCTTGAAAGGAATGACTAATGATAGTAGATGGCATCGAACCTAATCCTATATGCTTGGCAGTACCAGAGGGGTACAACCTACACATCTCTAATATCAAGGAGTGGGCAGAGTATAATAATAAAAAAGGAAAAGAGTGGGCTAAACGTGCTCGTAAAGGAGAGAAGGGTGCTTTAGCTTATGGCTTGAGATATGAAGGATATCTTAAAGAGATAAGGCATTACCTTAGAACAGGAGATTGGATCTCTGATTTCTTTGGTAAGTATCAAGAGAGTAAAACATACTGGAGAGTTATCAAGAAAGGATATGGACCATGAGAGATGATGGTTTAATATTAACTGATATAGGCTTGAAGATAATGGCAGGATGGTATAAAGAAATAGATCAATCAAGTACGTATACTGCTTTACCTACAGGATTAGTTATGTGGAATATGTTTGACTTCCCAATTGAAACTCAGGAGATACCAGATATATTATGAAGAAATTTAGATACATTAAAGTAAAAGATCCTCATTGTGAAAATGTTAACGACATTCGTGATAGTTATTCTGGACTATGGAAATATTTAAAATTAAATAAGATACAAAGAAGAGATAACAGAGGATACATGTTATGGACAGAGAAGCATGTATATAAACTAGAGCCGAGAGGGTCATGAATATTATTAGTTTATTTGATGGGATATCTTGTGGACAACTTGCATTAAATAAAGCAGGTATAAAATATAATAAATATATAGCTAGTGAAATAGATAACGATGCATTGACAATAACAAAAAGAAACTTTCCTAATACAATACAAATAGGAGATGTAAATAATTGGATGGATCATAAAGATTTATTTAATAATAAAATAGATTTACTATTAGGAGGTAGCCCATGTCAAGGGTTCTCAAGATGTGGAAGTCAACTAAATTTGAGTGATAAAAGAAGTGAATTATTTTTTAGATTCTTAGAAGTCTTAATAAAAAAGAAACCAAAATATTTTTTATTAGAAAATGTAGTTATGAAAAAAGAATGGGAAGATATTATAAGTAAGTATATGAAAACTAAACCTATTAAAATTAATTCTTCTTCTGTATCTGCACAAAATCGAGAAAGATTATATTGGACTAATATTCCTATAGATAAATCTTTATTTACAAATGTCTCTGTAATGTTAAAAGATATTATTGGAGATTATAAAGGTATCGAAGTTTATCCAAGAGGTAATAATAAAGGTGGATTAAAATGGTATAAAGGAAAATGTCCTACAATAACTAGCTCTAGTTGGCAAACTAATTTCTTTATAATAGATAGGAATAATAATAAAAGAAAATTTACAGTTAATGAATGCGAACAAATTCAAACTCTTCCTTTAGATTATACAAAAGGAATAAGTAATACACGAAGATATAAAGTAATAGGAAATGCTTGGACTGTAGATGTTATTTATAATATACTAAAAGGAATAAACTCATGAGAAAAAGTGATATCATATTCTTTTGTTTTGTTATTTGTTTATTTGGTGTAGGTTTAGGTTCTCTACTATCCTATCAAGTAGGGACAATGTTATACGAATGTTTATAATTACTAGAATAGAACCAGATGAATTAATGTTCGATGTACTCAGTGAAGATGATGGTAGTCCTATCATGTTTGCTAGTAAGTTTGAAGCTAAGATATATATAGAAAAAATTTGTGAAGGTTTCGGAGTAACACCAGATACATTTATGGTAGCCGATGGTGTAGAAATTTGGCCGATGCATTAATCCTATGATAGCATACATTAGAATGATAAGATATATTCATCAAGGACCAGCCAATGGTATTGGTTGGCAAGTGTATGTTAATGATTTACTAGGTAACCCATTGATATTACGAGAGTTTATTAATGAGGGTGAGGCTATTACATATTGGAAGAAATTTAATAACGCAACAGGTGATAGTATGGATATAGAAAAAGAACTAAGACGTAATGTAAAAGAACTGCAAGACCAATTGCAACGTGCTTACTCACGAATAAAATTGTTACAAGATGAGATACACAATCAAGGAAAACGTGAGCATTACAATGAATACTTTTCAAAGAGAGGTATGTCGGGATGGGCCATGATGGATGATCCTCCTGAGTACTTAGAGAAAGGAGCAGAAGAACTTCCTTATCCTATAGATAAGAAAGAGAACGATGATACATAAAGATGCACTTGATTTAAGTCGTTCAGATTTCTTGGAAAAATATGGAGATCATAAAGAGTGGTTGTTTGATAAGGTACATGGAATATTGATCCAAGAAATATTAAAGGAAAGTTTAAATCAAATAGCTAAAGATAAAGAAAGGAATAAACTTATGGGTAGGATAAAAGATTGGTTGATTGACATGGAGGAAGCTGCTACATTCATGACATTACCTGAATGGATAAAAGTATACGGTACTAATCAAAGAGAAGTTTGGGAACGAGTTAACTCCAACGATGAACAGTATGACTTGGGATTATAGTAATGAAAAGTTTTCTACAAAAAGAAAGACAACGGATCTTTCGTGAGATAACAAAACAATACCAAGAAGAAGGCTATGGTTTTAAAGAATCAAAGAAGTTAGCTCGACAAGATACAGATGATGTCATGTCTGATAAAGAAACATTCATTGATAACTTTATGCATGATGTCTGGGAGGATGTCGATGAATGAAGCTATAGTTTGTATAGAATGGATTGATTCTTCAGAGTATGATGATGCTGATTGGAAGTCTGAAGAAGAAGTAAAAGAGTTAACTCCAATGAGAATTAAATCATGTGGTATCTTAGTTAATGAAGATGATTTATATCTTACATTAGCTAGTTCAGTTAATAATTATGATAAAGAATGTGAAGCACAATATGGTGGACTAATTACTGTGCCTAAGTGTGCCATACAAAAACGATGGTGTTTTCCAAGGAGTTTTTTATATGACTGAGAATGGATGGGTTAGTCTAGAGGATCACTTAGGTACTGATGTTACAGTAGTTAATGCAGCAAGAGTATCCTTTGGTAAACGAATAAATATTATGAACGAACCAGATGAAAGGTTGATAGCTTACCTTGCCAAGCATAATCACTGGTCACCTTTCTCTCATTGTTACGTAGTGTTTCGTATTAAAGCACCAATCTTTGTAGCTCGTCAGTTAGTTAAGCATCAAGTAGGCTTGGCTTGGAATGAAATAAGTAGAAGATATATTGACAAGCCACCTGAGTTTTGGTATCCCTCTAAGTGGAGAGAGAAAGCTGAAGATAAGAAGCAAGGTTCAACAGACAATGAAGTACATGGTAATCAATGGGTATATGAGAAGTATAGTAAAGCTATTGAACTGTGCCAGAAAACGTATGAGGATATGATAAGGGCAGGTGTTTGTCCTGAACAAGCTCGAACTGTACTACCACAATCATTGTATACTGAATGGTACTGGAGTGGTAGTCTCTATGCATTTGCCAGAGTATGTAATCTTAGGTTAAGTGCAGATGCACAAGAGGAAACAAGATGGGTAGCCGAATGGATATCATATCATATGCATAAGTTATATCCTGTCTCATGGAGAGAACTTATGAAACATAAACTAGAAGAGGAGATGAGTGAACGAATGAAAGAAATATATGACGGCACTTGGCCGGGACCGGGGGTATAATGCAGCAACAGAAATGGTTAGATCGGGGGCCATGTCCTGAGTGTGGATCAAGTGATGCTAATGTTACACACTCACGGGGATATTCTTATTGCTTCTCATGTGAGACTAGGTTTGGAAGTAATACTGAAAATATAATATCAATACCAAAGGTAAAGGTAAATCGTATGGCAACAACAGGTGAATGGGGAGAGATACATGAACGTAGTATCTCTATGGAGACTGCTAAGAAGTTTAATACTAAAGTTAAACGTGCTGGTAATATAACTACCCATCATTTATATAGTTATTATAATGATAAGGGAGAACATATAGGTAATAAAGTACGACAGACTAAAGATAAGAAGATGTGGGTTGAAGGAGAGATGACCGATGCTGTACTCTTTGGTCAAAATATATTTAATCAGAAGGCTAAGTACATAACTATATGTGAAGGTGAAGTGGATGCTATGTCGGCCTATGAATTAATGGGATCAAAGTGGCCCGCAGTTTCTATCAAGACAGGTGCTGCTGGAGCATTAAGAGATTGTAAGGAAGCCTTTGATTACCTTGATAAATATGACAACATAATCATATGCTTTGATATGGATAAGCAAGGACAGGAAGCTGCTCAAAAGGTAGCCCAATTGTTTGCCCCTAATAAGTGTAAGATTATGAGCATGGAACATAAGGATGCTAATGAATATTTAAAGATGCATCAACGTGAACCATTCACCCAAGCATGGTGGAATGCTAAACCATTTACACCTGCAGGTATTATTAATCTTAAAGACTTAGGTGATAAATTATTTGAAGAAGATTATTGTGAGACTTGTCTCTACCCTTGGCCTAAGATGAATGAGAAGACTTACGGAATGAGAACCGGGGAATTAATTACATTCTGTTCTGGTTCAGGTATGGGTAAGTCTAGTATTATACGAGAACTTATGCACCACTTCTTACGTAATACAGAAGATAACATTGGAGTATTAGCTCTTGAAGAAAGCATTAAGAATACTGCATGGAATATAATGTCAGTGGAAGCTAATGCTCGTCTATATATTAAGGAAGTTAGAGAAGGATTTGAACCTGAACAACTGAAACAATTCCAAGAAGAGACTATTAATTCTGGTAGGTTCTTTGCCTTCGATCACTTTGGATCAGTAGATAACGATGAGATACTAGCCAGAGTTAGGTACATGGCACAAGCATTGGATTGTAAATGGATATGCCTTGACCATCTAAGTATCCTAGTATCAGGTCAAGAAGATACAGATGAACGTAAGTCCATTGACATCTTGATGACCAAGCTAAGATCTCTTGTGGAACAGACAGGTATATGCTTACTGTTAGTATCACATCTACGTAGACCTGCTGGTGATATAGGACATGAAGGGGGCAAAGAGGTGACACTTTCACACCTCAGAGGGTCAGCCTCCATCGGCCATTTGTCGGACGGGGTGATAGCCTTGGAAAGAAATCAACAGGATGATGATCCGATCCTATCTAATACTACAACAGTACGTATATTAAAGAACAGGTATACTGGAGACACTGGAGTAGCTACCTATCTATTTTATAACAAAGAAACAGGAAGGATGTCAGAGATTGACAGTCCCTTTGACGTTGGAGATAATTAATGCCGATTAAATTTGATAGAAATTTATATAATAAATATGATTCCTTAACTAAGAATGTTATGAGTTATTGGTTAATGTCTGAAGGTTATAAGGATATTAATACTGAAGAAACATATGGAGTAGATGTTGTCTGTAAGGATAAGGATGATGTTGAATGTTACTTTGAAACAGAGATAAAGACAGGTTGGCGTGACTACTGGCCTGAATCTTGGAAGGAGATACGTATTCCCTATAGGAAACGAAGGCTTATAGATAAGTGGACAAGAGAAGGATGTCATGGTAACTTAACCTTTGTTATATTTAATAAGTACTTGGATCAGGCATGGTTTATGGATGGTGCAATGGTCAACAAGTGTGAGATTAAACCAGTGGATAATAGAAGAAGTGCCAACGAATTATTCTTTCATATCAAAGTATCTGATGCTGAGTTAGTGAAGGTGATGTCAAGTCCAGTATTAAAGGAGAAAGGTTATGACAAAGATACTCTTATCAATAAGAAGTACCCTAGTTAAATGTTAGTATCAATAACAAACGAAGCTAATAAACATCTATCAGATATTGTTAGCTCAGAGAATGCAATAGGTATAGAGCTTGGTGTTAAAGGTGGTGGTTGTGCTGGCTTCACTTATCAATGGGATGTTTTGTTTGACATCCCAGATCAACATGATATAATTCCACTTAAAAAGGGTAAGTTATATATTAAGAAAGACGCAGAAATTCTAATGATAAATACAACTATAGACTTTTCAAAAGGTATTAATGGTAACTACATTGTATTTAAAAATCCTAATGCTACATCTCAGTGTGGATGTGGAGAAAGTTTTGGAATATGAAAGAGAAAAGAAAGTATACTAGAAGACATTGGAAACATAGACATGAATGTGGAGGTGTTGATGGTGGTGGTTTTGATGACTCATCTAGAAGTGATGGGGTTAAAATCTTTCAAGTTAAAATAGGAGAGGCTTGTAAATTCTGTGGGGCTACAGAAAAAGAAGATTATAAATTTATGATAGAAATGAAAGAATTTATGGATTTTATAGAGTCTCAAAGAGATGGAGATCAATACATTGGATTCAGAGATTAAGAAAAAAATGTGGGAACACTGGTGTCCAGTGGAACATACAATATTGTATATAGGAAAGGGTGAAGAATGCAATTGGTGTGGACAAAAGGAAGACTATGAAGAATGCAATCGTAGATATCGAAACAGAAAGTCTTAATCCATCCAAGATACATTGCATTGTAGCTAAAGATATTACTACATCTGAAGTTAATGTATGGGATCATACTAATCTTGAAACATTTAAACCTTGGGCATCTACTGTAGATAATTTTATAATGCATAATGGAGTATCGTTTGATGCTCCTATTCTAAATAGATTATTGAATACTAATATTAAACTAAAGCAAGTCATTGATACTCTTATATTATCTCAACTCTTTAATCCGATTAGAGATGGTGGTCATAGTTTATCTGCTTGGGGTGCAAGACTAGGACATCCTAAAGGAGAGCAAGAAGACTTCTCTACATATACAAAAGAGATGTTAGAGTATTGTAAGAATGATGTAGATGTTACTGAGACTTTATATAAACAACTTAGCTTAGAGAAAGGAAACTTTTCTACATACTCTATTAAACTGGAACATAAGATTAGAGCTATCATAGATCAACAGGAACGAAATGGTTTCACTTTAAATATGCAGAAAGCTATTGGACTTTTAGCTAGACTAACTGATGAAGCTAATCGTTTAGAGAGTTGGGCCAAGATAGAATTTGAACCAACTGTTGTTGAGTTAAAAACTAAAACAAAATACATACCATTTAATATAGGTTCCCGACAACAGATAGCTACTAGATTAGAGGAACGTGGATGGGAACCTAAACAGTTTACAGATAAAGGTAATATAATAGTAAGTGAAGAGATCCTTAATAAGATTAACATGGAAGAAGCTAAACAATTTTCCCGGTTTCTTATGTTACAAAAGAGAATAGCTCAGATACAATCATGGATAAATTGTTGTGATGATACTACAGGTAAGGTGCATGGAAGAGTATTAACATTAAGAACTGTTACTGGTAGAATGGCTCACCATAATCCTAACGTAGCACAAGTACCAGCAGTACGTAGTCCGTTTGGAAAAGAATGTAGAGATTGTTGGACAGTTTCAAATCCTCATACTCACACACTAGTAGGGACAGATGCTGCTGGACTTGAGCTACGTGTACTAGCTCACTTAATTAATAATAAAAATTATACTGATGTAGTTGTGAACGGTGATGTACATACAGTTAACATGGAGCTGGCTGGTTTAACAAATAGAGATCAGGCAAAAACTTTCATCTATGCCTTTTGTTATGGAGCAGGAGCAGCCAAACTAGGTAAAATAGTGGGAGGAAATAAAGCTGAAGGATATAGATTAATAGACAGGTTCTTAGATCAGATACCAGCTCTGGCTAGGAAACGTAAGCAAATATTAAAGGCAGCAACGGGAGGAAGAATTAAAGGTCTGGATGGACGTACACTTATAGTTCGTAGTCCTCATACTGCACTTAATACAATAATTCAAGGAGCTGGTGCATCTATCTGTAAAGATTGGTTAGTTAATATGATACAAAGAATAAATAGTACAGGAGTGGATGCTAAGTTAGTAGCTTCCTTTCATGATGAATATCAATTTGAAGTTGCAAAGAAAGATGTGCAACGATTCGGAACTATCACTAAAGAGGCGATCAAAGATACAGAGCATACTCTAAATCTTAGGTGTCCTTTAGATAGTACATGGCAAGACGGGGAAACTTGGGCCATGACACATTAAGACTTGACAAACAATATAAATTATGAGACACTTCGTTTTTAAACATTGATAAAGGAGTTATAAAAATATGTCAGTAATTTCAGGAATTGCTTATTGGGCTGCTATCACCAACCCGAATACCACCTTCGATCCAGATGGGGTATGGTCTGTTGATGTGTGTAATCTTGATGAGAAGAACTTGGATATTATTAAGAAGGATGGTCTTACGGTTAAGAACAAAGGCGATGATCGTGGAGAATTTGTTACGGTCAAACGTAGGGTTCGTAGGAAAGATGGTTCCCTAAACCGTGCTCCTGACTTAGTAGATGGTAAGAAAAGAACCATGACCCAAACCCTTATTGGTAATGGATCAGAGGTTAATGTGCATTACACAACCTATGATTGGGAGTTTAAGGGACGAGCTGGAGTAGGTGCTGACTTGAGGGCAGTTCAAGTTACTAATCTTATTCCTTATAACACAGAAGCTGATGAGGCTTTTGATGTAGTTGATGGTGGTTTTGTCAGTGGTGAAGGGGATGAAGACATTCCCTTTGCTACCTAACCTTATAACATAGGAGAGGGGGGAGATGAAAGTCTCTCCCCTATTTCTTTATGAAATCAATAGATACATTAGTTAAAGATATCTATAGTTTATTCAATGAGGTTGAAAATTCTGTAGAGGAAGATGAAATAGATACCGATATTATAAATGAGTTTGGAGATAATATAAAAACTCATTTGTTAACAGCCTTAACTGAAAAGAGAAGGGAAGGTAAAAATAATCTTAGACTATCTGCTATTGGTAGACCTGATCGGCAGGTATGGTATGATATAAATCTAAATGATAAGGCCACACCCTTTACTCCTTCCACTAGAATAAAATTTTTATATGGATATATTCTGGAAGAATTACTCATAGCTTTATCTAAACTATCTGGTCATACAGTTACAGATACACAAAAAGAATTGGATATTCATGGGGTTAAGGGACATCAGGATTGTGTGATTGATGGGGTGTTAGTTGATTGTAAGTCTACTTCTCCCAGAGGATATGAAAAGTTTGATAAAGGAGATCTAGTTAATGATGATCCCTTTGGTTACATAGCACAGATCTCTGCCTATTCAGAAGCTAATGGAATGGATGAAGCTGCTTTCCTAGCTATCAATAAACAAAGTGGAGAGATATGTTTAGCTCCTGTTCATTCATTGGAAATGATTAATGCAGGAGATAGAGTACAATACTTGAAGTCAATGGTAGGTAATAAAGCTCCACCTAATAGATGTTACAGTGATGTTAAAGAGGGAGCTTCAGGTAATCGTAGACTAGGGACTTCTTGTTTGTATTGTAATCATAAGAAAGAATGTTGGAAGGATGCTAATGATGGAAAAGGTTTACGAGTATACAACTATGCAAGAGGATACAGGTATCTTACTAAGGTTGTACGTGAACCGGATGTTGAAGAGATCCACGCATGGTAGATCACCATTGGCTTGTCTACAAAAAGGACGAGGAGTTTGTTCCCAATCTTGATAAGTTTGGATTTGTTTATCTCATAACTAATCTTCAAAGTGGTAAAGGTTATATAGGTTGTAAGCAATACAAATTATATACTAAGTTAAAGGAGAGAGAATCAGATTGGAAAACCTACACTGGTTCATCTAAGTGGCTCAATGAAGATATACAGAATATAGGTAAGGAACATTTTAAATTTGAAATCATAGCTGAGTATAAGAATAAACGTAGCTTACGTTACTATGAGTTATACTATCAGATGAAATTTAATGTTCTCTCTTCTACCATTGAGGGTACAGATGAACCAGCCTACTATAACTCACGAGTAGGCGGTAAGTTCTATCGTCCTGTAGAGAGCTATGAAGATCCTGATTATAGAAAGAAGTTAAGTGAAAGAGAGTTTTATAAAGATCCTGAATATAGAAAGAAGTTAAGTGAAAGAGAGTATTATAAAGATCCTGAATTTAAAAAGAAACAATCTGAGATTCAAAAGAAATACCTTGAAGATCCTAAAAATAGAAAGAAAAATAAAATACAACTAGATAGAAATCGTAATACAAAAAAAGATCCTGTTACTGGTAGATTTATGAAACGTAATGTACAAGCCTAAGAAAAATGAAGAACTATTTATAGATCCTATCGTTCAGTTTGATAGAGAAGTACCTGAACGTGGATTATACATGGCTATTATCTTACAAGCTCTATTGGATGCTACAAATAAGAGCAATGAATCAATAGCCAAGAGAGCAAGGGCTTGGTTCTTTTGCAGTGTAGGTGTAACGTGTAATAACTTTGAATTTATATGTGAGAATGCTAATATAGATGCAGGTTCAGTACGAAGCTATGCCTATGAAGCTATTCATTCTGAGCAAGCTCCTAATTTTAAATATAAAATATATCAGATTATGTCAGATCATGAGAGGAATAAATAATGTCAGTAAAAGATTATCAAGTAGGTGGTGATCATTATAAGAAATGTACAATACAACCTATAGCATATATTTATGCTAACGAACTTGATTTCTTTGAAGGCAACATAGTAAAGTATGTAACCCGTCATCGTACTAAAGGTGAGGGGGCAAAGGATATTGAAAAGATTATTCATTATGCACAAATGATTTTAGAACTTAGATATGGAGAAGATATAGATGCAACTGCCAACTGAGTACCAAAACTTTATCTATCTTTCCAGATATTCTAGATGGCTTGAAGAAGAAGGTCGTAGAGAAACATGGGATGAAACTGTTAATAGATTAATTAGTTTCTTTAGAATACATGTGGAGAATAACCTTGGAGTTAAGGACCAGCTTGATACCAAGGATTGGACTATGATACGTAATGCTATTCTTAGTCTTGAAGTAATGCCTAGCATGAGATCGTTGATGACTGCTGGTCCTGCTCTTGAGAGAGAGAATATATCTGGATACAACTGTTCCTATATACCAGTGGACAATCCAAAGTCCTTTGATGAGATACTTTATATTCTTATGAATGGTACAGGTGTAGGCTTCTCCGTTGAGAGACAGTATGTCAACCAGCTTCCCACTATTCCAGACGTAGAGTTTGAGAGGACCGATGATGTTATTAGTGTGGCTGACTCCAAGGAAGGATGGGCCAGAGCATTTAAAGATTTAGTATCCTTTCTTTATACTAACAGAGTACCTAAGATAGATGTCAGCAAGGTACGTCCTGCTGGCTCCCGATTAAAAACCTTTGGTGGTAGAGCCAGTGGTCCTCAACCGTTGGTAGATCTGTTTGACTTTACCATACGTAAGTTTGAAGAAGCCAGAGGTAGGAAATTAAATTCCATAGAGTGCCATGACATAGTTTGCAAGGTAGGTGAAGTTGTAGTGGTGGGTGGTGTACGTAGGTCTGCTCTCATATCTTTGTCTAATCTATCGGATGATCGTATGAGGGCAGCCAAGTCCGGTGCTTGGTTTAATACTGATCCACAACGAGCCTTGGCTAATAACTCTGCCGTGTATACCAACCGTCCTGACACTGGTATATTTATGAATGAGTGGCAGTCCCTCTATGAAAGTAAGAGTGGTGAACGTGGTATCTTTAATCGTGAGTCAGCACAACAAAAGGCAGCACAGAATAAACGTAGGGTGTGGGATGTAGACTTTGGAACTAATCCTTGTTCAGAGATTATACTACGTCCTAATCAGTTCTGTAATCTAACAGAGGTAGTATGCAGGGCTGAAGATGATCGTATCTCTTTGGCAAGAAAGGTACGTGTAGCTACTCTGCTAGGTACTATTCAATCTACACTCACTAACTTTGGCTATCTTAGAAAGAGATGGGTAACCAATACAGAAGAGGAAAGACTGTTGGGTGTATCTCTGACAGGCATAATGGACTGTAATCTATTACACTCTTCACCAAAGAAGTTATCTTACTCTGCTAAAGTACCTTATCTGGAAGATACACTTAGTTATCTACGTAACGTAGCTGTAACAACGAATAAGAAGTGGGCAGAGAAACTAGGTATACCTCAGTCCACGGCTATTACTTGTGTGAAACCATCAGGTACTGTTAGTCAGTTAGTGGATAGTGCCAGTGGTATACACACCAGACATTCACCCTACTACGTTCGTACTGTAAGGGCAGATAACCTTGACCCGTTGACAAAGTTTATGAAGGAGCATGGCATTCCTAATGAGCCAGATGTTACAAGTCCAGATAATGTTACTGTCTTTTCCTTTCCTATTCACACAAGTTCTAAGTCTAAATTCAGGAATGATCTTAGTGCTATACAACAATTGGAAGTATGGAAGATATATGCAGAGTATTGGTGTGAACATAAGCCAAGTGTAACTATATCTGTGAAGGAAAGAGAATGGGTACAGGTAGGTGCTTGGTGTTGGGATAACTTTGATCACCTATCCGGTGTCTCGTTCCTGCCATATTCTGACCACAATTATAAACAGGCTCCCTACCAAGAGATAAACAAAGAGGAGTATACTAAGGTAATGAAGACTATGCCAAAGAAACGTATTGATTGGTCACTACTCTCAGAGTTTGAGAAGGAAGATAATACTACAGGAGCACAAGAATTAGCATGTACTGCTGGTGTATGTGAGTTGGTGGACCTGATATGAAGGAAGGAAAAATATGGGGTAACACAATAGACCTATTGAAAAGTCCTGCTATTGAGATACATCAGATATATATAAAACCTAAATCATATTGCTCATTGCATAAACATCAGACAAAGTTCAATGCTTTCTATGTTATCTCTGGCAAGCTAATGATAGAACGATGGAAGAATGACTATGAGCTGGTGGATCAAACTATACTACATGCTGGAGACTTTACCGTAGTACCACCCGGAGAGTACCATATGTTCACAAGTCTGGATGAGTGTGTCAGTGGGCTTGAGATATATTGGAGTGAGTTGAATCATAATGATATAGTAAGAAAGAACTCTGGAGGTGTAAAAAATACTTGACATGTAACTAAATATGTGAGACAATCCTGCACTGGAATGCCATAATGGGTTCCTAAACAAAGGAGAATGCTATGTTAAATTATGAAATGTGGCCTAGATATTTTATTGGGTTCGACAGAATGTTGGATAATATTCCAGCATCTAATAATAACACAGGCAGTGGGTATCCACCTTATGATATCGTTAAATCAGGTGAAGACAAGTACTGTATAGAGATGGCTCTTGCAGGTTTCACCAAGGATGAGATTAGTGTTGAAGTTAAAGAAGAGTATTTAACAATAGAAGGAGATGCTAGTGATAGACATGATAACTCTGACTATGTTCACAAGGGAATTGGTAGGAGAGCATTTCAAAAGAAGTTCTGCCTTAACGACACGGTTGAAGTCGAAGGGGCTGATCTTACCGATGGGGTACTCCATATTCGATTGAAACATAATATCCCTGAAGAGCAAAGACCAAGACAAATAACAGTTAATTAAAGGAGACTCTATGAATACAGTCTATATTGGCTACGATCCCAAAGAGGATATGGCCTACCAAGTTTTAAAGTTTTCGTTGGAACGTATAACAACGAAACCAATAAGAGTAGTACCTATCCGATTGGATGTAGTGCAACGTATGGGACTGTATCGTAGGGAGTTTTCTGTAATGGACGGTCAAAGATATGATACTATTGATGGCCGTCCATTCTCTTCTGATTTTTCCTTTACCAGATTTCTTGTTCCCTTCCTGAATATGTTTGAAGGTAAGGCTCTATACATGGACTGTGACATGTATATGAGGACAGATGTATCAGACCTGTTTGATCTATGTTCTCTAGATTACTATCCCCTCTGGTGTGTACATCACGAGTATGAACCAGAAGCTAGTAGCAAGATGGATAACAAGGTGCAAGAACCATATCGTAGGAAGAACTGGTCTAGTCTTATAATGTTTAATTGTGCTCATCAGGCACACAAGAATCTTAGTATAGATGATATCAATACACAATCAGGCAGATGGTTACATGGGTTTGAGTGGTTGCCTGATAAAGAGGCAGACATAGGAGCCATACCTGAAGAATGGAACTGGCTTGATGGACATTCACCTGAGAAACTGGAAGCAAAGAACGTACACTTTACCACTGGTGGTCCTTGGTTTGAGAACTGGCAATGCAGAGGAAAGGTAGATGCAAAGTATGCAGTTGAGTGGACTAACGATGCACGATGGTTACAAGCCAATGGCATGGTGGATGGTGAAGTAGATTACTTAATAAGGGCTAAAGATTAATGACAATAATAAATGTAGTTACAGCATTCAATGAGAACTCTCTCAAAGATCATGCACACCAGATGTTTCAACGAGTTGCCAAGTACTGGCATCCAGATATTAAACTAACAGCTTACTATTTTGATTGTGATATAACAGCCTATGATCTTCCCGATTGTATTGAATATAAAAACCTTGAGGAAGTGGAAGGCTTTAATGAATTTCGTGAGAACATGGATGTACATAATGGTACTGAGAATGGTACAATAGATTATAACTGGAGAATAGATACACTTCTCACGGCTCCAAAGGTCTTTGCACTTACAGAAGAGTCCTTCTCCATAGCAGAGAAGACCAAGGCAGGTGGATGGTTACTGTGGATGAATACTAATATCATACCAGTGGCTGATCTTACACCTAAGTATATGCATAAGTTCTTTCCAGAAGGTTCTGATATAGTACACCTGAGTGGAGATACTACAGAGGATACTCCTGATCAGTATAGTAATCCTTCCTTCATGGCATTTAATCTGGACCATCAGTCTCCCTTGGATATACTTGGTGATCTACGAGGTGCCTATGAGAGCAGTGAGATCCTATCTTATAGAGAATGGCATGCTGCCTTTATTCTTGAAAGGTTACTCAACATCTATAGAGCACATGGCATGAGGGTACATACTCTTACTCCAGCCAATACAAATAAGGGTATCTTTGCTACTCCCTTCAGAGACTATCTCACAAACTTGGAAGAGAGTAACAGAGCCTTACGTGACAGTGATGGCAACAGGGTATTCCCATTGCCTGAAGATGCTGTTCCACCAGACATCAGACCTAACCGTACCAAGATGCTGGCTGATATTATTCGACACTATAAGTCTTCATCTTTTGTAGAGACAGGTACATGGAATGGTGGACGAGCTATAGAGATGGCTCTAGCTGCCTTTGAAAGTAACGATGAAGTTACCTATACTGGATATGATTTGTTTGAGGATGCCACAGAAGAGACAGACATTGAAGAGTTCAATCACAAAGCTCATGTTAATATGAAGGCAGTTGAAAAAAGATTAACAGAGTTTAAAGATACCATGAAGAAGGATAAGAATAAAACCTTCAACTTTACCTTGGTTAAAGGGAACACACGGGATACTCTGGTCAAAGCAGACCCTGACATAGCCTTAATAGGTGGTGGTAATAGTATCACAACTATCCAGAATGACTATGGCAAGCTGGAGAATGCCCGTATCAAGATGGTAGACAACTACTTCAGTGAGGATTCAGAGAAGAAGAAGCCTTTGAAGAAGTATCATGGAGTAAACATACTTGCCCAGACATTGGAGAATGTGAAGAGAGTTATCCTTCCTTCTTCTGATCCTGTTAAGAACGGTGGTATTACTCACTACTGTATGATCTATAGTGAGGCTACTACTCCACCTCTCCCTGATAGTCTTCTTAATGTTCCTATCGTTGTACATCCACGAGACTGTGTGGATAAGGAATATATACAGAGTAACATCATGGAGAACATGAAGTTAATAGATAAGGATAAGTTCCTTGGTAAGTGTATACCTAATGAAGGAGAAGTTATAGTTATATCCGGTGGACATTCCACTGACTTCACTAAAGTTAAGGAGCTTATGAAGGAAAGACCAGAAGCTAAAGTATTATGTGTGAAACATTCCTATCCTAAGTTACTGGAGAATGGTATTAAACCGTGGGCTTGTATCGTACTTGATCCACGATCTATCGAAGGAGAGAGTACACATGGTGTAGTACGTAAGGATCTATTCAAGACTATTGATCCTACTACCAAGTTCTTTGTGGCATCCATGACTGATCCTTCTGTTACCAAGTATCTATTGGAGAAGAAAGCTAACATCTATGGATGGCACGCATTTACCGAATCACTACGTAATGAAGACGAGAGAGAAAAGGAGATAGAGAACCAGAAGGTCCATGTAATGCCCAACCTTGGCATACCAGAGGGAGCTACTCTTATTACAGGTGGTACGTGTGCAGCCATGAGATGTCTTGGTATCATGCATACGATGGGCTTTAGAAAATTCGATCTCTTTGGATTTGATTCTTCCATGCAGGAGCAACCTACAGATGATCAGATGAAAGAGACTACAGGTGCAGAGGATGAAGAGCCAAAGCCAAAGTATCTACAGGTGAATGTACGAGGTGAAAACTACTGGACTACTGGTGAGCTACTAGCTATGGCACAGGATTGTGAACGTACCTTTAACGATTCATCCATGAACCTTACATTAAATGTACATGGAAAGAACTCACTCGTGTCTGCTCTATGGAAGCTACATCTAGATGAACGAAAAGTACCAGAGTTTAAGGATGTCTTTGATGACTAATCCATCTGCTGAGTACAAAGAGTTACTGGAAGAATATAAAGATCTTCATAAACATCCCACTATGTTTCCCGGTAGGAGTGTACTAAAGTATGTACACTATATCAGATCTATACTGAAGGACAATAGATGTAAAACTTTACTGGACTATGGTAGTGGTAAAGGATATTTATATGAAGCAGATCATGCCTATACCAAGAAGAACTTAACTAAAGCATTAGATAAGTTCTGGAATCTGAATGAGGTAACCTGCTATGATCCGGGTGTGGAGAAGTTCTCCAAGTTACCAGACGGGATGTTTGATGGAGTAATATCTGTCGATGTAATGGAACATATCCCTACTGAAGATGCTGAGTGGGTACTGGATAAGATTATGAGCTACTCCAATAAGGTAGTATTCCTGAATATAGCTTGTTATCAAGCAGTTAAAACATTTAAGAACGGTAAGAACGTACATGTATCTGTACACTCACCTGATTGGTGGATGGACTTATTGAATAAAGTATGGTATATTAAGCATAATAAACGTATAACTGTTCATGTAACCTTTGAGGAAGTGGGGGAAAAATTTGTCTCGTCTGGAATATTTAAAACACATACTCTGTACAAGCATTAAGGATGTGCTGGAAGAGTGGGATCTAGTATTAGCTTTGTTTATTATTAGCTTTGTATTTATGTTCTTTGGAGCTATCTATTTAACATAGGAGAATCATATGGCTATAGGAATTATTGAATCAGTAGTAGGTGTGGTAGATAATGTACTGGATAAGTTTGTCGAGGACAAAGATCTACGTGCCAAGTTAAACCATGAACTAAAGACACAGGTGCAACGAGCTAATCTTGCACAGATAGATGTTAATAAGGAACAGGCCAAGCATCCTTCTATCTTTGTAGCAGGAGCTAGGCCAGCCATCATGTGGATCTGTGCCTTTGGATTGGGTTGGCAATTCGTATTCCAGCCCATATGCCTATGGGCATTAGCTATATGGGCTACTGATGTTGTCATGCCTGTCATACCAACAGAAGGACTAATGACATTAACCTTATCTCTCCTTGGTCTTGGTGGTATGAGAAGTTTTGAGAAGACAAAAGGTATACAAAGAGACAACCTTAAATAATGCTAACAGATAAACAAGAGAGGTTTGCTCAAGCCTACGTGTTACATCGAAATGCAACAGAAGCTGCAAAGACTGCTGGCTATGCTGCACGATCTGCCTATAATCAAGGTTATAGGATGTTAAAGAACGATGAAATTGTGGAAAGAATATCCGATTTAGAAAATGAATTGGAAACCAATATAGATGTTATTGATGAAATAGAAAATCAATATACATTTGCTAAGAATAGTGGGCATACAAATAGTGCCATTAAAGCACTTGAACTTCTTTCCAGAATACGAGGAGCCAAGGGTGGTAAAGATTCTGATATATCCAAAGAAGGATTAGAAACATCTATCATCGAAGCTCTACAAGTACTAGGTAAAGATAAAGTTAATCAACTTATTAATAAATGTAATTTTAAATAAGGAGAAATAAATGAAAATTATACTAGCTTTAGTAGCAAGTTTATTTTTAATTGCTGCTTGTAATGAAGATAAAGAAGCAGTAGCACAGGAAGTTACTATAGAAGATCTGGCTCCACTGCCTGATAGGACACCAAAGTTAGGTCTTACACTTGGCACTCGTTATGTATTCAATGCCGATGATGGTACGAATAATAAAATGAGGATGTTTATTGAGAAGAGATTCTTGGAAAACAACACCCTTGAGATAGCATGGACCCGTACAGTAGGTCGTACTCTTAACTTCTTCCGTTCTGATACGGTAGATGGTGTGAGCTACAGAGATACAGGAGATATATTCCTAGAATATAGCCGTAGTTTTTAACTCCGGTCCCTGTTAAATAGGTCAAAGAGTGTTTTGATTTTATCTTTTATGATTTGAATATCAGAATGCATCTTTGCCAGCACAATGATAAGGGTAGTAAGTGCGAGAAAGATGGGCCAAGATGTTCGTACAAACTCCATCCAATCCATTTATTACTCCTTACCATTGTGTTATTTATAACTCCATATCGTTGGAGTTGTGTACTCATCCATATCTAAATGAACAAATCTATCTTCCTTAGAACCATGCTGCTTTATACCTATACCTTTAAAGCCATGCTCTGTTGCTAACCTAATTATATTATATGCTTTTTTACCATGACATGCAATGTCTACTGCTTTGCCTTGTAAATGTGGAGAGTCTCTAGTACCTCCCAGAACATCATTGTAAGCCATGTGTCTATAGCCTGATATTATGTGCATGTGCTGATCTAGCTCTCTGCGAAGAGCTACGAGTCTTTTCATAAACTCTTCATCCATATTTATTTCACTTGTTCCCTTACATCTTAAATCGTCTTCTGAGAAAAACTCCCATCTCTTCTTCATTGTAACTCCTTATATGGGTCGTGGATTATATGGGTATGGATTACGTTGTATCATACCACCTGTATGTCTTTTTAAATGTCCTAAAACATTTGTTATATATTCATCAGTATACTCTTTATCTCTTCCATACCAATCTCCAACTACTTCTGCTAATTGTAGATCGTCTAATGTATCAGCATCATATCCTTTATAAGAGGCTTTTAATCTAAATAGTCTATCACCTAAATTCCAATAGGTATCCTTTTCTTCGGGAGTTAAGAGATCTCCTGATCCACCATAATCATATCGTGAATCATACCATTCTTGGTCTTGTTCGTTACCATGTTTAGCAAACAGTTTAGATTGGCTTTTTAATTTCTTTATTAAACTTTTTTCTTTACTAGATAACTCTGACTGTCCTTTAGCTTTTAAATGTTTATCTTTTAAATCATCTAAAGTAGATCCAGTAATTTGTAGAGGACCATAAGCAGTAGAACCACCGGGAGCATTTCGTACCCTAGTTCTAATCCAAGGATCTTCTTCTCCACCTGTTTCTTGAGGAGCTATTCCTCTTAAAAGTATATCTCTAACAACAGACATTACTTATCCATCCTCATATAGTCATCTATCTTATCTTCAAGTCTATCGAACCTTGCCATAATCTGGTGCAGGTCGTCTTTAACTTCTTGTTTGGTTGCATAGGTCAGAGCTATGTGCTCCCTATTAGTCAACCCTTCCTCACGTATCTTTGTAATGGATGCTGAAGTGGTACGTATCCACCACAGAAATCCACCAATAGCCATCGTGAGAATGGCATTCCAGATCATAGTCATGTCTTGCATAGGTAACTCCTATTTATTAGTTATTTTTGTTCCCGACATTGCTTTTTGATACCTACGTATTTTTTCCCAAGGAATAGGTACGTTAGTATGCCTTCTTGAAATATCCTGTGCGGTACCACTAGGACTGAAAGGATGAAATGTATTTCGTCTAGTTTGATCCATATATTTAATTAAATTAGAGGATGGTGTTAATGCATAATCTTTTGTAATTCCTTTACGAATCATATTATCTCTACTACCAGAAGTTTGGTGAGCATTTTTTAGTAGATCATCATAAATTTCAGTTAAACTGTTTAGTTCCTGATAATTTTCCAATTGGTTCATAACAGCTTTTCTATAGAAATCAAATATTTTTTCTTGAGGCATTCCTCTTGGATCAGAAATACTATTAGTAAATTCAGCCGAAGCATTATCTATATTATTAATAACAGGTAATAGATGTCTTCTCATGCCAGCCGATATATCTAGTCGTTGAGGTCGTATGCCTATCCATCTTAGTAAAGCACCACTATCTCCTTTTCCTTCATCTCCAATATCAAAAAATTCTCTATGAGGCATCGTATAACCAAACTTACTTTGTGCTCCTTCCGTTACTCCTGCTCCCTTTCTTCTATTATAATCCCATTGTTTCCTTGCCAATGTTATAGCTCCGGGTTCCAGAAGTTTATACATTTCTCCTGCCATTCTTAAACCAAAGCCGGGTATATCTTTAGATGCCTCTTCTAATCCCTCTCTTGTACCTGCACCTTGCAGGACGTTCATCAGAGCTTCAGAAGCCATTGAAGCTCCCAGAAATGGTTCTAATACATTTGCATAACCTGCCATAAGCATGGCATTTATATCAGGTCGTTCTAAATTCTTTCCCGATTTTAGATGAGATACTAACATTCTAGCAGGAGCTTTCAAATAAGAGAAAGGATCTATTGGTCCTAGATTTACAAAGTCTATTCCAAAATGTCCATTCTCATCTTCATTAAGCCCACTTAAAAATATCTTGGCTGTATCTTGTGACCAAGGTGGAGATAGTCTATTTACATTATAAACATCTTCTTGACTTAAACCAGCTACGTTCATTGAATAATTCTGAGCTACATCTCCAGCCATAGAAGCAGCTACTAAACCTCCCATTCTTCTATAGCCCTGATCTCTAATAGCTTCAGCAGCTTTTGGATTTATATCAAATCCTTTTGCCTTTAACTTTTTAGCAGTATTACCTGTAACATCATCGTAGGTATACTTTAGAAGATTTTTACTAACTCGCATCATCTCCGAAGGCCACGCAGCAAAATCACTAAGAGGCCAACGTCTTAGCATCTTAACTGCTTTAGGAACTAGAGCATAGTTGGGCATTAAATCTCGTGTCCTAGCTGCTGCCATTTCTTCCAAAGCATCATCACCTATTCCTAAATTCCACTTCCTCATATCATCCATAGTCTTTTGAAAATGGAGCATTTTAAATAGATCGTCTTCTGCCTGATATACTTCAAATGTTTTTTCAACGAATTTACCGGCTTTAGTTTTACCTAGTTTACCCATAAGAGTACCGGGATCAAAGGTAAAAGCATCACTTGCCATTCTCTTAACTGTTTGAGCTTTAACACTACTATCTATAATACCAAGTTCCTGTAGTCTTCCTACATACTTTCCAAGTTGTTCATCACTATAACCTTTAATACGGTTACCTACTATAGCAAAAGGATTCTTTTCTCCACCTAAAGCATAGGGTTTATAACCATTGGCTACCATTAGGACAACATTACCCATGACATTACGACCATGAGTAGCAGGAGATAGAACAGTCTTGGCTGTTTGAGAAGCAACCTTTAGCATTAGAAACTTTTGCCATGTAGCATTCATTGGACTTAGATATTCTATACCTTCATTTAAAAATCTAGCATAGCTTTCATTAACAAAGAGATCTTCTAATGGATTTACAACTCGTGGGTCGATTTTCCCTGTATCTGGGTTTACTTTAGTTGGGTGAACATTTGATTTTCCAAGAATTTTTTTAAGTCTTTCCTGAGATATATCTTGCAAATTAACAAGTACTTCTTCATTGGTCGTACCTTTAGGTCTACCACTAGCAGTAGTAAGCCTATAACCCTGTCGAGATGGTTCACCTATCACAGCTAAATTATGATTAAGTAAATGCTTTCGTATATCATGCATAAAGTCAGCTTCAGCTTTAGCCACAGATAACTTCTCATATGTTCTGGCAAAGTTTTTATGAGGATCTTTAATTTCCTGCATAAGATCTTTAATTTCCCAAGGAACTTTACCCCTTGCCAAAAATGCTTTATTACTATCTGAAAATGTTTTGGCAAGTAATTTAATACCATTTTTAAAATCCTTCTTACTCCCCTTTGCTAGTATCTCTTTTAATACCCATTCAGCATCTTCAGGATTAAGACCTTGCCTATATAGATAGTTCATAGCATTAGATTTTACTTCAGTACTAAGTTTATCCCACCCTTCAAAAGAAGGATCATCAAATAAACGATAAGCTCTATTCATATAGAATCCTAAATTAGAATCTATAGTTACTTTTAAATCTCCCGTTACAAGAGGATGACCATTTTTACCAGTGACAGCTTCAGAAAACTCATCAAGTTTTCCTCTCATAGAACCTAATAAATCTGCTGTCTTACTATAACCTGTAGCTCTAAGAGTATCCATAGCTGCTCTTTGTGCTCGTAAATTATGAGCAGGATTAGAATATGATTCTCCACCTAAAGCTCTATTCATTCTTTTTAATAATTCTTCTTTACCAACAACTCTTTTATTCTTACGTGCTACGGCACTCTCTTCCTTAACAATCCTCTTAAAATCTTGTGCTAGACCATCAGCTTCAGAGATAGCTTTATTAGGAGCAAAGAACCTACGTAACCCCATAGCTAGTACAACATCATCAACTCCATACTTGGATGTTAGCCATTCTCTAGACATCTTAGCTACTTTATCTAGTTTAGTTTTCTCCACTATCGTTTTACTTAATCCTATTCTACGAGCTGCTGAAGCTAACATAGGACCACCTACTATTGCAGCTCCACCTCCTAAAGCAAAAGGAAGTTCTAGTACAGTGTTATTGAGAAAAGCATTTAACTCCTGTACTAACTTTGGATCATTAGGATCTATAGCTAATCCTTGAAACATTTCCATTGTTTCAGGATGCTCTTCAATTAGATCTGTTAGCCAATCTTCTTCAGGTCCATTAACAACAGTCATAGCTCCACCAAACCCTATACCTTCTCGTATTAATCCCTTACTTCTTCTTTTCAGTCTTTGTCTTTTAGCCCATGTACCTTTTCCTTTACCAAATAGGTGTGGCTTCAAGACTTGCTCCTGTACTGAACCAAAGAGAGAAGGAGTAAGTCGTTTAGATTTAACAATCTTTTCAGGTTTATCTAATATTCCTAAACGAGAAAGCTGCTTATTAGACAGTAAATTTTTAGCTCCTTTATATATTTTCAAACCACCTGTGTAGGGAATTAGAATACTAGCTAATTCTCCAACAAAAGGTTCTATAAGACCATCTCCATGATAAGGGTCAAATACTTCTGACATAGTTCTTTTAACACCTTCTGAAAGATTTTTATCAAAGAATTTTTCAGCAGCTTCTTCTACTGACTTGGGAGCTAATATCCTTGCTACACCTTCAACAGTTTCACCAATGGCTCGGCCAGTTAGACGACCTAACATAAATCCCGGTCTATCTAACTCATAGCCAGTATCTTTAAATTCTTTCCATGCTCCTTGGAACTCTTCAAGATCTACACCTTTATCTTGTAAAAAACTTTCTACTTGATTGGGAGATATACCACCTTGTTCAGCAGCTATCTGATCTAATCCTTTACGGAGTTTATGAAACTCTGCCGTTTTAGGTGTTAAAGCCATTATTTAACCCCTTCTCGGATATAAGTCTTCTGGTATACGTAACCTACGTTCTCTTTCTTCAGGTGTTTCCTTCTGTAATTTTTTTTGTTCTTCCAAGAGGTTGTTTAATTTTCTTGTTATCTCATCTATCATAAGAGGATACTGCTTTAATTTTGGATTTTCAAGTTGAGCTGTTAACTCTTTTATTTGACCAGCCAAATCTAGCTCTGCTTGATCTGGTTCCCTTGGTGGGTTCTCAAATTCAGCATCAGCTTCCTCTCCTGTCTTTACTGGCTTTACTGTACCTGTAACAGCAGCTGCCACATTTCCTGGCTCATCACCTGTAATTTGGGGTGTTACTTCAGGATCTCTTTCCATTATTATTTCTATAGCATCCATAGATTTATTTTGAATTTGACCGGGGTTTAATTTGACACCTCCTGCGTGAGCCTCGTCTGTTACCATTTGTCTAGCTTCATTTATAACTGCTATGATACCTCCACGTTCCTTAATACTCTCTGCATCGTAGCCTTGCATATGCTGTATATATGTTGTCATTTCAGTTATATTAAATTCAGGAGTTACATCTCCTAATAAGCCAGAACTCTTTGCAAGAATAAACATCTCTTTATTAATCTGTTGTTTAGCTCTTTCATCTGAAGTTTGACCTTGTAGAATAGAAAGTTTTTGTATCTTCTGCTGAACACCAGTTAGATCTGCTTCATCTAAAGCATCATAGTAACCTTCCATACCTTCAGCAGCTATTGGAAGACCAGTTTTAATACCTTCTCCTACGGCAGCAGCATATCCTTTTTGTGGATCAGCTCCCATAATACCTGCACCACCTGCAATTAAAGATGCATATAGAGCTTGCATTCTTCTTTTATCTGCTCTATCTAACCTATCTTCTTTTGTAGGTAAAGTATCTATATCAGCTAAAACATCCTTTATTAGAGCATCTCTATCTTTTTCAGCTTGAGTTTCTTCATAACTAAATAACTGACTGTATATATCTCCTATTGTACCTTTTTCTGTACCCCCTGCCAAAGAAACAAGACCACCACCACTTCTACCAGTATATGGTGGAGCACCTGCCATACCTAAGTTTGTCTGTGCTCCTCCTGCTCCCAGATTAACTCCTTGTACATTAGGGATCATCTGTTGAATATCTCGATCTATTTTATTTTTAAATTGTGGATTACTTTTATACATGTTCATAAGCATAGGAACCATCTTCTGTGCTCCCATCTCTGGTACTTGAGGTACACCTCCAGTTGTAGGTGCCGTTGGTACTCCACCACCTTGCAGAGAAACTAGACCACCACCTTCACGACCTACTATATTACCTACTCTTCCACCAGTGGCTCCACCTCCACCAAATCCACCAAACATACCATACAATCCAGCAGCCGTACTAAGACCACCAGTAAGTGTCTGGGCTAACGATGGAGTAGGTATAGTCTGCTGACTCTGTTGTGTAAAGCCCATCTGATATGGGAATCCTCTAACGATAGACTGATACTTTCCTAATGTCTGAGCAGGGAATACCTGTTCCTGTCCAAATTCTTGACGGGCTATATCCAAAGCCTGTTGGCCTCGTTGCTGTTGAGTTTCCCCAATACCAGCCAGACCACCAATATCACCTCGTGCTCTCTGCCCAGCTACATCTCCTAATGCGGCAAACTGTCTACCACCTGCCAACTCTCTTTGTCGTTGTGCCTCTGCTGACTGTTGAGCATTCTGAAATGCAGTGGATAATCCTCGTGCTTGAATGTCACCTAGACGTTCACCAAGATTACGTTCAGCTTCTGATTCTACCAAGGCTTGCCTAGTTCCTCCAAAGGAACCAGCTCCAACAGCCTGTGCTGCTCGACCTTGTACTGCTGCTTCTTCATCTCTTGTAGCTTCTCTCTTTGCTATATCTACCACATTCTGAATAAATGGGTCCATCCTACGTC
>Ga0255048_10000591_pt1 | contig 27547 bp, 38 predicted proteins | sample JV7_2_2_MG_FD_183619 | JGI IMG/M metagenome (GOLD analysis project Ga0255048, IMG submission 183619) | Seawater microbial communities from Jervis Inlet, British Columbia, Canada - JV7_2_2 | ecosystem: Environmental > Aquatic > Marine > Inlet | place: Canada: British Columbia | collected 2016-10-06
AACACTTGATAAAAATAAACGCATAAAGTTCCAAAACAGAGAAGGATGGAAGAAATAACGATTTACGAATTTCAATTAAAAACGATAATAGAAGCGTTGAGATTGACAAAGAATATTTATGTAAACAACAAAGATGGTGATGAAACTTGCTATGATAGACAGGTAAAACAAGCGTATTTGTTTGCCGAAAATGCATTAAAAGGCGAGAAAGATAAGAAAGTTGATTATATGGGCAATAAGTAGTTATTACTTACAACGCTTACTATATGGTTAGTAGCGTTGATTTAGCACGAAGTAAGTAGAAATACACAAAGATTAAATTTAAAAATAAAAATTATAAACAAACAGAAAACTAAGCTATTAATTATATAGATTGTTAGCATTAGTTTTCGCTACAAAAAACAACAAATTATGATTACAAAATTAAAAGTTAAAAGTGTTAGTTATAACGGACATCAAACAGGAAGTTTAGAAATGGGTCTTGACTTTGCTTGCGACTATGTGGAAGTTGGTAAAGCACAACACCGAACAAAAAGAATGGTAGTTCACATAAAAGAACATACACCTTCTAATGGATTAGAAAAACACTTTGTAGATATTATGTTTGAAGATGGAGGAATGACAAGAGTTTTTAACTTAACTGAGATTGAGTATTCAAATTAATACTAACGAATAGTATATATTGCACGATTAATTAAAGATTGTTTACCTTTGCATTAAAATCAATATTATGAGAATAAATGACATAGTAAAAATTAAAAGCACTGGAAGAAAAGGACGGATAATCTCTATTGTTGAAGGTACGGTTACCCATATAAAAGACATTGAAACGGGAGAAGTTCTAAATGTAGTAAACGAGATAGTTACCTTAGTGGGAATCATAAAAAGCATTATAAGATTTGTATTTAGTATCTTCGGCAAAAAAAGATAACAAATGGAATTAGCTAAAATCATAACAAAAGAAGATAATCCAAGATTTATAACAGATGAAAAATTAGAAAGTCTAAAAAGGTCCATTAAGTCGTTTGAAAAAATGATGGAATTAAGACCTATGGTAATAGATGAAAACAACATCTTGTTAGGTGGCAATATGCGTCATAGAGCCTTAACCGAACTTGGGTACAAAGATGTACCTCCCTCATGGATTAAGCAAGTCAAAGGGCTTACAGATGATGAAAAAAAAGAATTTATAATCAAGGACAATGTAGGGTTTGGGGAATGGGATTGGGACATTCTGAATAATGACTGGGAAACCGTGTCTTTATTAGACTGGGGGTTAGATGTTGTTTCTTTTGTAGACACACCAAAAGAGGTTAGAGATTTGAGCCCACATTTGAATGTTGAGTATAAAATTATGATAACGGTAGATTCCGAATCCGACCAAGAGGAATTATATGATGAATTAATCAAAAGACAATACAGATGCCAAATTTCGACTTTGTAAAATCAACCGACGTAAAAAACACCTTTAGAGTGAAATCCATAAAAGGAACTTTTGATATTGATAAGGATAAAGTAAGTCATGTATTTAAAGGGAATTTAGACATTGAAGATAAGGAATGGAACATAGGTGTAATTGTAGGGAGCTCGGGTACGGGAAAAACTTCTATAGCAAAGCAATGTTTTGGCGAATTTGACATCCATAAATATTCCAGTGGAGCAATAATTGATGATATGCCCAAGACCTCTTCGGTAAACGATATTGCCAAGATGTTTAACAGTGTTGGTTTCGGTAGCCCCGTGTCTTGGTTGAAACCATATAATGTATTAAGTAATGGGGAAAAAATGCGAGTAGATTTGGCTCGGAGTTTAATGTCGGAAAAGGAGATTATTTTATTCGATGAATATACAAGCGTGGTGGATAGAGATGTAGCTAAGATTGGTTCTTATGCTACCCAAAAAGCGATCAGAAAAAAAGGAAAAAAGTTTATTGCCGTATCTTGTCATTTTGATATTGTCGAATGGTTAGAACCCGACTGGATTTATAACACCGACGAGGAACGGTTTTTTTTTGTCCGAAAGAATACAAAAGACCAAAAATTGATTTACAGATATTCCACATTGTCAATAACTCAAGCGAGAAGCAAAGAATTTGGAATGCCCTTGGGAAATATCATTATTTAAGTGATACTTTTAATAAGGCGGCAGGAATTTTTGTGATTTATGATGATAATGATATTCCGATTGCGATGTTTAGTTATTTGCATTTTCCTCACCCGAAATCCAAGAATATAAAAATGGGACATAGGACGGTGATCAATCCTAATTATCAAGGGATCGGAATTGGGAATAGGTTAATTGAGTTTGGAGCAAAGGATTTACTGAAAAAAGGGTTCAGATATTTAGCCACTACCTCTAGCCCTTCGATAATAGCATATAGAAAGCAAAGTGATAAATGGAAATGCACCAGAAAGGGATATATTGGAAAGTTGGGAAAGACTTCAAAAATAGCAATGGCTAAATCCTCAAGTCGATACACAACCTCATGGGAATTTATAAATAACAACAATGAAAACAAAGAAAGCTAACAAGATAATTGGAGCCATAGATTCAGATAAATTCTATATAGTTACGGCAGATGATAAAATAAAGAACATCTTACCTTTGCCTATAATAACTTTAAGTTCTGGAACTTGTCATATCAATCCAAAAAATGACATAATTGCAGCACATGGAATTAATGCATTGAGTGTAGCCGAATATGTAATCGAAAATATACTCTTTTTATTAAAACAAAGAAAAGGGCATAACAGATCATTCAGTGGCTTTAATCTTAATGAGTACACGTTCTGTCTAATAGGGTACGGAAGTATCAACAGAAGGCTTGAAAACATACTTAAAGCGTTTGATTGCAGGGTGGTAGTAGTGCAAAAAGTTACAGATCAGAAATTTATGTTTGAAAAGAAGGATATTTTAATTCTTGGATGCGCTCTAAATAAAGACACAAAGGATTTCCATAAGCGAATAATAACCAACCCTCATATGGTTGTGAATATTTCAAGGGATGAAGTGTTTCCAATAATGGAATTGAGAAAAACGGGTTGCTTGATCATTAGTGATAATTCTAAATTTGTAAGCAAAACAAAAAAACAAGTTCTAACCAATCATATTGCAGGGCGAACCAAGACAGTAAAAAAGCAATTAAAAAAACATGTTAAAAAAATTATTGAATCGGAATAAATTCATATTTATAGATAAAAGGAAAAAAGAAAGTTGTGTGCTTATCTCGGCAGGGGCAGGAATAGGAATGGCATGCATGGATATATTAAATTACAATGTCTATTTTAATGAGTACAACAACATCAAACAAAACAAAAAAGATATAGACATAATTACCAATACACATAAGACCATTTACATATTATGGTTATCGATCACTAAAGCAAGTGAGGTAATAGAATTTTTGACAATAAAAAACGGCACCCCAAAAAATGCATTTGTTTATTTAAGAGGGAACGCGACAGAAGATGAAAAAAAAATAATTTCAGAGTTGGGATATATTGTGGTATCTTCGCTTAAAGTATTAGAAAAGATATAAGGAACAAGGGGTAGGTTTTTGATCGGGTGATTTTTGTTGTTATTTGTTAATCGATTGATTTCCATTCCTACCCTTTTCTTTTTAAAAAAAACATATAATGTTAGATAAAGATTCTAAACGAACTGAACGGAATAAAAAAGCTATGTTGGAAGCCCTTGAGAGAACATTGGGGGTAGTTACGTCCGCAGCTAAAAGCATAGGAGTAGGAAGGACTCAATTTTACACTTGGATAAAAGAGGATGAAGAATTTGAGAAGGAAGTTCGGGATATTGAAAACATCGCTTTGGATTTTGCAGAAAGCCAATTACATAAACAGATCAAAGATGGTGGAACCGCTGCAACCATTTTCTATCTAAAAACCAAAGGAAAAAAGCGTGGTTATGTCGAGCGAACGGAAACAATAGTAGCGGCAAAAGTCAACCTAGATAATGCAGACCTTCCCGATTGGTTTAATGATTGAATATAAACATCCAAATTTTGAATTTCTCAAAGAAAATGTACCCAAACAAAGGGTCACATTATTGCAAGGTTCTACCCGATCAATGAAAACATGGGATACAATCTACTATATCATATACTTATGCAAAAAGCACAAGGGAATGGAAATTGATATTGTTAGAGATACATACACCGCATTAAAGGCAACCGTATGGAAAGATTTCAAAGCGGTTCTTTTGGCTCATGGGTTATATGATGTAGACAATCACAACAAATCCGATCATATTTATTTATTAAATGATAACGTCATATCCTACTATGGTGCAGATGATCCCGATAAGATTCATGGGCGATCAAGGGATATACTTTGGTGCAATGAAGCCCATCAACTAAAAAAGGAAACTATTGATCAGTTATTTCCTAGAACCCGATCAAGAATAATAGGAGATTATAACCCTGCTTTGGGGCTTGATCACTGGCTAGACCCGTACATAGAAAAGTTTCCACCATTGATAACAACATATTTAGATAATCCATATTTAACCAAATCTCAAGTAGAAGACATTGAAAGCAGAAAAGGAGATAAATATTGGTGGGCGGTATACGGTACGGGTCAGCGATCGGTAAGGGCAGGGGTAGTATTTCAGAACTGGGAGATAGGATCGTTTGATGAAGACATATTTACCGTTGGCTACGGGCAAGATTTTGGGTTCAATCCCGACCCAACTACATTAGTGAAGGTTGCAGTTGATAAACAGAATAAAAAAGTTTATATAGATGAACAATTCTATAATGCCAATGAACTAAAAACCGAAGAGATATATCAAATGAATAAATCTCATATTGATAATCCAAATTCATTAATTGTTGCAGATTCAGCGGAGCCCAGATTGATCACTGAAGTAAATGAGAAAGGATTAAATATCATAAGGGCTAAAAAGGGTGCAGGGTCAGTACTTTACGGAATAACAAAATTGAATGAATATCAAATGATCGTTACACCCGAATCCAAAAACACAATTAAGGAACTTTCTAAGTATGTTTGGAATAATAAGAAGGCAGGGATTCCCATCGATAAACATAACCATATAATTGATGCGATCAGATATATATTTACCAACTTGATAGGGGAGGAAAATCAAATATTCCAATACGGTCATGGGCAGGATTATTTGATATAGTGAAATAAATGGTTAACTTTACATTGTCATAGATTGAAGATTGGTTCGGGGTGGGGTACGTTTCAAGTATTCCCACCCTTTTTAGATTCAGAAATAAAACAACAAATAATGATTATAACAATTTCCTTTCTGCTTGCTATATTATTATTATCATTTGGAGTAATCATTTACTCCGCAGAAAACACGAATGGTGATGTGATTAATAATGGAATTGACCCCGTACAAATGGCATTAATTAGAAATCAATTAAGGCAGGACGAATATCCCGAGATAAAAGAGGACCCGTGGCTTAAAATGTCATATACTGAAAGAATAAAGGAAATGGCTAAAATGAAACGAATAATCAAAGGGCAAAATAGAGAAATCAGAAGGCGAATGATGGCTAACGTAATAAAGGAAATAAAATAATATGTCAGTATTTACTTTCATTTGCTCACCAAATGCATCATAAATGTTTATATCAGAAGTAAAACACAACAAGAAAAAAAAGCGTACTTATGTGGCTATTGAGCTTGATGTTTTTCATTGTAGATTGAATTTACATGTATTATCTAAGTTTAAAAACTTACCTAAGAAGCTGACAGATACAGTGGATTTAAACGCAATAAAACACGCTGGAGGATTTGTTGACAAAGAAATTAGGAATTTCGAGACAGAAATGGTCTTGAAGCCTGACATTGGCGCTGGAGATTTAGCTCACGAATGCAAACATTTTATGAATACTGTCTACATGCACATAGGGCACAGAACAGATGCGGACAATGATGAGATTGAATGTTATTTGCTAGGACATTTTATTGACCTAGTTACTCAGAGTGTTAACGATCACAAAAAAAAGTTTAAAATTAAGTAAGTTTATAACCAATAAAAAATAACATGTCAGTATTCACAGATATGGTAAACAAATACTCAAAGATCGCAAAAGATTTGCCTGCCATTAGATTGAAACTGGCTATTGATGCAGCGAATGATGGGTTAGCATTGGTTGTTGAGCGATTACAAGAACATGGAGAGGGTGCAGAAGGGCAGAAATTTGAACGATATTCAGAAGCTATGATGCCATATTGGTTAATCAATCCAAACAACTACAAAGGGGCAGGAAAAGTAGCTAGGTTTAAGAAAAATGCAGCGGCTAAAAGAAACAACGGATCGTATCGAGCATTAAGACAAGCCTATGGATTGCCGACTAACAAAAGAACCTTTACCTTTGAGGGCGATATGTTACTATCTTTGGAGGTATTTGTGGAATCGCATACCGAAGGAAAAACAACGGTTGTTACAAAATCAAGAAGCCGAGAGGAGCAAGATAAAATAAATTGGAATTCGGGCATGGTGGATTCTAATATATTGAGTTACAACAAAGAGGAAATAGAATTCATTTCTCAAGCTAATTTAAAACGAGTACAAAAATTATTAGAATGATCAAAAATCTAACGACCCTAAACACGGCAATAGAAAATTCTTGTTTAATTGAAAATTGGGGGAAGGAATGTATTAACAAAACAGATCAAGAAATCCCCTATGGCATCGGTGTATCGGATGGGCAGGAAAACATATTTAGTTCAAACGATTCTTTCACCACTTCGGGATATATGTATTTGGATGATTTGCTAACCACAGACATCAATGGGCAGCTTGGATATCAAAAGAATATAATCATAAATGTATTCCAAGCGAAATCTAACGAATTGATGGATAGTTATCAAACGGCAATTGATTTGCATCAATATTTGACACAAAGGAAATACGATGTACGCATAAGCCTAAATAAATCGGTCAAATGTGAATTTTGTTATTTTGCTTTTTTGACGGTTAATCTAAGAACCTTCCCAACATGTTTGTAAAAAAGAAAACTTTGGAAATTGTCTTAGCCACTCTAGTAAAGGAGATTGATATTTTGAAAGAAAAAATAAAGGTTCTCGAAGGGCAAAAGGCAACTCAAGATACTAGAAGTGGAAGATGGCTTGAGTATCTTGATCAGCCATTGGATGTGGGCTTAGATGTGAAATCCTGCCCTTTTAATTGTAAATGTAAAACAGCAAAAGAATGTACTTTCAAATTGGGTTAATTTTATTTGCAATTTTGGTCCCATGCTTGATTGGGTTGTCTTGGCATATCTTGATCAGAAGGGGAGGGCTACTTCAATGGGTATCGCAGCGAATAAATACGAATATAAGAAACGAAACGATTAGAAAAGGGCTGCAATGTCCGTATTGTATATCTTTTCACATCTCGGTTCTAACGGCTTTATATTTTGGATTGATGTATTCATGCGTACTATGGGCGGTAAGTCCTCTAGTATCGCTAAATATCGCTTATTTAGCATATTATCACCTATATGACAACATCAACAAATGAAAGATAAAAAAATACTGGATAATTTGATCGTAATAGCCAACCCGTGTAAATTAAATGGTGACGAAATAAAAGACTCAAAAAGATTGGTTTGGAAATTAGACGGTAAAGTCATTCTTAAAAATCCATCATAAAAAAATAACATCAAATGAAAAAATCAATAGTAGATTGGGAGAATAGAATGATACACGGTAAGAGTGGTAAAATATATCACATAGCCCCTGAAAAAATTGCATCAAAATTGTGGGCACAGTATCAAATTAGGGGATCACTTTTAGGACTCAATACTTCATTGGAATCTATACTACTTAGAATCAAGGGCGCTATCGACCATTTAAGGACGGGAGAGGAGAACGCTCAAGGGAATGCATCCAACGCAATAATAGAATTGGAGAGCATCAAAAAAGGATTTAAAGATTTCAAGGATAATGAGTACAATGCAGTATTGGAATTTCTATCTATATTTTGCAAGTCAGAAGGGGAGCCAATGGATAAAAATGATGAATCTATAATCCGTAGAAAATATGAAGATTGGTCAGAAATTCCACAGGCAGACCTTTTTTTTTTATCTCAAATGTCAATACCATCGTACAGCAAGCACTTAAAGGAGCAAACGGCGAGCGAGAAGTTGATAAAAAGCGAGTAATTTACAAACCGTTAACCCATGAGGAATTGGAAGCGGAAAATGAAAAGATGTTGATGTATGCTAAAATACGATCACAATACAATATAGAGTACATAAATAAAATGCCTATCTTTGAGTTAATTCCCTTAATAAGAATGCTTAAAGAAATCAAACAAACAAGTAATGGCTAAAGGATTTGATAGAGTGGCTAGATGTTCAATTTACACTCAAATATTTTACGGTTACGTTTTAGGTAGACAAGCAATTGACCCTAACGTGGCAATTTACAAAATGGCAAAGGAATTTATAAGAGATCACGATCTTGAAAACGTACTGGATGCAAAGGTAATTAATGTCAGTTTTATAAAGTTTGCCTATCTATTAGGAACCACAGAAGGCAAGCATAAGAAAAACTAGGTCGTGTTTAGGATTTCGCAATCATCGACCAACCCATCCTTCTTAAAAGAGGGGTGGGTTAATTCGTTTATTTGAACTATAATAAATACCAACATTCCGCATTTATGTTAAATTTTGCAATATAATAAAAGATAAAATGGATTATATCGAATTTTTAGAAGCACAAATATTAAGGGATGGTGTTAACCCAAAATTGACTAAGGCGATAAGCGATGCTAGATTCCAAAAGGCGGTTTATACTGGGCTTAATCAAGATTATATTTTGGAGCAATATAGAGTATTGGAATCCGAGCCACAAAAGGCGCAAAGAAAGCGAATAACAACAACTAGAACAAAGCACACCATTCGACAAGCGGAAAACGTCATTTCTCAATTAGAGGTGATGGATAAACCTAGCATTAATGTAATTAATGAAAGTGAGAATATTGCGGAGGATTTGATGTCATTCATAATTAAGGAAAACATCAATGATCTTGCCTTTGATTTTGTTTCCTATTACAATATGACAGATGCCAATGCCTTTGTTACTTGTGGAGAAAATGAATTTGAGGAAATCGAATATAAGGTGATTGGGGTAGAAAATTTATATGATTATCGAATAGTAAATAAACAATTGAAATTGGTGATATTTCAGCTACCAAGAAAGTTAGAAAGTGGACTTACTGTTAATGATTACAAAATGTACACAAAGGACTCGGTTGTTTCTTATGTTAATATTCAAGGAACGGAAATCGAAGGCAAACAAACGGTAACCATAGAGGGAAACACATTTGTGGTAGATAAGATAGATACCCAAATGATGTACGCATTTAGACTGGGGTACATTGATGATATGTCAAACAATCAAGAAACATGCGTTTCCATTTTGGACGCGGCAAGCGAGTTATTGAGATCACTAATTTGGCAGGGTTCAGAGTTGGATGTGATCGATGGAACGCAAGGGGTGGTGAAGCAATTTGCCTATGCCAATAGATGCCAATACAGAATCAAAACGGATGAAGGAGTTAGTGCTTGCGTTGGTGGTGTGATGAACATACATGGCACCCCATCGGGCGGCATTTGTCCTAAGTGTTCAAACGGGTTACAAATCCATACATCTTCGCAAGATATTGTACACTTCCCTTTTCCTACTGGCGATGCGCCATTGCCCGACTTGTCAAAGTTGACCCATACGGTTTTTGTTCCTACTCACATATTGGATTATAAACGGGCTTATCTTAGAGAAATTAAGGATGATATTATCAAAACTTTTTTCAATTCATCCATGGTTACAAAAGATGATCATAATGTCACGGCTACAGAAAAAAAGATTGATCTTCAGGGGATTTATGCCACATTGAATCAGATCGGAAAACAAGTTAGTAAATGTTTCATATGGATGGTTAGATGTGCATCCTATATCCATCACAACAAAGATAGTGATGTAATACACGGGTACACTTTAAATTTAACTTTGGAAGATGTATTTTCTTTATCAGAAAAAAGAAAGGCACTACTGGATTCAAATGCTCCAAATATTTTATTAAAAGCAATTGATATGGCAATGATACAGAAACAAATGATGGGGAGTCCGGTCTATATTGCAAGATATGGAATATGGGAATCATTCAGACCATTTTCGGGGAAACCTCCGATGGAAATACAACAAATTTTGGCAACTATACCCAACACATATAGAGACAAAATTCTGTATAACTTCTTTGATCAAATTAAGGCGACAATAGAAAGGGAGCAGGAAGATATATTTTACAAAGCGGATTCAAATGGGCAACTTAAAATAATAGATTCCGAGATTGAAAAAATAAGAGTTCAATTAAATTCCGAATTATCAAGCGCAGAAAGGGTGGATTTGAAAGATTTGTAAAGTAAAAAAGTAGATGGATAAGATAATTGATTTACTAATAAGAGGAACCCGATTGAAAACGGGTAGATTGCAAAAATTCCTATTCGATTTCCTTTTGGATTACTTGGTTGACAATTTGTTTGTTGATGATAATGTAATTGAATATTCCGAATCAAACATAAAGGCGGTTGCAGGAATAGATAATAGACTAAATAATAAGTTGAAAAAATCTATTGAAGAAATAGACAAAGGGATAAAAAAAGGAATCGAGGAAGTGATGAATGAAACGGTATCCGAAACGCTCGGAGAATCCAAATCTATCATTCCCGAAGCGATCACAAATAAAGTTTTGAGCCATGCTAATAAAACCGTGGATTCTAAGATCAGCCTAGAAGCGGCTTACGTCGAAATAAAAGGCGCGATACTTAGCGAGTTATCAAGTTACGAAGGGACCTCGCTCAAGACTCTTAAAAGTGTACTAGCCGAGAAGATAAAGGGCAGGAATCTAATAAATAAACACTTTGACAGATGGACGGGAGATATTTATTATCAATACCAACGGGCAACGGCAAACGAGGTTAGAAAAAAGCTAGGATATAGATTTGCTATATATCAAGGAGGATTAATTGCTACCTCCCGACATTGGTGTGGAGTTCACAATAATACCGTACTCCATGAGTCGGAAATTGAATCATGGTTTAATGAGGAGTGGCAAGGGAAAAACGAAATAAATTACAATCCGTTTTATGATTGCGGTGGGTATAATTGTAGACATAGATGGCGATGGATTACCGACGAACTAGCATTTTTTAAAAACCCCAAATTGGAACAAAAATATGGATCGCCATAATTACACATTAACAAACGGCAGAATGATTTCTATAGCAACGGGAATCATATTAGAGTTTATGGAACATGATCAGTATACGGTAATAAAAACATCGATAGGCGAACATGAGGTCATGGAATTGTTTGATGAAGTGAAGGAAATTGTAAGGGCTTACGATATTAGATTATGGGCTTTGGAAAACTAACATATAATGAAATTAGACGTATCAAATATTGGGATTAATTATCTAGGTGAATTTAAGTTGACCAAGAGTATCAAAAACAATTTTATTATTGAAAAGATGGAAAGTGATGTTTTGCTACTCAATTCTGATCATAAATATATGGTTGAGAAGGCGGTTCAAGGTGAAGACAAAGAAACGGGAACTATCCAAAAAGATTGCGGAGTTGGTTCTTTTGATAGGGATGTATTTATTAAGCATAATGAGGGTGGTTTTGAATTAAGAAAATGCGAAACAAATAAAACAATCTCAATAGTAAATGTCCTCGATTGTATTTCAAACAAAAATATTAACATATTTGATTATGTTGCTACAGATACAAATACGATACAAGGAACGGTGGAAAGAATCACCTTTCAATTTCCTGCACCACAACCCGCTGGTGATATAGTGGCTCAATTTTATAATGCCCCGTATACATTTGAAGATATTCTAGCCCTCTTGCCGATTTGGAATACGGCTTCAGTAGGGTACGTCTTAGAAAGTGGAGATATAAGTGCAGAGTTGGAATTATTTTTAGAGCCTCAAGGTCAAGTGGAAGAATATTTAGGGCATCGAATTACTGGGTATATCTCATTTGTAAGAATTACTTCACCAACAAAATTATCCGATGATTGGATTTATCACCCTGCCGCGGACAATTACTATCTAACATCACTAAAAGATTCGGTTTTCTCTTTAAAGGAAACGATACAAAGAATTAATCTTGATGGAGGGAATACCGATGATTATATCGGTAAAAAATATACAGCAGGAAAGAGTGGGTTATATGACTCTTTATCCATAAGTAATACCATCCAATTGAATGCCGTACTGGAAGGCATTTTTATGTGTACTGGAAAAACATTAGTAAGTAACTTTTTGGGAATCAATGCAGATGCAACGGCACCGAATAATTCATATTATGAATATGGAACAAATAATTTACATTCATTAAAGATTGTGCAGTCCTATGATATTATCAAAGCGGATGCAGAGCAAGATTCCTTCGATAAAAGTGGCGATATTTTGGTTAAAAAATTACTGGGGGATTTGTTTAAAGTTCTAAATATGATTTTAGTAGTGGACGGTTCTAATATTAGGATAGAACATAGAAGTTATTATTACAATGAAGGAATTGATTTGACCGGTACAAGTTATCAGCTTTCTAAGTTGGAAATAAATAAAGACCGTATAGATTCAGAGACTTGGTCATTTGCTCAAGAAACACCTAATTTGGGATTTCATTCTTCCACTATTGTTTATGATACTAATAATGTATACGAGGAACCAAACGAGGTTACATATTCTAGTACTCTTTTTATTACGGACGTTTTTGGATTACTAAATGAGGAAACTTTTATACAATCTCAATTTGAAAAATTATTCTTTTTGTTGTCTACGGATGGCTCAAATGTAATTGGATTAAATAGAGCGTTATCTATGTCCGAAATTGTTCAGAATTTACACACTGTACAACGTCCAATGAAACGAGGATTAATAAATGATGTTATATTTGATTTTCAAAGTTATTCAATAGGGTTCACTGGGTCTATAAAACTAGATAGTACTTTGCTATCATATGACATAATTAAGCCGCTTATGAGCGCAAAAACAGATCAAGGAACATTCTTAATTGAGGAGATAGAAATGAATGAAAATAATGAAATGGTATTAAAAATAAAAAAATGATTGATTTAGGAATACATAGCCCGTTTGAATATGTCGAACAGAGAAAAGATGTTGATGGAAGTTTAGTTTATAAATTGGAGTCCATAAGCATAAAATTAACCGCACTTGCTACCGAGGTTTTGCTTATAAATGTAGACTCGGGAACGCAAAACGTAATGACCTTAAATAATTATACTCATACCATTGGGGATGATACGGTGAAATCTTGTTTAGTTACGGGAGTAATTCCTGCCACGGGTTCTTATTATTTGAAAATATCGGGAACTTCTAAGGGGGCAACAAGTGTGGTTTATTCAGATGGGATAATCCAAAAAAGCACCTGCAATTTAGAGATACAAAGTGCCAATAGTTGTTCAGATCAATATTACGATTGGGACAGTAATTCGGCTACTTCAATTATTAAAGTAGCCCAATATTCAGATTTGGAAACATCTTACAAAGATGAAAAAACAACGGTCTATGGATCGAACGGTGCAAAAGACATAATACAACGACAAATAAAACGGATGGGGTTTGAATTTGTGGCTCCCACTGGATGGATTAATCAACTTAATGGAATAAAGGCAAATGATACAAATGCCATTAAAGATTTTAATGGTAATGTCATTTTAATAAAAAATATTGAAATCGAATTTGAGAAAATAGGAAATGGGAAATATTCTAAATTTATATTTACATACGAATATGATGATTACACTGAAGGAAGTACATGTTGTGAAATATTCAATATCGATACTTTAGCAAGCCCCGACTATGTAGGAGGTGGAACTTGTGGTTTGTTTGCAGTAACCATAGGAGAAGCCGCAGGGATTTTAACACCCACCCCAACAGATGCTCCCGTTGGAACCGTAACATATCGATGGTTTAAGAATGGAGCATTTATATCAAGTGCAGGAACTTTGGCAATTACGGATAGTGGTAATTATAAGGTAGAAGCAAAGGTTGATCAATGCGTGGTTAATTCTACTTATTATTCTCCCGATGAATGTGCTTTATTTCTACTTCAAACAACGTTGGTTAATAATACGATTGATGCTGCGGTTTCTAATATTCCCGATGGTGAAAGTGTTACATATTCAGTAAAGAAAGATGGAACGGAAGTATCAACGACATTACCATACGTGGCTACGATCTCGGGAACATATTTTGTGGTAGCAACGGCAGGGAATTGTAATCAAACAAAAGGACAATATATTAACATTGTTGTACCAACCGCAGATTTCACAATTTCAATTACTCAAGCCGATGGAATATTAACAGCCGTAACAGATGCGGTCAGTCCAGTTTATCAATGGGAATTGGAGGTGTTTAATGCAGCGACGGGAACGACCTCGAGGTCAATAATAGGAACGGATGCTACTCAAGTACTATCGGGTTCGGGAATTTATCATTTGACAATAACTTCGGGTTTAGAATCCAAGATTGATCAATATTTATTCCAAACGGGATTGAATGTAAATGTTACAAATATAACCGACATATCAAATGCTAGTGGCTCAATTCAAACGATAACGGGAGTAACTGGGAATTCATTCGCTTTAGATTACGATTCTAGTAGATGGATATTATTTAGAAATGGAATACAAATGACTTTTAAAGAGGGAATTGCCGCAGGTTCTTTAGATGTGAATGATTATGATGTGGTTGCAGGAAATTTAATAACGAGCTCGGTTTTTCCATTAGTGGTTGCAGATATAATCGAAATCAAACCAGTATAACAAGTAAACAAGTAAACAAGTAAACAAGTAAAAATATGAATATGAAAAGAATAATACCAATATTGATTTTAAGCATGGTAGCGACCTTTAATTCCTTTGGGCAAGTACTTAATCAAGTGAAACGATCAGAGGTGGTAAACGCTATGCCAGTAGCTACAGAGCAAACAATTATAGGGTCAGATACAACCTACATGCAGAAGTATAGTTTTTTAGAAATTAGAAATGATAGTTTTTGTATCGTTAATGGGGATTGTTTATTATCAATACCACAGCTAGATACAACATACATTTACAACGCTATAGATGCTAATTGTGTAGGGTTGGTTTATGACAAAGGAAGTCCAATTGGTATTGGTAGTGAATGTGACACTATATTTTTAGATAAAAAAGAATATGGAGGTTTGTCGAATGTTTATAATATTGGTAATTTTGAATATGATGGAGATACTATTTTATCTTCTGTTTTTATTGAATTAGGGGAAGGATTAGTATTTTTATTGGGTGACGGCAAAGAGTCATCCCCATTTGAGTTCGCGTTGGATTTAACATTAAATGATTCAGAAACAATAGATTTCACCCAACAACAAACAGCAATATTCACAGCAGAGGTAGATACCTCTATAATTGCAACACAAAATTATGTAGGCAGTAATGGCGACAATCTAGGAGACCACATAGCCACCGAAAACATTCAAATGAATGATAACTACCTAAGTAATGATGGTGGAGACGAAGGGATAAGAATCAATGATAGCGGGAATGTAGGAATAAATACAACAAACCCAACAGCTAGGTTTTTTGTTAATGGAGAGATGGATACGGACTTCCCAGAAGACTCAGGACTCAGGAATGTATCTTGGGGGGATGGCAATTTGACAGCACAAACAACAGGTACAGAGGTCTTCGCATTTGGTAGTAACAATGGTTATACAGGGGTTAATAACTTAAGGTCGTTTCTAGTAGGTACGGAAAATTTGCCAGTGGCTAGCCAATTCTCATATAGTTTTGCCGTGGGCTGGAAAAACAATAAATTCAATACATCTGGAAGTTTTTATAATTTCTTTTTGGGGCTACAAAATGCCGAGGATGCACAAGGTTTGGAATATTCTTTCTTTTCTGGAGCACTAAATGCACAACAAGCAACGGCTGCAAGTTATACCACACTACTAGGAAGGGGACATTTTCAAAATACAGTGAATAATATTCCTTATAATTTCGCATCCGGAAGGGAGCATTTTATCAACGCTACCGATGTTGATTATTCCTTTGTGACAGGATTTAGAAATGGGTACGGTGGCTCAGGGGCTAACTTAGATTATGCCGCAATAATTGGCTATCAAAACCTATACAATGCAAGTTCTACCGTTTCGTCGGTGACCTCAATAGGGTACCAGAACCTATACGCGTCTACAGGCAACTTAAATTATAATATTTCAATAGGTAGAGAAAATGGAAAGCTAACAACAACAGCGTTAAACAATTCTATATATCTAGGATATAGACAAGGGTACTCTATAGGAGTAGATGAGGCTGCACCGTACCGACTAGCTATTGGAATGTATCAAAATAACCCTTTGATTTACGGAGAGTTTGACAATGCAATAGTGAAAATAAACGGAGACTTTGAAGGCACTGGGAAGGTGACAGTAGGTGATAATGTAGAGGGGAACGCTGTTAATATAGCTGGCTATGATAGTGAGAACGATTTAACACGGGTTTCAATAGGAACGGGCTTAAGTTTAACGACTGGCACATTGAATGCAACGGCTACCACAAGTGCCGCAAGAGTTCAAACGTTCAATTACACCTTATCAAGTGCCGATATACTATATGATAACCTATCATTCTTAGCATTGACATGGGAGACTGGGGATGTAGATGCAGACGTATCACTTAATCGTATAACGGCAGACGTTACAGGGTACTATAGAGTAACTTTAAATGGTCAGGTATTTAACAATGCAGGAACACAGAATAGCGTTTATGTGAGACTAAAAAAGAACGCAACTAGTATGGCGGAATATGAGGCTCTTGTATCAATGGGAGTAGATGAATATTACCCAATTAATTTTACGGATGTTATATTATTGACGGCTGGGCAGTACATAACTTTAGAGGCGAGAAGGGGAGTATCTACGAAGTCAGTTTATATCGACGAGATGTATTTAACTATGGAAAAAATATAATGATATTAAATACAATATAAATAGACATAAATAATACTAACCTATTTTGTGAAAAATTAAAGATAAAAGATGGCAGCAACGAAGTATAACTTTCCAAATCACATCAAGGGCGACACATTCCTTGCTCAATCTTTTATTTTTAAAAAAAATGCGGTAGCAATTGATCTAACGGGCGGTTCATTTAGAATGATGATTAAAAAGCACAAAAGAGATACTATTGCCGCAGTTTCACTAACCGATGGTTCGGGCATTACTGTTACGGATGCAGTCAATGGAGTTTGGGAAATCGATGATCAAGTAATAGATATTGATGAAGGTAAATATTACTATGATGTAGAATATACCTACCCATCGGGGATCATAGCAACCTATTTAAGTGGATTTATTGAAATCATTCAAGACATAACAAATTAAATATGGCTGATACAATTTTAGTAGAGGTAACGGAATCGAATGAAGTCATTACGATAGAGATAGCCAGTGAAGATTTAGGTTTATATGCATTGAAAACAGAGGCAATACTGAATGAAAGGGTTTTTGTTACTCAAGCAAACCATGCCAAAACGTTAGGTGGAACAATAGATTCAAATAAGGAATACTTTTTAGATGGAATTATAGACATGGGAAGTACATCCATTGAAATACCTAGCGGTGGCATTTACATCAAAGGCTATAACTTTGACATATCGGGGCTAGTTTCATCGGCAAATAATTATACATTATTCACTTCAGAAATTGGAGGTTCGGGCAATGTATTATTTTCGGATTTTCATGTTGATATATCGGGTACCAATTCAAAGGTTTATGACATTGTTGGAGATTCGGGATTTGAAGCAATAGAAGTAAATAGACTAAATTTTAACAATTGTACATCTCTAGGAGAAATCAACACATATAGACAAGGTTTAGAAACTGGAACTGGACGGTTTGGCGGCACACCTAATTTGATATTGTCAGGAACGTGGTTAGGCGGTTACTTTATTGATACTTCTATTGTTAGAAGTTTAGTAGATGGCTCATATGCATTATTTGAGGAAGGTACTAGTTTTTTAATGTCATCAAGATTTAGAACTAATATGAATGTTGATCTAAATTCAACAATTTCATTACTTGATTTTGTGGCGGCTAATTTTGTAAATCCTAATACATTACAATTAACTGAATGTATCGTAACAAGGAACGGAATCGCAGATGCCTCAGATGCTACTTTAGTCCCTAATATAACACAAAAGGAATTACCCTCTAAGTGGGAAAAAAATGTTGGATTGCCCAATACTTTTGTAGGTGGGTTATCATCATTAGGAGCAGAAATAGAAACGACAATAAATACCCAAAACGTTTATGAAAACATGCTAGGTACTTTTGTCTTTTCTGATTTGCAGCATTTTGACAATCCTAGTCTTTCCCAAATTAGACATTTGGGAGATAACCCAATTGAGTTTACCGTTAATTTTAATTTTGTATTGGAAGGTACAAAAAATGAGGAATACGAAATAGCCCTTGTAAAAAATGATGGTTCAGATACCGTGATTTATGAATTGGTAAGAGTAATTAATTCGTTGCAGGGGAATAGAGATATTGCCTATTTTTCTGGACGGGCAAATGTAACGCTTAATCAGGATGAATATTTATTTTGGAAAGTAAGAAATACAACAGGCTCACAAAATTGCACATTAGAATTGGATAGCAATTGGGAGGTTACGAAAAGATAGATGGGCTAATAAGATGTTTTTTAGTAAAACACCCTTTATTTATTAAAAATATCTCAAAAGAATTAATGAACATGGAGGAATTAGGATTGCCCATTTGGGTTTTGGCGGCAGCTTTCTTGTTGAATGCCTTTAAAGGGTATTTGCCATCAATTGTTGCAATGAAAAATGATAAATTAGGAATTGCGGCATGTAATAATAAATGTGATGAATTGGCGAAACAATTAGAGGAGTTAAAAACGGAATGCATTTTAGTAAATGAGAAGTACCACGAAGTAAATAGCAAATATTATATGTTGCTAGGTTCAATGTCGGTAATCAAAACAAAATTAAAAGAAATTGGATTTGATGATGTTACAAATATAATTGGAAATAATGAATAATGAAACGGATGTTTTGGTATGGGCACATAGACAAGTTGTTTTAATAGCAAAGAAGTTTTCCGCTAGGGGAGATAACGCTATTTATTTCAATGACTTTCAGCACATGGAAGTCGGAAAGGGTTATGCCATTCCCGAGCCTAAAAGTTCAACAGGTGGGGGGATTATGACATTGATACAAAGAACAAAAAAAGAAATGGTTATTGATTACCAATTTGCTAAAGGATCGATTTTAGAAATTCATCATCATCCCGACTTTATCGAAAATTTTGAAATTCATAGCGGTTCTATGATCGATGAAGTCCATAATGTAATAAGATCAAAGGGAGATAGATTTGAAATACTTCCTTTTGTTCCCCATCAATGGAGGTGCTTAGAAGATTCAAAAATGGTGATTAGATGTTCAAGGATTTAGATTTTAACTATAATAAATACCAACATTAATTAAGCCGACCTATTTTTGGGTTCAAAGGATAAGAAAATTTACATAAAAAAAATAAAAAGACTATGGGATTTAACGATGAATATTCACCAACTTGCGCCACGGATTGCGATGATCAATTATTAGCACCGGTTGGAAATACCCATTGCCCAACAGATGCAACGGTAGAACTGGCACAAATAAATGTCTTACATTTTGATGAAAAGGACACTTCAACCCCTGGCAGTCCAAAGAATCCAATTCTTACATATACGGCAGGAGGAGATAATTCTACAGTGATCACAACATGGAGGGGCACCCATGATAATACCACAGCATCGAAGATAAGAACCTATGTAGGAACGGGAGAAAAACCCGAACCAAACGAAACGGAAGTCGAATTGCATAAGGGTATCAAATATACAATAGGCTCAAGGCATGTTTTGGTATATACAATTAACGTTATCGATGCAGCCACTTATACAGCCCTTAGAACCATGCAAGGGTGTAAAGGACAGTACCACATATGGTATGCCACTGACACCTATTTATATGGTGCTGACAAGGGTATTCTCGTTGATGTAGAGAAGGTTGTTTTTCCAAAGTCGGGAGGTAGGACTGATATATCTAAGTGCATCGTTACATTGGCATGGAACGCAAAAACTGACCCGATTAGAGACGTATTACCTTACGATGTAGTAACGGCATAATTCAAACATAATTCAAACATAATAAAACATAAAACACATGGAGCATTACATTCATATAAAAACAAAGAAAACCGTTAGTTTAACCAAATTAGGATTTAGTAGATTGTCTCCTAAGAATCAAAAACTTTTGAAGCCAAAAAGACAGCCAAAAAAGCCAAATGTTTTGAAGTAGAAGCAGTGGGAAATTGAAAAATTTAAAATAGAAAATAAATGAAGGTTAAGAATTTAAAATTGGGTACTGAAATGACAATGACCAAAATAGAATTTGATCAATGTAGAGAAAACGGTGTTGCCTTAATCAACCTTGATAAAAAAGAAATAAAAAAGCCATCAATATTGCAATCAAAGATGGATAAAGAATAAACAAATTTTAAGCAGATGAAATTGGAGTTATTAGCGGATATTCTCGAAACAACCGCCACGGAGTTAGCAAGTACTTTAAAACTTGAAGATGGGACGGAAGAAGTTTCGCCCGAAATCGCAGAACTAGAAATATATGAGCAATTAAGCGCCGCAAAGTTGAAAGCCAAGAGGACCTATGTAAAAGAGGGCGAAGGGAAAGCGGAAAGATTATTCAAACAAAGTGCCGAAACTAAGTTTAGAGAGCTTGGAATTGAAGGTGAGAAATATGATGATTTTTTTGGCAACCTATCTACCGCTTTAGAAGCAAAACCAAATGGTGATGATAAGGAAACGATGCGAATTAATGCCGCATTAAAACAAGAATTGGAAGCATTGAAAACTTCGGTATCTGCTAGGGATGCCAAAGAGATTGAAGCAACGAAAGCAACCAAGACTAGAAATTTGGTTTTGAGTAGTATTTCTACGGTCATGGATGGATTTACATTTCCTTCTTTACGATCAAAGGAAATAGCCATTGATAATTTCATAAGTGAAAACAAATTTACCATTGATGGTACAGATGTTTACCTTGAGAAAAACGGCTCTCCAATTTCTAAGTTTAACAATGAAGCAAAGGAGCATTTTTCATTATTCGGAACAGTAAAAGAAGGCGAAAGAAAACCTAAAGTTCCCAAAGTGGGAACACCCGAATATAATGGAGATTTGAGCGAATTAAATAAACAATTTATTAATGCGCCTACCCTTGAAGCGAGAACAGCAATCAAGGCTAAAATCCAAGCCCACTTAGATTCTAAAAAGTAAGCGATTTAGAGTATTAAATTATTTAAAAATCAGAAAAAAAATAGAGAATTATGGCTTTTACAGCAGGAGTATTTACACCAACGGCAATTGGTGCATCTTTAATAAGTGAAATGGATTTGCTTACCACGTCGAGGATGTCGGAAATGAAGCAAGAAATTATTGCAGGGCAAGCAATATTACAACATCAAGACCCACAAATTTTGACTCAGGGATTTGGAGAATCTTGTATCAATGCAAAAGTTTTCGCCATGCGGAGTGCATCGCTTGAAGCGGCAGATACCACATTGGCATGTGCGGTTGCAACGGGACCAGAAGCAGGCTCGGAAACATTGACATTAACCAAGGCACTTTTAACTAAACCACAAAGGTTTACGATCAAGGATATCCAATGTAAGAATGAAGCGGACTTTGGTACACAAAAAGGGTATCTTGGAATGAAAGCTAAGATCGGCTTAGAGGTTGCTTTATCTCAAGCAATGGTAGCATTGGCAGCTACGGGATTAGATGTTCCAATAGCCGCAGACTTTGAAACGACGGGAGTGGTGAATGGGTCTGTTTATGAAATCCAAGACCAAAATCTAACAAGTTCAGTACTTGCGGATTTGGAATGGGTAGGAAAGGCAAAGGATTTGAATGACCCGATTATCATAAATGGTAGAAACTTTTATAATGCCCAAATCTTGGAGCAGTATGCATCAACTGGATGCTGTACGAATGATGCCATTTTGAATAAAAACCAGACTTTCCAAGTGTATTGGGATGCTAAAAATGTTGATAGCATTTTGGGTTCCGGCTCAACTTTGATGGTTGATAAAAATTCAATGATATTTTGGTCGCAACCAGCTTACTCTAACTTGGGTATGGATACGGCAATGACATTAGGTAAGGAATCGGGAGATCGTTACCACTGGGTAGAAACATTACCTAGAATGCAATATTTCGCAAACGGTTCAATGCAGCCAATTTATGTTGATGTTAGGGCGGAAAGAAGTTGTGTCAAGGATTCTCTTGGAGTATCAAGGGATCAATGGAAATTCGAGTATATGTTATTCGGAGCCAATACCTTGAATCTTGAAAACCAAGATGGTAACAATGGCATTTACAAGGTCTTGAAAGTAGCCAATGTTTAGAATGTAAAAAAGGGAGGTTACAAATATCTAATAATTAAGAAAGGGTGTGATAATATCATACCCTTTTTTCATAAAAAAAACTAAATGGATTGCTTACAAAACATTATTGGAATCATCGAGACCCCAACGGCAGAATTGCCCAATATAACAACTTCGGATAGTGGACTTTGGCTTGAAGACACAAGTACGGGAAGAGTGCCCGTTAAGGCGGCATTTTACAACGATTCGGCAAGGATAACATCAATCATACCCGATGCAATAAAAGAGGCTTTAAAAGGGCTTATGATAAGTTCCGACAATGTAATGTCAAGGATTTATACTCAAAATCATTCCACTATTGGATTTATAAATGATTGGACGGGATATCTTACATCAAATGAAGGCTTTTATTATCAGTGGATTAATCCAAAGAATATCAAAGGGGGATTAATTACAATTAAAGAAATTACCATTTATACTGATATGGGAACTCACATTGGACAAATTGATGTCTATAAGGGAACATCCGTTTTGTATACTGGATTACAAAGTTCATTTGTACCAATAACTACCGATTTGAATGAACCTATTTTTATTGCTTACAAAGGCGATGCCCCAAGGGATTTTGCCCATACGGCATGTTGTGGAAGATTCCCTACTCATTCGGGTTATGTTTCAATAGGAGGCGGTACCGTTGATGCTTTAGTAAATCTTCCGACAAATGACCAAGATTTCCCAATAAGTAATTACTGTTATGGAATCGAGGTTAAATGTACTTTTGATTGCGATCCATGGTCTTTTTTGTGTGGGTTAGATTATACACGTACTTCTTTTGGAGTTGTGTTTTCCAAGTTAGTTCAGCAAATAGCTAGAAAAAATATTATCTATTGGTTATTAACCAACAACAAACAAAATTCCTATTCCATTTGTAAGGAGGAGGATTTGAGGGGAATTCTAGTTTTCCTTACTCAAGATATAGAGGAAATGCTAGAATATTTACCCGAAAATTATGACCATTCAGATTGCTACAGATGTGAGGGTATTTATAAATCTGAAATTTATATATAATGGCTGATAATGTAGAAAAAATCATACTGGATGATAGTCAGATACTTGGCGCATTGGATAGAATCATCAAGCTAACAAAGGATGCGGAAGCCTCTTGGCAAAAATACAATGAAACGGTGTCCGATAGTGCAAGAGAATCCAGTAAAGGATTGCGGGCAAGTATTGAGGATGTTATCGAGAAACTGAACGACCAATCAGAGAACCAAAGGAAGAACATGAAAGCCACCGAGGACGGCATAAAAAGTTCAAATAAATGGGGGATTTCACTTGATGGGGTTTCCGACAAATTAACTGACTACAAAAACAAATTAATTGAGGTAAAAAACAAAATGTCTATTTTTGGAAATAGTACATCCAACTCCGCAAAGGGATTGACTTCATTAACAAGAAATTTTGGTGGAGCAAAAAAGGCTATGGTTGGATTTGCTAGTGGCTTAAAACTTGTAGGTCGAGCAATCGCCTTAAGTGGTATTGGATTGTTGGTAATCGCATTGGCTGCGGTGGCTTATAATTTAAAACAAACGAAAGAGGGAACCGACTTAATAAAAAAGGGATTTATTGCAGTAGGCGCAACCATTAATGTATTACTGGAAAGATTCAGTAATTTTGGGGGTGCTATGATTAAATTATTCAAAGGAGATTTCCAAGGGGCAGTGGATGGAATAAAAGAATCCGTAGCTGGAATCGGGGATGCTATTAGTAAAGAAATTGATGTTCTAACCGACATAATGAAAAGAACAGAAGCCTTGATAGTATCTCAAAGAAAACTAACTAAGGAAATGATAGTTAGAAACAATCAAATAAAAATATTAAGAGAGGAGGAAGAAAAATCGAATACCACATCAAAAAGACGAATTGAAATTTTAAAAGAAATAGCAAAAACGGAAAACGAATTAAATAATTTGGCTACGGAAAATGCATCCGAGCAATTGCAATTGTTAGAAGATGGAAACAAGTCAATTGAGGAGAAAGCAAATGCGGAAAATGACTTAATAAATATAGCATGGGAAGGGATTCAAACCCAACGACAAATAGCAAATGAGATACAAGAAATCCGAGATAACGACAGAAAGGAATTTTTAAAAAAGAAAGCGGAAGAAGAAAAGGAGAGACTGGAAGCGTTGGCTCAAGGAAAGAAACTTTGGAAGCAATTAGCAGAAATCGGAATCGCCAATAAAAGTATTTCCAAAGAGGGGGCTTTCCAGTTCACTACGGACAAACAAATCAAGGCACTCGATGAAATAATGGAAACTTTAATTACCATTCAGCGAATAACGGGCAAAGATATGTCTATTGGTTTTAAGTTGGCTCAAGATTCCATAGATAAATTGGAATTCAATCGAGAAAATAGAGCCTTAGATTTAGAGTTGGAAGCGAACCTTAAAATTGATGCTAAAAAGATTGATGTAGAATTAACGGATGATACCGATTTTGATCTAACGGAAGTAAAGTGGTTTGAGGGAGTAGATGATTTTGAGAAATTATTTCAAACAAGCCTCGATGAACTTTTCGGACAAAAGAACGGGAAGAAGGCAAGGGAATTTTTTAGCGGATTAGGTTCTTTACTTTCCGAATTCGGACAAATTGCCAATGAAGCAAATGCCATCCAAATTGATGCTATTGATAAACAATTAGACAGACTAGGAGAAAAGAGGGAGGAATTACAATCTGAATTGGATGGGGAATTGGAAGATCAAGCAAAAGGACTTGCTAACAATGTAGGTAATAAGCAAGAGGAAGTGGATAACATTTTAGCGGAGGAAGCTAGATTACAGCAAGAAAAGGATAAAATACAAGCGGAAGCCCAAAGGCGGCAATTATTATTTGATACAGCACAACAGACCCAAAGTTTTATAACAAGTGCAATCAATATAATAAAAGGATTTTCTAACATCCCAATATTTGGTTTACCTTTGGGTATTGCCGCAGTAGGAACCATGGCTGCATTTTTTGCGAAAACAAAAGTTGATGCATTCAAAGCAACAAAATTATCAAAAGGAGCTCAAAGGATAGATGATCATTTTGGATTTGGCGATAGACACGGAGACACGGATTTGGAAGGAAGGGGAGAAGGATATGAGTTAGTAAGTAGGCGAACTGGAAAAAGAACCAATACTGTTATTAGTGGTAGGGAAATGCTATTGCCCGAGGATATTAGTTTATCAAATGAACAATTTTTTAATTCTATGAGAAATGGGCTATATAATGGAATCGATTTGAATGAGGCTGTAGCCTTTTATATGAACCAACCGAGTGCTAATACTAGACAAGGCTCAAGTATCGGCAGATCGAAAGTAAACCATATTGATCAAAGAAAAAATGGAGAATATAGACAGTATATTCCATTCACAGATAAAAAGGGAGTGCAAAAAGCCGTATTGGTAACAATCAAACCGAATGATGCCAATGGGAATATTGTAATTTTTGAAGAATAATTAAACAATTGAAGTATGAGTAAATTAAGTAAATTTTTAATGTTGATTACGGTGATTCTAATGACACCATTTTTGGTTGCGGCTCAGATAGAGGGAATACCAATAGTGGATTCCATTCTAAATGCTGAAAGTTGGACCGAAATTTTAGGGCTTTATGATGCAATTATGATCGCCTTTACTTTATTGGTAACCCAGCTTGGGAAATACATCCCAATAATCAAAACCATTCCTAGTAAATGGAAGGCAATTGTCGTTACCGTTATCGTGGTAATTGCAGGAATTTTATTGTTTGGGGTTCAGTCGTTAGTCAGTCCAATTGTAATATGGGCGGTCGCGACAATGTTATATGATAAATTTGTAAAGACCGAGGAAATTAAATAAAAAAGTTTCATTTGTTTTATGCCCTTATCGATTCATTTCGGTAGGGGTTTTTTATTTTATTTCATATTTCTTATCACAAATTGAAACTATTTTTATCACAACTTAGTTATATAAGTATACAACATTAATTAACACATAAAAAAAAACAAAATGGGAAACATGAGTCATTGTAGATTTGAGAATACAGAAAGAGATTTGGAAGATTGTCTAAATGTAATACATGGAGGATGCGAGGAATTGAGTGAAATAGAATATGGTTCAGCATTAGAAATGATGAGATCAATATTAGAAATTGCAGATGAGTACAACGATATACATGGCGATTTAAGTGATGATGGAATTGAGGAATTCTTACAAAATAAAGGCATAACAAAAGAGTGATTTTTTAACCTATAAATAACAACAAATGAAAATTTTATCAGAAATATGCCTATCAAGTTTTGATTTTTGGAGTGGAGCAAAAGACCACAACTTTACATATAACGAATTGAAACGCATTACGAAAGTACATGAATCAAATGAAGTTGATGGTAGCCCAACAACAGAAAAACAAATAAATGATTTATTTTGGTTTGACGAGGAGTCTGTATGTGAAATGATCGGGCTTGATCATGATGAATATTTAGCAAGATAAAAAGCGAGTAAACCAATTACATATTTTTACGTTTGGCTATGTGCTGAACGAGGAACGAGTATGGCATATAGGTAGTGTTATATGCTTTTTATTAACAGATTAAAATAAAATTAAAATGAAACAATTATTTGTAAACGGAAATGCTACTACTTTGTTTTTTAGCAAAGATTCTAGTTTTGATGATATATTTGAATGGGTACAAGAAAAAGCTATGTTTGATTCTCAGAATATATTTAATTTGAACGAGCAACACTCTTGTGGAGTTAGTAATTCGATAGGTGGAATGCGCATATGTGGTGATGAGGATTTGAAAGAAATAACAGTTGAAAATATAACACCAATACTGTAATTGCATATAACGGCTAACGCTATGCGTTGATTATTTACGGATAAAAAGAACGAAATTATGATAACAAAAAGTGATATTAAGATAGTAGAAGCTATCAAAAAAGACATTGATAAAAAAGCAATGACCAATGAAAAAAAAATATATT
>Ga0255048_10000594_pt1 | contig 27514 bp, 28 predicted proteins | sample JV7_2_2_MG_FD_183619 | JGI IMG/M metagenome (GOLD analysis project Ga0255048, IMG submission 183619) | Seawater microbial communities from Jervis Inlet, British Columbia, Canada - JV7_2_2 | ecosystem: Environmental > Aquatic > Marine > Inlet | place: Canada: British Columbia | collected 2016-10-06
TCCGACGCCTGGACGAAGATGATGTCCCCCCCAAGCTCCGCAAGGTGGCGGCCTACCAGGGCGGCCGGCTGCCGGCCCCGCTGGCCCGGGGCCTGATCGCCGCCCTAGACGAGGATGAAGGCCTGCGGGAAAAGAGCCTCGAGGAGTTGTCCGAGGCCAGCTCCGACGACGACCCGTCTCGTCTCTTCCTATTGCGTCCGGACGGCTGGAAGTTCGAGCTGGGTCGGATGGTCGAGAGGTCGGCTCAAGACCAGGCGGCGAACCGGATAGCCGAGCTCGACGCCCAGATCGCCTCCCTCAAGGGGCGCGAGGCCGAGGCTAAGAATCGCCTGCGGGAGGCCAAGCGAAAACTCCGGGAGCTCAAGAAGCAAAAACAGGCAGAGGTGGAGGGGGTTCGGTCGCAGCTGCGGGAAGTGCGGGAAGCCGACAGGCAAGAAGAGGCCCGGCACGCCCAAGCGGTCGCCGACCTCCAAGAGGCCCGGCGCCTGGCCGAGACTGCCCAGCTTCGCGAGGCCAAAGCTGCCGAGTCACTCAAGCAGAAGCTGCAGAAGGCCGAGGACCTGCGGGCCGAGACGGAGAAGCGGCTTCAATCGGGCGCAACAGCTTCCTGGGGGAGTGGCGACCCCATCGCCCTTGCCCGCCACCTCGACAACCTGGTCAGAACCGTGGAGGCGGATCCGGCCCTGCTCGAATTCACCCTGCCCACCGCCGGGCGGGAGTGGAAACTGCCGCCGGGGGCTCGTCCGGATGATCGCAACGCCATCGACTGGCTGCTGCGCCAACCCCGCCCCTGCACGCTGCTGGTCGACGGCTACAACGTGACTTTCCAGCTGAGCGGCGGCCCGGACCGGGCCGCCCGCGATCGGCTCAACGAGGAGCTGTCACGTCTCAAGCTGCTGGCGATGACGCCTGTCAACGTGTTGGTGGTGTATGACTCGGGCCTCAACCCCGAGGTTGAGACCGGGGCGGGCCCGGGTGGTGTCTGGCTGCGGTTCACAAAGGACTCTCTGACGGCGGACGACGAGCTGCGTCGTTTGGCCGCTGAGTCAGATGACCCGGTGGTGGTCGTCTCCAGTGATCGCGAAGTCAGGGAGGGTTCGGAACAGCACGGCGCCATCGGCCTGTGGGCGGAGGCTCTGGTCGGATGGATCCAGGGCCGCTGAGCGCTAGGTGCCGATCGTCTTGCCGACGGATCGCAACTCCTCGCAGGTCTGAATGACCCGCTGCGCCATGGCCGTCTCGGCCGCCTTCAGATAGGAGCGAGGGTCGTAGACCTTCTTGTTTCCGACCTCGCCGTCGATCTTGAGGACTCCGTCGTAGTTGGACATCATGTGACCGGCAATCGGCCGTGTGAAGGCGTACTGATTGTCGGTGTCGACGTTCATCTTGACTACGCCGTAATCAACCGCCTCGTGAATCTCAGACATCAGCGATCCGCTTCCACCGTGGAACACGTAGAGGAATTGCGCCCCGGGGTGGTTCGATTTCAGTGTGTCCTGGCACTCCTTGAGGATTTCCGGTCGCAACTTGACGTTGCCCGGCTTGTAGGACCCGTGAACGTTTCCGAACGTAGCCGCCAGGAGATAGGTGTTCTCGCCGGGCACGCCCAGCGCTTCGACCACCTTCATCACATCCTCCGGTGAGGTGTAGAGGTTGGCGTTCTCGTCGGCGGCAACACCGTCCTCTTCCCCGCCCACCACGCCGGCTTCGACCTCCAGCAGTACGTCGAGCGGTGTCATCTCCTCATAGAGCTGAGCGGATATCTTCAGGTTTTCGTCGAGGGGGATGGCCGAGCCATCGAACATGTGGCTCTGGTAGAGCGGTGGCTTGCCCGAATTGCGCCGCTCGGCCGCAATGGCCAGCAGGGGACGGATGAACGCGTCTACCTTGTCGGCCTGGCAGTGGTCGGTGTGCAGTGCAAAGTTGACCGGGTAGCGATCGGCCAGGGTATTGGCGAACTCCGCCAGAGCGGCTGCACCCAGCGCCATGTCCTGGATGTGGGTGCCGCTGGCAAAGCTCCCGCCTCCGGTGCTGATCTGGATGATGCCGTCGGACTCGGCCTCGGCGAGGCCGCGCATGGCGGCGTTGATCGTCTCTGAGGAGGTGACGTTGATGGCCGGGAAGGCATATTGCCCCTCCCGGGCGGCGGTGAGCATCGCCTTGTACTTGTCCGGGGTTGCGATCGGCATTCGAGGTCCTCCGTCGGTTTTCTTCCCGAACCCTACAGTTGTCGGGTGCAGTCAAAACCGACCCAAGAGCCCCAGCCGGGGGAGCCGATCGTGGTCCAGTACTTCAAATACTCGGGCGATCTGCATTGGCGCCACGACATGCACTACCTGGGAACCGACGAGCATGGGACCTGGCTCGGGGGACCGGCCGGGACCATCGTCCAGCGCGGTCACGAACCGGCTAAGCAGTGGCCGAGCCCATTCGTTCAGCTGGTTCCCTTCGGCCGGTGGTGGTCGCTCTTCTTCAATGGCGAGCACTCCGACGACTACCGAATCTACGTGGACGTGGTCACTCCGCCCGAATGGAAGAACCCGGGCAGGGTGGAGATGATCGATCTTGATTTGGATGTGGTCCTGCATCACGACGGAAACGTCGAGTTGCTCGACGAGGACGAGTTCCTGGCTCACGCCGAGCTCTTTTCTTATCCCAATTCTCTCATCGACCGGACCAGGGTCACCGCCGCCGAGTTGATGATCGAAGTTGCCGCCGGTTCGGAGCCTTTTGGCGTCGCCGGGGAGCATTGGCTGAGGCAGGTCTCCTAGAGCTTCGGGTTAGCGTTCGGCGGTCATGAGCAATCCGATCCCCTCTCCGAGCCGTGTCGGTCGCCTCCTCGTGACCAATGAGGGGACCAACCGTGAGGCCTATGCGCCTCTCGACTGGACACTGCTCGTTTCCATCTCCTTTATCTGGGGAGCCTCGTTCATGTTCATCGCTGTGGGCCTTCGCAGTCTTGAGCCCGGGGTGATCGCCTCGGCCCGCGTGATGCTCGGGGCCGGAGCGCTCGCGTTCTTCCCAGCCGCCCGTCGCTCTATCGCCCCGGCCGATCGTGGACGGGTGATTGTCATCGGGATCTTCAGCCAGGCGGCCCCGGCGCTGCTCTTCGCATTGGCCGAAGAACGAATCGAGAGTGCCCTGGCGGGCATGTTGGTGAGTGCCACTCCCATCCTGACTGCGGCGCTGATGACGGCCATCACTCGCCGCCTACCAGGCAAGATGCAGCGGCTCGGACTGCTGGTGGGATTCGCGGGCGTGGTTGGACTGACGCTGCCGAGCATCGCCGATGCCGGCGGATCGGCGGTCGGGATCTTCTACGTAGGTGTTGCCATTTCGGGCTACGCCTTTGCCAATGTGATGTATCCGCCGCTGCAGCAGGCTTACGGTGCGCTGCCGGTGGTCATGTGGGCACTGGTCGCCGCTTCGCTACTCCTGCTACCACTGGGCATTCTGGGATTGGGCCAGTCGAGCTTCGAATGGCCCTCTGTGGTGTCGGTGATGGTGCTTGGCGTGGTGGGCACCGGCCTCGCCCGGGCCATGCACATGACGCTGATCGGTCGGGTCGGGCCAAACCGGGGAGCCATCGTCGGCTATTCGATCCCCGTCATCGCTCTCATCCTCGGCGTCGTCTTCCTCGACGAGATGGTGAAAGCTGTCCAACTTGGCGGAGTTGCGCTGGTTCTGATCGGCAGCTACCTGGTGAGCCGCAAGGAACCCGACAGCGTTAGGTAGCCTCACGGCGATGAGCAGCAAGAAGAGCCAACGGGGGGTGACGCCTCTCAGCGAAGACGTATCCGCCTGGTATAACGAGATCGTATTCAAGGCCGAATTGGCCGATCGCGGTCCCGCTAAGGGCACCATGGTTATCCGGCCTTACGGGTACGCGATGTGGGAGCTGCTCCAGCAGCAGCTGGACCAGCGGTTCAAGGATACCGGCCACGTCAATGCCTATTTCCCCCTCTTCATCCCCGAGAGCTACCTGCACCGCGAAGCCGACCACGTGGAGGGGTTCTCACCTGAGCTGGCGGTGGTTACTCATGCCGGGGGCAAGGAACTGGACGAGCCGCTCGTGGTGCGGCCGACCTCGGAAACGGTGATCGGAGAGATGTACTCCCGCTGGATCTCGTCATATCGCGATCTTCCGGTGCTGATCAACGCCTGGAACAACGTCGTCCGCTGGGAGTTACGGCCGCGCATCTTCCTGCGCACCACCGAATTCCTCTGGCAGGAGGGCCACACCGCTCACGTCGACGAGGCCGAGGCCATGGCAGAGACCCTCCAGATGCTCGATATCTATGCCGAATTCTCCCGCAACGTTGCTGCCATCCCCATGATCGAGGGGGAGAAGACGCCGGGCGAACGCTTCGCCGGGGCAGTTCGCACCTTCACGATCGAAGGAATGATGCGTGACGGCAAGGCGCTTCAATCCGGCACCTCCCACTACCTGGGCACCAACTTCGCCAAAGCTTTTGATATCACCTACACGGACGTCAACAACGAGATCCAGCACGTCCACACAACGTCATGGGGGATGTCCACCCGCATGATCGGCGCGATCATCCTGGCTCATGGCGATGACCAGGGTCTGGTGCTGCCCCCCAGACTGGCGCCAATTCAGCTGGTGATTGTCCCGATTGGGAGGGACGAGACCGGGCAGGCCGCCAGGGACAAGGCCGGCGAACTCGCCGTTGAACTGCGAGCGGCAGGGGTGCGGGTCCACGTCGACGACCGCGACACCTCACCCGGGTTCAAATTCAACGACTGGGAGCTGAAGGGCGTCCCGCTGCGAGCCGAGCTGGGCCCGCGCGACCTGGAGGCCGGGCATGTCCTGGTCGCCCATCGGGTTGGGGAACAGGACGAGAACGGTCGCGCCGTCAAAGAGGCCATCCCCGTCGGAGATTTCGTGGAGCGGGTGCCCGCCTTGCTGGATGAGTACCACGGCTACCTGCTGGCCCGGGCCGATTCGTTCAGGGAGGCCAACACCGCCACCGTCGACGATTGGGAATCGTTCGCCGAGTTGGTCGGGAACGGGTTTGCGCTGGCCTTCCATTGCGGAAGGCCCGAGTGCGAAGACGACATCAAATCCGCCACCGCCGCCACTCCTCGCTGCATCCCCACCTACGCCGAGGCGGCCGAAGGCATCTGCATCCGTTGCGACAACCCTTCCGCATATGGCAAGAGAGTCCTCTTTGGAAGGGCCTACTAGAAGCGGTCTTCGGCCGTCGTCCCAGGTCCCTGGCCGGACTTCGTCCGGCTTAGGAGTTACTTCGTAACTCCACGTCCAACCCGGAGGGCTGTAAGCAGCAACCTGGTGAGTTCCGACTTCTGGCTCTGGCGAGGGACGGGGGACGGGCTTTTCTGTCGTACCCGTTTGATACCTTGCTCGCAGTTGAAAGGAATGTGGAAATGCTCATCGACTGCGACGAATGTGTCATGCAACACACCAGCGCTTGTGACGACTGCGTGGTCACGGTGCTGCTGGCGGATCAGTACCGGCGCCGCGTCGAGATCGATAACTCAGAAGTCATCGCGCTGGACAATCTGGCCGACGCCGGGCTGGTCCCGCACCTACGGCTGCTGAAACGGGCAGGCAACGAGTGACGAGATGGCTACTCGTCTGTGACGCACCCATGGGAAGCTGAGCTAACGGTCCTGATGTACTTGGCCAGCGTCCCGCGGGTGGCTTTCAGGGGAGGGGCCTCCCAGGCGGCCCGGCGCCGCTTCAGTTCTTCTGCCGCCACCTCCACTTCGATCGACCTGGTGGTGGCGTCGACGGTGATTGTGTCGCCGTCCTCGACCAGCGCAATGGGTCCGCCCTCCTGCGCTTCCGGGGTGACATGGCCGATGATGAACCCGTGAGACCCGCCTGAGAATCGTCCGTCGGTGATGAGAGCCACTTCCGAGCCGAGGCCTGCCCCCATGATCACCGAGGTCGGGGTCAGCATCTCCGGCATGCCCGGGCCGCCCTTCGGGCCCTCGTAGCGGATGACGATCACGTCTCCCGGACCGATGCTGTTGGACTCGGCGGCAGCCAGCATGTCCTCTTCACTGTCGAAGGCGCGGGCCGGGCCGCTGAAACGCAAGCCTTCCTTCCCGGTGATCTTGGCCACCGCCCCGTCGGGGGCGAGGCTTCCCCGCAGGATTTGAATGTGGGCGGTCTCCTTGATCGGCCGGTCCCAGGCCTGGATTACATCCTGGCCTTCGGTCAGTTCAGGCAGCTCGGCGAGATTCTCGGCCAGCGTCCGTCCGGTTACGGTCAAACAGCTGCCGTCGATCGCATCGTGCTCCAACAGGAGCTTGAGCACCGCGGGTGTGCCACCCACCTGATGCAGGTCCTCCATCACGTACTTGCCGCTCGGCTTCAGGTCGGCCAGGAACGGGACCCGGTCGCTGACAACTTGGAAGTCGTCGATGGTCAGGTCGACGTTCACGGAACGAGCCATGGCAATGAGATGCAGCACCGCGTTGGTGGAGCCACCCAGTGCCATCGTGATCGCCATGGCGTTCCCGAAAGCTGCCCTGGTCATGATGTCGGTCGGGAGGATGTTCTCCTCCAGCAGGGTGCGGACCGCCGCCCCCGCCCGGAGGCACTCATCGAGCTTGGCAGGATCGGTGGCCGGGGTCGAAGAGCTGTAAGGCAGGCTCATCCCCAGCGCTTCGATGGCCGAGGCCATGGTATTGGCCGTGTACATCCCCCCACAGGCGCCGGCGCCGGGGCAAGAGTGGCGAACGATGTCGAACCGCTCCTCCTCACTGATCCGGTCGGCGATGTACTCGCCGTAGGACTGAAAAGCGGAAACGATGTCGAGGGCATCACCTCCGGGGGCGAACCCGGCCCGGATGGTTCCGCCATAGATCATGATGGAGGGACGATTGACCCGGCCCATAGCCATCACCGAGCCGGGCATGTTCTTGTCGCAGCCGGGGATGGACACATTGGCGTCATACCACTGGGCTCGCATCACGGTTTCGATTGAGTCGGCAATCAGGTCGCGGCTCTGCAAGGAGTAGCTCATGCCTTCAGTTCCCATCGAGATGCCGTCTGAGACCCCGATGGTGTTGAATCTCATCCCAACCATGCCGGCGGCGGTAACGCCTTCCTTAACCCGGGCGGCCAGCTGATCCAGGTGCATGTTGCAGGAGTTGCCCTCGTACCACATGCTGGCGATCCCGACCTGGGCTTTGTTCATGTCGGCTTCTGTGAGGCCGGTGGCGTACAACATGGCCTGGGAGGCGCCCTGCGAGGCGGGCTGGGTGATGCGGCTACTGGTCCGGTTGAGGACTGTCATCGGCGCATAATAGGTGGCCGACCGCCTCACCTAGCCTGCCCGCATGGATACTGCGTCGGGTGCCGCCTTGTTTGAACAGCTGCAGCAGCTGGGAGAAGCTCACGACCTGGCCGGTCTGGGGGTGTGCTCGGTTGAACCCTTCGCCGAAGTCCGGGACGAGATGGAGAGGCGTTTGCTCTCGGGGGAAGCAGGTCGTCGGCGCTTCACCTACACCGACCCATCGGCCGCCACCGACATCCGTTCGACGTTCCCGTGGGCCGAGAGCCTCGTAGTAGCAGCGGCCACCTACCTGCCGGCCGCAGGTCGCCCGGGGCCGGCGTCTGGGAACTCCGGGCGCATCTCCAGGTTCGCCACGTCCGATCATTACCGACCGTTGAGGGCGGCGCTCGGCGAGGCCGCCCTCCAACTGGTCGGGGCCGGGCACCAGGCCGAGGTGCTGGTCGACGACAATCGCCTGGTCGACCGGGCCGCCGCTGTCCGGGCCGGAGTCGCCTGGTGGGGGAAGAGCACGATGGTGCTGGCACCCAAGTTCGGACCGTGGTTGCTGCTGGGGTCGGTGGTGACCGACGCTCCCTTGCCCGTGACCCCACCAATGACCCGCGACTGCGGCACCTGCACCGCCTGTATTCCAGCCTGCCCGACAGGAGCACTGGACGCTGAAGGGGTGCTCGACGCCCCCCGGTGCATCTCGTACTGGGCTCAGACTCCGGGGACCATCCCGGTTGACATACGGGAGGCATGGGGCGACCGGTTGTACGGATGTGACGAGTGCTTGACTGCCTGTCCGCCCGGTCAGCGGTGGGAGGAACAGGAGAGCGAAATGGACGGCCGGGTCGATCTGCTCTTCCTGTTGGAGAAGACGGACGACGAACTGATCAACGAGTACTCCCACTTCTATGTGCCCCGGAGAGATGCAGGCTTCCTGCGACGCAACGCCCTGGTCGGGCTTGGCCACAGCGGTTCGGCGGCGGCCGTCCCGGTGGTTGCCCAGCTTCTCGGGTCATCCCGACCGATGCTGCGCCTTCATGCTGCCTGGGCACTGGGAGCCCTCGGGGGCGCCGGGGCGGCAGCCGCACTGGCGGGGGCCGCGGATCTCGAAACTGACGTTGAGGTCCGGAGCGAGATAGCCCTGGCACGAGAGCAGATAGACCTCGCCTGAGGGACGAGCGCTGCACCAGCATCCTGGTGGGCGGCCGGCGGGACGGCGGCCGGTACCCTGCGGGCAATGGAAGGAAGACGATGAGGGCGGTTTATGGACTGGCGCTCGGGCTCGGGACCGTGGCGCTGCTGGCGTGGATCGCCGCGGTGGCGGTGGCTGCCTCGGTCACCGGGTGGGAGAAGGTGGATCCCGACGCCCGTTTCGGCCTGACCGGCCGCCGAGTGGTGGCAGCGATCTTCGGATTCGGGATGGCCGGCCTGTCCGCATCGTATGCGGGTTGGTCGACACTCCTGGCCACTGCGGCCGCCCTGACCGGCGCCGCCGTCGCAGCGGCCTCCGCTGGACTGGGGAAATGATCCTGATCGCCGATGTGCACGGGGCCACTGCGAAGCTCCGGAGCCTGGTCGAAGGATTGGATCAGCAGCTACTGGTCCTGGGGGATCTCATCAACTTCACCGACTATCGCACCTACGACGGGATTCTGGCCGACCTGGCCGGTCATGACTTTGTACGGCAACTGGTGGAGTTGCGCATGGCGGATCGGTTTGATGAGGCGCGCGAGTTGTGGAATAGCTCCGACCACGGTCAGGACCCGGGTCTTCGAACCCGCTTGGCAGAGTTGGTCGACAACGCCTATCTCGACATCGGGGCCGCGCTGGACGGCGCCGGGGCCTTCGTCACCTACGGCAATGTGGATCGGGTGGATCTGCTGACCAAGCACCTCCCGGAAGGGAATCAGTTCGTCGACCACGGCCGCTTCGAGATCGAAGGAGCTGTCGTCGGAATAGTCGGAGGCGGGGTGAAATCCGGCCTCAACGTTCCCGGTGAGTTGGAAGACGATGACATGCGAGCACGGTTGGAGGCGCTGGGACCTGTCGATGTCCTTTGCACCCACGTTGCCCCGGCCGTGCCTGCCCTGCAACGCGACGTGATCGGGGGAATGTCGAAGGGCTCACCCGCGGTGCTCTGGTATCTGGAGCAGTTCCAACCCCGCCACCACTACTTCGGTGACGTCCACCAGCCACAGGCGACCCGGTGGCAGGTGGGAGAAACTGTGTGTCACAACGTCGGGTACTTCCGCGCCACCGGGCGTGGTATTCACCATCGGGCCGCCTGAGTCCGAGCTCCCGTGCTCAAATCGGGCGCTAGCTAGCCTGATACCGTCTACTCCCCAAGGAGCACCATGGCCGAAGGCACCGTTCAAACGATCCAGGTTGACGCACCATCTGAGGTTGTCTTTGACGTGGCCGCTCATGTCGAGCTGTTCCCCGAGTGGGCAACCGGCGTGCGCGAGACCGAGGTCCTGGAGGCGAATGAGGACGGAAATCCGGTACGGGCCCGGCTGGTTGTCGACGGAATGATCCGCACCATCACCTATGTCCTCAATTACACCTACGACGGAATTGCTCGCATCGAGTGGACAGCCGAACCCGGTGACGACATTGCCGAAATGGAAGGCCGCTACGAGTTTTACGACCTGGACGGCGGCGGCACCGAGGTGGTCTACGCGCTGCGGGTCGAACCGAATTTCAAAGTCCCCGGCTTGCTGCGGCGCCAGGCCGAGAAGCAGATCGTCGGTACTGCATTGCGCGGGCTCCGCGACCGGGCCGAGGAGTTGGCTTCGGCCAACGACTGATGCGGGTCCTCCTCGTCACTGGCAAGGGAGGAGTCGGCAAGACAACGGTGGCGGCCGCCACTGCCCTCAAGGCCGCCGATCTCGGCTACCGCACCCTCGTGATGTCAACCGACCCGGCCCACAGCCTGGCCGATGCGTTTGATCTCGAGCTGGGCGATGACCCTCTTAACGTGGCCGAGAACCTGGTCGCCCAGCAGATCGACTCCCAGCACCGGCTGGAGCTGTACTGGGGCGAGGTGCGTGAATACCTCATCGACCTGTTTGATTGGAGCGGACTGCGCGGCATCGAAGCCGAGGAGCTCTCGGTGTTTCCCGGCATGGATGAGCTGTTTGCGCTCGCCGATGTCAAGGACCATGCCGTTTCGGGTGCCTATGACCTGCTGGTCGTCGATTGCGCCCCGACCGCCGAGACGCTGCGGCTGCTGTCCCTGCCCGAAATCCTGGGCTGGTATATGGACAAGATCTTCCCGGTGGAGCGCAAGGTGGTCAAAGCCATGCGGCCGGTCCTGAGCCGCGTGGTTTCCATCCCCATCGCCGGCGATGAGGTCTTCGACGCCGCCGAGGGCTTCTACGGCCGGATACAGGGTGTGCGGGACATTCTCACCAATCCGTTCGTAACCAGTGCCCGCCTGGTACTCAACCCCGAGAAAATGGTGATCAACGAAGCGCGCCGCACCTACACGTACCTGGGGCTATTCGGGTATGCGGTCGACGGGGTGGTGGTCAATCGGGTGCTGCCAGACGCCATCACCGATCCCTATTTCAAGCGCTGGCAGGAAGTCCAGACCGAGTACCTGGCCGACATCGAAGCCGGCTTCGCCGATGTTGAGATACGGCACCTGCGGCTCTTCGACGAGGAAATGGTCGGGGTGGACAAGCTGCGGCTGCTCGGCGATGAGCTGTATGGAGATCTCGACCCGACCACCCGATTGTCGGATTCCGAGCCGTTCCAGGTGTTAGACGACGGCAACGACGTAATACTTGCCGTGGCAGTCCCATTTGCCGAAAAAGGGGATGTGGATGTCATGCGGCACGGCGAAGAGTTGATCATCACGGTGGGCTCGTACCGCCGGGCCTTCATTCTGCCCGATTCGCTGCGGCGGCGAGATGTTCGGCGGGCTCAACTGGAGCAAGGGGTATTGAGAGTCACATTTGGAGAACCGGGATGAGCCCAGAAGAAGAAGAAGAGCGGATCAAACGTGCGGCCCAGCGGGCCGGTTACCACCTGGTGAAGGCGGTTTCGGAGGTGTTGGCCGCCATCAGCGCCGCTCTCGAAGAGCTGCGCGGCCCCGAAGACGGCGACGGCGAGTCGCCGGTCGTCCACATCGACGTCGAGTAGTCGTGGCAGACGAAATCGTCGAGGTGGCCCGTTTCTTCAATGTGATGGATGGCGAAGTGGGGTGCGCCCAACTGCGGTCGGCCGACATCAAGGCCTACCTGAAGACCGACAACGCCGGCGGCATCCATCCGGAGCTCAACTTCACCCGGGGCGTTCGTCTGATGGTTCTGGCCGACGACGAGGAGCAGGCCCGCCTGGTGCTTGGTGCGGACCCGGCCGACCCTCACTAACCTGCCCGGGTCATGACCGATCTGTCTGCCAGAGCCTCAAACCCCGCCGTCGAAAAGGCCATCAGCGCGGTCCCGAATCTGGTCAAGCTCGGTTATCGGTTGGTCCGCGACCCTCGGGTGCCGGTCAAGCACAAGGCCTTCCTGGGGGTTGCTCTGGCCTACCTGGTGGCCCCGGTCGACGTGATCCCGGACTTCATTCCGCTGATCGGACGCGCCGACGACCTGTTGCTGCTCGCCTTCGCCCTGAACTCGATCTTCGAAGCGGCCGGGGAGGCAATAGTCCACGAGTATTGGGACGGGACCGGGGACGTACTCGAGATCGTGTCGGGTGTGGTTGAGTGGGGAGCCTCGCTGGTTCCCTGGCCGATCCGCCGGGCCATCAAGCGATATTTGCGCGGTTTCTAGCCGTCGACTCAACCACATTCGCGGGCGGCCCGACTACCTTGGCAGTATGGAATTCCGACGTATCTCCAACCTGCCACCGTATGTATTCGCGGAGGTCAACCAGCTCAAGCTCGATGCTCGCCGGGCAGGCAAGGACATCGTCGACCTCGGATTCGGGAACCCCGATATCCCCTCGCCGCCCGCCGTCGTAGAGAAGCTGGTGGAGGCTGCCCGGCAAGAGAAGAATCATCGCTACTCGGCCTCGCGTGGCATCCCCAATCTCCGCAAAGCCATCACCGATCGGTATCAACGCCGTTTCGGGGTGACGCTTGATCCGGACACCGAGGCCATCACCACCATCGGCGCCAAGGAAGGCCTCGCCCATCTGATGTGGACGCTGGTTCAACCGGGAGATGTCGCTCTGGTTCCCGAGCCGTCGTACCCGATCCACATCTACGCCCCGGTGCTGGCCGGTGCCGAGGTCCGCACGGTCCACCTCAGCCTCGATTCGGACTTCTTCGAACGCTTGCGCGATGAATTTGCCCAGACCTGGCCCCGGCCCCGGGTCATCCTCACCTCGTTCCCTCATAACCCGACCACTGCAGTAGTCGGCCTCGAGTTCTTCGAGCGTCTGGTGGCCTTCGCCCAGGAGAACGACGTGTTTCTGGTCAACGACTTCGCCTACGCCGATGTCCACTATGACGGGTACGTCCCGCCCTCGCTGTTGGAGGTCCCCGGCGCCAGGGAGGTGGGTGTGGAGTTGTACACCCTCACCAAGGGACATTCGATGGCAGGCTGGCGGGTGGGATTCGTAGTCGGCAATGCTGCCGCCATCGGGGCTCTTGCGAAGCTCAAGTCGTACCTGGACTACGGCACCTTCCAGCCCATTCAGATCGCCTCAATCATCGCCCTCAACGAGCAGGACGAGTATCCCGCTCAGGTCTCAGCGATTTACAAGAAGCGCCGCGACATTCTGGTGGACGGTCTCAACCGGGCGGGATGGAAAGTTGAGAAGCCGGCCGCCACCATGTTCGTGTGGGCCGAGATACCCGGGCCCTACCTGGAGATGGGCTCACTCGAATTCACTAAGTATCTCCTCCGGGAAGCCGGAGTGGCGGTCAGCCCCGGCATCGGCTTCGGGCCCTCCGGCGAAGGCCACGTGCGGTTCGCGCTGGTCGAAAACGAGCACCGCACCGCCCAGGCAGTCAAAGGGATTCGCAAGGCGCTGCAAAAGCTGTAGCCGATCGCCGATTAGGCCTGGTTTGCTTTTGCCAGCGGGAAGTAGGCCTGGTTGGCGTAGTCCATCAGCATGCGGTGGGTTGAGAACTGGAACACCGAGCTGACGATCGCCTCCTTCATCATGCGTACCCAGCCCTTGGGGACGCCGTCGCCGTCACGGTCGTAGAACAGGGGCACAACCTGGTTTTCGAGCACTTCGTACAAGCCGGCGGCGTCATCGTGGTCGGAATGCTCCTCCAGGCCGTCGGGGCCAAACGTCCATCCATTCAGGCCGTCGACGACGGCCTCCGCCCACCAGCCATCTGGCACGCTCAGGTTGAGGCCTCCATTGAGAGCCGACTTCATCCCCGAGGTCCCACTGGCCTCTTTGGGGGGCACCGGGTTGTTGAGCCAGACATCGCAGCCTCCAGTCAGCAGCCGCCCGACGGCCATGTCGTAGTCCTCGACAAAGAAGAGGTGGCCTCGGAACTCCGGCCGCTGAGATAACTCGACTACTCGTCGAATCAGATCCTGGCCTCCGGCATCAGCCGGGTGGGCCTTGCCGGCGAAGATGAACTGCACCGGCCGCTCCGGGTTGGTCATGATGGCTTGCAGGCGAGGGAGGTCCTGCAGGAGCAAGGTGGCTCGTTTGTAGGTAGCGAATCTCCTTGCGAAACCGACCGTGAGACGATCCGGGGGCAGCATTCCCCGCACCTCGCGCAGCACGTCTGGGCTGGCACCGTGACGGCTGAACTCGGCTCGCAGCCGTCGCCGTACCTGGCGGGTCATGGCGTTCTTCTGAGCCAGGTGGGCATGCCACAACTCGTCGTCGGCAACGTCGCGGATCGCTTCCCACGGTTCGGTGGCCGTCAGCTGAGAGGGCCAGTCGGTTCCGAGCGTGTCGGTGAAGACCCGGCCGACCGAGTGGCCTATCCAGGTCGGAACGTGGACGCCGTTGGTGACCGAGCCTGCGGGCCCGCCGATCAGATGGCTCCACTGCTGGGTTGCCACCTCACCGTGGCGGCGACTGACTCCGTTCACATACGAGGCGAAGCGGATGGCCAGCGCCCCCATATCGAAGGCTCCGTCGTCGTGCTCGTTAGTTCGACCCAGCTTGGATACGGTGGCGGCGTCGATCTCCGGGAACAGATAGTCGGTGTAACGCAGCACGGTCCCGAGGTCGAAGCGCTCGTTACCGGCGGGAACCGGGGTGTGGAGCGTGAAGAGGGTCTTGGCCCGCACCTGGCGCTCTGCCTCGCCAAGCGTGACGCCTTCCCGGAGACGGCGAGTTGTGCGTTCGAGCACGCTGAAGGCAGCGTGGCCCTCGTTGACGTGCCAGGTGGCGGGAGTGATCTTCAACTTGCGTAAAACCTTGACTGCGCCAACGCCCAGCACCAGTTCTTGCGCCAGGCGCATGTCGCGGCCGCGGACGTACAGATGATGGGTGATGGTCCGGTCAGCCGGATCGTTCTCGGGAACGTCGGTGTCCAGCATTATGAGCGGGACCCGGCCGACCTGGAGCTTCCAGGCTGCGGCCATGACGCTGCGGCCCGGGAAGTCGAGCTCAACCTGCAGCTGGGAGCCGCCCCTTCCCACAATCGGGTGGATGGGTCGACGCGAGAGGTCGAGTGCCGGGTAGTAGTGCTGCTGTCCGCCGCCAGGGTCGACGGCCTGACGAAAGTACCCGCGGCGGAAGAGCACGCCGACGGCCACCATCGGAATGCCAAGGTCAGAGGCGGTCTTGAGGTGATCGCCCGCCAGTATCCCGAGCCCACCCGAGTAGAACGGAAGCCTGGTCTGGAGGCCGTACTCGGTGCAGAGGTAGGCGACGGGGCCGGGCATGGAGATTCCCTGTTGGGAGAACCAGGTGTCCTCGGAGGCCATATACGCATCGAAGCGGCGCACCACGTTGCTGTACGAGTCGACGAAGCGGGCATCGGCGCTCAACGACTCCCAGCTGGCGGGCTCAACGCCCTGCAGGAACGAGATCGGGTTCTGGACGTCGTGCCAGCGCTGAGCATCGATCCGGGACCACAATTCACTTGCCTCGTCATCCCACGCCCACCACATGTTGTTGGCGATGTCGTAGAGGCGGTCGAACTCCTCGGGCAGCGCGATCTGCGCGCCCGGAGTTTCGGGGATTTTGACGATCATCAACTCAACCTCGGTAGACGCAACCAGCGACTTTAGGCAATGGCCGTCTTAGACACGAGCCGATCTCTACAATCGACCGACCCCGGCGCCAAGGCCGGTAACCCGCCGACGCTCTCAGGAGTCTGAAGCCCGTGACATACGCCATCCTCTTCCCCGGCCAGGGCATCCAGCACGTCGGCATGGGAGCAGATCTCTTTGAAAAGCATCCCGACCTGCTCGGCAGCGTCGCCGATGGGATCCTTGGCTGGTCACTGCGCGATGTGTGCCTGAATGGGCCCGAGGAGGAGTTGCTCAAGACCGACCACTTGCAGCCGGCCCTCTACGCCCTCTCCTACGTCCTATGGGAGGAGCTGGTCCCGCTGGTTATTGAGCCGCCCGCCGCCGCCGCCGGCCATTCGCTCGGCGAATACACGGCGCTGGCCGCCGCAGGTGTTTTCGATTTCGCCACCGGCCTAGCACTGGTGGCGGCCCGGGGCCGGGCCATGGCTGAAGCCGCGGCTCGTGAACCGAGCGGGATGGCTGCGGTGCTGGGGATCGACGAGGAGTCTGCCGAGCAAGCCGCTACTGCCCGCCGGGCGGACGGCGGCAAGCTGTGGGTGGCCAACTTCAACGGGCCCGGGCAGGTAGTGATGGCGGGAGGGACCCACGATCTGGACTGGCTCAATGCCCATGCCGCGGACTACGGCGGCCGACGAGTGATTCCCCTGAAGGTGGCGGGCGCCTTCCACTCTCCGTTCATGGAACAAGCTGTCGGGCCCCTGGCCGCGGCTCTGGAAGGCGTCGACTTTCGTGAGCCATCTATCCCGGTGTGGACCAATCTGGCGGCAGCACCCACCGACGATCACAGGGCCGCGCTGCTCCAGCAAGTTGTCGCCCCGGTCCGGTTCACCCAGACATTGACCGGCCTCGGCCAGTCCGGCGTACGTATGTTCCTGCACGTGGGGCCCGGAAACGTCACCGCCACTATGGCGAAGAGGACGGTTCCGGAGTCCGAAGTGCACCATTTCAGCCACGTGGCCGATGTGGAAGAAGCGGCGGAGCGAATCGGTTCGCTCATACAATGAGCTCGGGGAGGATCTCTTGACCAATTCTTCAATTACCGGCTGGGGCAAGTGTTTGCCGCCCACCGTGCTCACCAACCACGACCTCGAAGCTCTGGTCGACACCAACGACGACTGGATCACCTCCCGTACCGGGATCAAGGAGCGCCGCATCAGCCACGTCGGCACCTCGGAGCTGGCGACCCTGGCCGGGAAGCGGGCTCTGGCCGCGGCCGGTGTCGATGCCACCGAGGTGGACCTCGTCAGCGTGGCCACTTGCACTCCCGACACCCTCATGCCATCGGCGGCGTCGCTGGTTCAGAACGCACTGGGAGCGACCAACGCCGGTGCTGTCGACCAGAACGCGGCCTGCTCAGGTTTCCTGTACGGGCTGATCACAGCGTGCGCCATGGTCGAAGCCGGGGTCGTCGGCACCGCGCTGGTGATCGGAGCCGAACGGCTCACCTACTTCATCGATTTCACCGACCGCGGAACGGCCGTGTTGTTTGGCGATGGCGCCGGGGCTGTGGTGGTGCAGGCCACCGATGAACCCGGCGGGCTCAGAGGCTCGGAGATGGGATCCGACGGTTCGGTGGCCGACATCCTGTGGGCACCCGGCAGCGGAACCGCTACCAACCGGGTGGACCTGGAGAAGAATCACAAGCACATGGCCGTGTCGATGAACGGGCCCGAAGTCTTCAAGCGGGCGGTGAAGGCCATGGGTGATGCGTCAACCAAGGTGGTGGAACAGGCCGGCTGGGCCCTTGAGGATGTCGACATACTGATTCCCCATCAGGCCAACACTCGCATCATCGATGCCACCGCCCGCCGGCTGAAGCTGGACTCCTCCAAGGTCTTCGTCAATATCGCCTCGTACGGGAATACGTCGGCGGCGACCGTTCCGATCGCCCTCACCGAGGCCCTCGAAGCCGGCCGGATCGATCCGGGCGCCAAGGTCGTCTTCGCCGCCTTCGGTGCAGGATTGAGTTGGGCGGCCGCGGCGTTCGAGTTCGGCTCCCGTATTCATCCTCTGGGAGTCAGCGACGAGGAGCTGCCGCCGACCGACGGCGATGTAATGGCGCTGCTGACGGAGAACTTCGCCTACTTCGGGGGTGGTCCGAACCGATGACCTCCCGAGTGGCATTAGTGACCGGCGCCTCACGCGGCATCGGCCGGGCCGCTGCCATCCGCCTGGCCGCCGACGGCCACCGGGTGGCAGTCAATTACGTCCGGTCGGCGGACGAAGCTGCTGCAGTAGTCGAGGCGATTCAGGCAGCCGGCGGCGAGGCGGTCGCCATCGGGGCCGACGTCGGCACTGCCGCTGGTGTCGCCGAACTGTTTGCCGTGGTGGAGGAAGTCCTCGGATCGGTCGAGATCCTCGTCAACAACGCCGGAGCCGTACGCGACAACCTGCTGCTGCGGATGAGTCCTGAAGATTGGGATGACGTCATGGCGATCAATCTGCGCTCTGTGTTCCTGTGCACCAAAACCGCCCTGCGAGGAATGCTCAAGGGCCGGTGGGGGAGAGTCATTTCGATGACCTCGGTGTCCGGATTGTCCGGCAATCCGGGACAGGCCAACTACGCGGCGGCCAAGGCCGGCATTGTTGGTTTCACCAAGTCGGTAGCCAAGGAAGTGGGTTCCCGAGGCATAACCGTCAACGCGGTTGCGCCCGGTTTCATCGAGACCGACATGACCGGTGGAATCGATGACGCCGCCAAGGAGTTGGCGAAGGGACAAATCAGCGTGGGGCGCTTCGGCACCCCGGACGAGATTTCCGCCGCGGTTGGCTATCTTGCCTCCGAGCAGGCGGCTTATATAACCGGACAGGTGCTGGTCGTCGACGGCGGCCTGGCAATTTAGGAGGAGAAACCTGTGGACCGTGCAGAGGTAGAAAAGAAACTAACCGGCCTGTTGGTCGATGAGTTGGGCGTCGAACCCGACCGGATCACCATGGAGGCGACATTCGAGGAGGACCTCGAGATCGATTCGCTCGGCGTAGTCGAGCTGCTTATGGCGCTCGAGGACAACTTCGACGTGAAGATCCCCGACGAGGAAGCCGAGACCATCGGTAATGTCGGACAGGCAGTCGACCTGGTCATCTCCAAGCTCGAGGGCTGAAATGAAAGACCGGCGGGTAGTCGTGACCGGACTCGGAACGGTGAATCCAATTGGCAACGACGTGGACAGCTTCTGGAAGAACGCCCAGAGCGGAGTGTCGGGCGTCGGCCGTATCAGCGCCTTCGACGCGTCGGAGCTGAAGGTATCCATCGCGGCCGAGGTCCGGGACTTCGATGCCGAGGACTACCTGGAGCGCAAAGAGGCCCGTCGGATGGATCGTTACGCCCAGTTCTTCTGGGCGGCCACTCAGCAGGCGATGGCCGACAGCGGCCTCGACCTGGTGGGTGATGACGACTCGGCGGTCCGGGCCGGCGTCGCAGTGGGCTCTGGCATCGGGGGAGTTATCTCCTTCCAGGAGCAACTCGACGTCATGCGCACGAGAGGTGCCGACCGGATCAGCCCGTACGCTATCCCACAGATCATCTCCAACATGGCGGCAGGTCTGGCTTCTATCTCATTCAATCTGCTCGGGCCTAATACCGCCGCCGTCACCGCCTGTGCTGCTTCGGCCAATGCACTGGGGGACGCGGCCTCGGTGATCAGACGCGGAGATGCTGACATCATGGTTGCCGGCGGGGCCGAGGCTCCGATCTGCGAATTCGCGGTCGGCGGGTTTGCCAACGCCAGGGCTCTCAGCACGCGCAACGACGACCCGGCCGGGGCCTCCCGACCGTTTGATGCCGGACGCGACGGCTTCGTGATGGGGGAGGGGGCGGCCGTCCTGGTATTGGAAGAGGAGGGCCACGCCCGTGCCCGAGGAGCCACCATCTACGGAGAGTTGTCCGGTTATGGCATGTCGGCCGACGCCTACCACATGACGCTTCCCCGCCCGGGTGGGATGGGGGCGGCGAGAGCGATGCAGGCCGCCCTCGACGATGCCGGGTTGGCGTCGTCGGATATCGACTACATCAACGCCCACGGCACCTCGACCAAAGCCAACGATTCGACCGAGACCGCCGCCATCAAGCTGGTGTTCGGACAGGAAGGGGCGTATCGAATCCCCATCTCGTCCACCAAGTCGATGACCGGGCACATGCTGGGCGGCGCCGGGGCGCTGGAGTCCCTGGTTTGCCTGCTGGCAATGCGCGACGGCGTGCTTCCGCCGACCATCAATCTGGACGAGCCGGATCCCGAGTGTGATCTCGACTATGTGCCCAATGAGGCACGGCAGGTCACAATTGACCGGGCGATGACCAACTCGTTCGGCTTTGGCGGGCACAACGTGGCGCTCGTCTTCTCTCGCTACGCCTAGCCACCCGGCCCGGCATGACAGTGTTCCTTGTTCGTCATGGCGAGGTGGAGAACCCCGACCGGGTGGTCTATGCAGACATGCCCGGTTTCGGGCTGAGCCGGCGGGGGAAGGCCGAGGCCGCCGCGGCCGCTGAATTGCTAGCCGGCTCGTCGGTGGCAGCGATCTATTCGTCACCTTTGCAGCGGGCGCAGGAAACTGCGGCGGCTATTGCCCGAGCATGCGAGGTCCCTGTAACGACGCGAGAGGATCTCACCGAGTGGTTGGTGGCTCGCCGCTGGAAGGGAGTTACCTGGGAGGACCTGCCCACCGCCTTCCCCGGGGAACTCGAGGCCTATCTAGAGCATCCAACTGACCTGCTATTCGCGGAGGAGTCGATCCCCGACCTGGGGGAGCGGGTGGCCTCAGCCGCTCGCCAGCTCGCCTCCGCCCACCCCGGCGAGCACATCGTGCTGGTTAGCCACCAGGATCCGATCCAGGCGGGCCGCCTGGTGCTGCGGGGACTGCCCCTCACCGAGCTGCACCTCAACCGGCCCGGGCATTGCGACGTGCTCAGGCTCGAGCCGGGCGATCCCTGGGAGGAGATCGGCTACTGGGTTCCGCAGATCGATGGCCCGCCACCGCCGGAGTGGCCTCCCGTCAGCGACCCGGACGCTTGAAGCGGGGGAGCTCAAACCCCTGCCTTGCACCATAATTCGCCGATGGGCTACATCGCTTCAGCATCGGTAACAGCTGCCGGCCTCGTTTGGGGTATCCGGCTGATTGTGGCTCCGGGACTTTTCTCGGATGGCGCCGGGGCCATGCTGGCCATGGCGCTGGTGGTGGGCTCGACGGTGGCGGGCGTGGGGCTGGTGGCCTCCCGCGGGCGCTGGGCGAGGAGAGCGGCCCTGGGAATCCTGGGCGCCCAGGTGGTCCTGTCGGCTGTGATGGATCTCACGGCCTGGGGCTGGGTTGCCCTCACCTTCACAGCGGCCTCTCTGGTGTTGGTGACGGGGCCATGGCTTGACCGGTTCCTTCGCCAGCTTCCTCCGGCCGATCCACCGCCGGCCTCCGCCGTGGTTCTGGCATTTGGATTGCTGCTGGTGCCGGGCGTCATTGCCGTCTCGTCACCGGGCGAGGTTGACGTGCTGCACTGGGTGGCTGCCGGGTGGGCAATGGTCACGGGCTGGGCCTTCGGGCGGGCCCTTAATGCCGGGCTCTGGAGCGCCCGGGTGGTGGTCCCGGTGCTGCTGGTGGCGGCCGCCATCGCCTCCCCGTTTCCCGGATCACTGGTACTGGTTGGGGCGGCGGCTGCCGCGGCCGGCCTGGCGTGGTGGCCGGCAACGGAGCTGGCAGTGAATCCGATCGTCCCGCAAGCCGATGGCGTGGCGGTGCCACCACAGCTGGTTCCACCCGAGATTCTCTCCCGGGCGGGGTTCGACGACCGGGGCCGTCGTGTTGACCGGGAGCGATAGTCTCATGGCCCCCGAAGACCCGAACGATATGACCCAGCCCGAGCCAAGCGCGACCCGACGCCTTCCCAACCCGTGGGTGGCCGTCCCGGTAATTCTGGCTTCGGCGGTCGGTTGGTTCGTTGGTAGCAGCGTGGCCCGGGTGTCGTGTGCGACCGGAAACTGCATGGGTAGCCAGATTCTGTGGGGGACGGTTGGGGCTCTGGTCGGGTTCGCCGGAGTGTTGGTGGTATCGGTCCTGGTGGTCCGGTCCCTGGCCGAGTGGGCCGCCCTGTCTGCGGAGGAGAAACGCCGGCGCCAGGAGGACCGCGAACCTCCCACCTGCTGATCGCCGCTACGGTGGCACCATGGTGGAGCCCCGGCCTTTTCGCGAGCCGATTCTGCATGTCGACATGGACGCCTTCTTCGTTGAGGTGGAACGTCTCGCCGACGCTTCGCTGGTAGGGGTCCCGGTCGTCGTCGGTGGCCTCGGGAATCGGGGGGTGGTGGCAGCTGCCAGCTATGAGGCAAGGAAATACGGCGTGCATTCGGCCATGCCGGCGGTGCAGGCCCGGCGCCTTTGCCCACAAGCCCGGTTCATCGCCCCCAACCATCGTCGATACCGCCAGGCCTCCGAATCGGTCTTCGAAGTCTTTCGCTCCGTCACCCCATTGGTGGAGGGGCTGTCGGTTGATGAGGCATTCCTCGACGTGAGTGGGTTACGCCTTCATTACCAGTCGGCGGCCGAGGTTGGGGAGACGGTGCGGCGCACGATTCGCGGCCGTCTGGGGCTGCCGGCGTCGGTCGGGGTTGCCACCAACAAGCTTCTGTCCAAGCTGGCATCCGAAGAGGCGAAACCGGACGGGCTGTTGCTCGTCCCGGCTGGGCAAGAACTGAGCTTTCTCCATCCGTTGCCGGTGAGACGCCTGTGGGGGGTGGGAGAGGCCACCTACGCCACTCTCGAGGGCCTGGGGATTTCCACTATCGGTGAGCTGGCAGCAGTTCCTCCGGGCACGCTGGAGCAGCGACTAGGTCCGTCCCTGGGACAGCACCTGCACACGTTGGCGCAGGCCAGAGACGAGCGTCCGGTGAGCGCCGACGGCGAGGTCAAGTCGATTTCCGTCGAACAGACCTTCGAGACCGACCTGGCCGACCCCGACGTGATCGAGGCGGAAGTCCTGCGCCAGTGCGAGAAGGTCGGGTCCCGGCTGAGGCGGGCAGGTCTCGCCGGCCGCACCGTTACCCTCAAAGTCAGATACGCCGACTTCACCACTGTCACCCGGAGCACGTCCTTCGCGTCGGCCGTCGACGTCTCGCACGATCTTTTCGTGGCGGCCCGGGATCTGCTGGCGAGGGTCGAACTCACCCGTACCGTCCGCTTGCTGGGGGTGGGAGTCAGCGCACTCGAACCGTCAGGTTCTCCCCGCCAATTGGGGCTTGAGCGACCGGCGGCGTGGGATGACGTCACTGCGGCCGTCGATCAGATCCGTTCCCGCTTTGGTGAGAGAGCGGTCTCGCCGGCGCGTTTGGTGTCCCGGCCTGATCAGGGCCCGTGACCCTCCAGGAATGTCTCGTAACAGCCGAGGGTTTGTAGAACCGACTACCGGTATACTGCAGCCACGCACCGGGATTGGGCCACAGGGGAGTAGCCGTGCCGCTCAATGACAAAGAACAAGAGATCCTCGACGAGATCGAGCGTCAGTTCCTCCAGGACGACCCCAAGCTGGCCAAGGCCGTCCGCACTGCTTCGGCTACCGATGTCTTCCGTCGCTCCACCCGGTGGACGGTCGCCGGGTTCGTTGCCGGCCTCGCCCTGATGCTGCTTTTCTTCACCAGCAACATCCTCGTAGCCATGATCGGCTTCGTGGTCATGGTCGCTTCGGCCTCGGTTTTTGTGGTCTCTGTTCGGCGCCGCACCATGGTCCCCGGCCCCACTCGGGCGGCCGCCGATTCCTGGATCGATCGGTTCCGATCCAAGTGGCGGCGCTAGGTCGCGCGTAGCTAGAGTGAGGCTCTCGCTTCGGCGAGGAAAAGAGCGGGAAGCCACCGGCCACTCGCAAGGATTCGGGCACACGCGGAGGGATAGGGTTGGAAGGGTTCACGGCGCAGCAAGCGATAAAGTTGACCAGCTGTACCGCTCACCAACTCCGCTATTGGGACCGCGTCAACCTCGTCGTTCCGTCGCTGCAAACCACCGGCGGCCGCCCGGGCAAGCGGCGTCTCTACTCGTTTCGCGATGTGGTCGCACTCCGGGTTGTGAAGAGTCTGCTCGACAACGGCATGTCCCTGCAGCGAGTGCGCCGGGCCTGGAATTACTTGCGACGCACCGGCAACATGGACAAGCACCTGTCTGAGGTAACTCTCGTCACCGACGGCGCCACTATCTACACGGTCGACGATGAGGCTCTGCTCGATGCCCTCCGGAATGGCCAGATGGCCTTCTTCGGGGCGATCGACAAGATCGCCCGCTCGGTGGCCGACGACGTCACCCGTTTCGAACTGGACCGCGAGAAATTCCTCGAGACCCTGCGCGAGGTCGAAGACGACATCATGCAGGAAGCCTCTGGCAACTGACCTCCGGGCAGTTGCTTAGCCGACCTTCGGTCGGCATAGTTCCGTCACCGGGGATCGGTCGAAGACGACATCATGCAGGAAGCCTCTGGCAACTGACCTCCGGGCAGTTGCTTAGCCGACCTTCGGTCGGCATAGTTCCGTCACCGGGGATCGGTCGAAGACGACATCATGCAGGAAGCCTCTGGCAACTGACCTCCGGTCAGTTGCTTAGCCGACCTTCGGTCGGCATAGTTCCGTCACCGGGGATCGGTCGAAGACGACATCATGCAGGAAGCCTCTGGCAACTGACCTCCGGGCAGTTGCTTAGCCGACCTTCGGTCGGCATAGTTCCGTCACCGGGGATCGGTCGCATGCCAACTGGGAGCTGGTAGCTCAGCGCTTCCGGATTCTCTTGATCCAGTCGGGAAGCAGGGATCGGACGCGGTAGATGCGGCGGATCCGTTGCCAGCCTGATTCACGGGAGCGCAGGCTTTGCTCGGTTGCGGTGAGGCTGGCGACCGCCGCCTGGTGCGACTCTGACGCGATCTCGTGGCCGTCGCTGTAGACGACCTCACCGTAGGCCTCGGCCAGCGGGTGCATGGCCGCGTCGGTAGATGTTGCCACCTCGTCGGGGGTGTCGGCTTGGCTGACGCCCACTCCCGAATCGATCAGGCGATCAACGATTTCGGCCCAGGCCGCCGCCACATCGCCGTCCTCAAAGCGGCGAATCCGGCGTCGACGCCTTCGACGCTTGATGGCAGGCACGGCACCAAGGGCTATGGCTACTACCACCAGCCAAAAGGCGGCCTGCGTCGCCCAGCCCGGCAGTGAGAAGCCGCCGCCATCATTCGTGGTGGTGTCACCGCCGCCGCCGCCGGCGAAGCGCTCGGTGTCGAAGTTCGGATCTCGAACGGTCACGTCGCCACCGCCACCGCCCTGTCCTTGTGCTGCTAGCGCTGCTTCTTCGAGTTCGGTGAAGTAGCCCTCCAGTTCCAGCGCCGACAGCTCGGTCTCATGGAACGTTGTCGGGTTGACGCCGTCGCCCCGGGGGGTCGGATCGAAGCGGACCCAACCTTGAGCCGAGAGCCAGACTTCGACCCAGGCATGGGCGTTGCGATCCCTCACCAGGATGGACCCATCTTCTTGCTGCACCTCTCCCGGTGTGAACCCCAGCACCGTGCGAGTCGGGATGTCGAGCAGCCGCGCCAGCACACCCATTGAAGCTGAGAACTGCTCGCAATAGCCCTCCCGGTGACCGGGTGAGAGGGGGTCCAGCAGCCATTCGGTCAGGTCACTGTCGCGCTCGCCGGGAGCAATCGTCGTGGAATAGTTGAAGAGCTCGGGGTCGCGGAAAAAGTGCTCCAACGCCAGCGCCTTCTCGTAGTCCGTCTCCAAACCGAGCGTCAGGCGTTCGGCCAGCTCTCTCAAACTGCCGGTCGGGTCGGCGTCTCTCGACAAATCGCGATACTTGTCTAGACCGTCCGGCTCGCCCAGTGCCAGTGCCGGTGCCGGTGCCGGTACCGGTGGGAACTGCCCATCACTAGCGGCGGCGGCAAAGAGAGGAGAAAGCGACTCACCTGAACTGTCGGCTGCCAGCACCTGGGAGTCGACGGCGGGAACGAGCGACTGGATGCGATAGGTCATGTTGCGCCCGGTCACGCCGTCGATGTGGAGAGAACCGTCGATCGGGTCCACCCGGGTGGTGTTGGCGATGAGGCGTTTCTCCGAGAAGATGCTCACCGGCGAATAGGCGGCAGGCAGCCATCCACTCGACAGGTTGGAGATCCTCACATCCTGGATAACCGGAACAGTTGCGCCCCGGAACTCGTACTCATCGGCTTCCCAGCTGGTCTCGTCGAGGTCCTCCAGCTCGTCCCGGGAGGCGAACCAGAAGCCGCCCTCGGCGTTGTAGCTGTCCATCGTCAGGAGCCGCCAGTAGACCTGCTCGGGGGGCACGTCGCCCGTCACCGTGGCGGAGAAGGCAGGGGTCTCCGAGTTGGAGACCAGCGAACGGTGCACGTCGATGAAGGGGTTGTACGAGACGCTGCCGAACCCGCCGCCGATGCCGGAGCGGTTGGTCCAGTCGAGCACGCCGCCCGTCGGCACCACATCGGCCTCGACCGCCTGGCGGGTTCCCAGCACCGAGACGGCGGTCACCGTGACGATGGCCAGGACCGGAACCAACACGGCCTGCAGTTGGGCGCGCTGGCGTCCGTGGCCGGCGTGGCCACCGCCGGACTTCTGATCGGCGGCGATGGCGGCCAGACCGCCCCCTACCAGCAGTAGCAGGGCGCTAGTCCACAGCATGCCGGTGGCCTGGCGATCGATAACTGCCAGCTGCAGGTAGAAGACCACCGGTGGCACGATGGCCACATAGGGACTGTTGTTGAGCAGCCCCCAGGTGGCAATGGCGGCCAGCGCCCACACCATCAGGGTTGACAAGACGACCACTCCGGCCAGCGACGCAACCGGAGGTGCCGAGTATCGGAAGATAGTCAGTCCTGCCGACAGCTCGCTTGGAATGTCATTGATCACGTCGAGCGGCGGGAAGGTTGCGTCGGACAGTTCTCCCCCCACGTAGAGGAAGCCGAAAATCAGGAAGAGCGTCGCATGGCTGAGCGTGTGACCGACCACTCCGAAGCGGGCTTTGGTGGCCGCCCAGGTCACCGTCGCTCCCAGCGCGGCCGCCACGACGACGACCACCTGCCAGGGCAGTCCGCTCTCAGTGGGAAGGAACAGTCTGGTCAAGCGAAGAATGACCAGCCCGATGAGCGCCAAACTCGCTAGCCAGGTGAGGCGGAAGACCATCGTCCTGCTCCTATCGCTTCCCTCCAGGCTCCCGGCCAACCGTCCCCGGTCCCAACGCTGACCGCCGCCGCGCCGCCGAGTTTGAACGGGGCCAGAAGCTCCGGTTCTTCATCCGCCACCACCATAAGGATGGTTCGGTTGTAGTCGCGTCCCAGTGTCTGAAAAACGGCCAAGTTCTCATCATCCAACCTACCCGTGATGAAGACGAGTGCGCCGCCGGAGAAACCATGCTGGCGCATACGCAGCACGGCGTGTCGCAAATCGAGCGCGTCCATGGGCTGGAGGGCCGCCAGTCTCTCCATGGCCATTTCATAGGGAGCCGGACCGGGAGGACGCCCGGAGTCTCCAATCCATAGTTGCGGCAGATAGCCGCCCCGGTAGAAATGATGGAGGACCGAGGCGGTCCCTTTGACGGCATGCTCAAAACTCTCGGCAGTGTGGGTCTCGGCTCTGGTGTCCATCAAGACCAGGGCCCGGGACTGCCACGGGATCTCGAGCTGGCGGATCATCAACTCGCCCCGCTTGGCCGACGAAGGCCAGTGAACCCGGCGCAGGTCGTCGCCCTGCCGGTACTCCCGCAGAGTGAAAAAGTCGTCCCCACCGCTGGGCGCGTGCGAGGGGTGCGCAGATTGAACCGACGGGTCGTGGCCGCGGGTAATAGGGAAGTCGTCCAGCGGTTCGATGGCCGGGAAGACGACCAGGCGGTCGATACCGCCTGCGCTGGCCCGGACCGCCGCCAGGTCAAACGGGTCGGAGATGATTAGTTCGGCCGGTCCGATCTGATAGACGCCACGGGGCCGGCAGACGATCTCGTAGTGGGCGGAAACCGTCGAGTCGCGCGAAGCGCGGCCGGTGGCGAAACGGGCCCGGCCCAACCGGGAGACTTCGTCCTCGATGATGA
>Ga0255048_10000595_pt1 | contig 27502 bp, 28 predicted proteins | sample JV7_2_2_MG_FD_183619 | JGI IMG/M metagenome (GOLD analysis project Ga0255048, IMG submission 183619) | Seawater microbial communities from Jervis Inlet, British Columbia, Canada - JV7_2_2 | ecosystem: Environmental > Aquatic > Marine > Inlet | place: Canada: British Columbia | collected 2016-10-06
CAGTGCCACCCGATCGCCGAGGACCTGAACGGTGCCCCCCGTCTCTCCGGGCTCACGATTGGACGCGTCGAGCGTTCCTGCTACCTCGACCAGGCCACCATCCCCGCCTTCGATCTGGATGTTGCGAGCCGTCGTGGTGCCGGATACGGTCTGGCGAAAGGCCAGCGAGTACATGTCACCCGCCACGAGGTTCACTGAACCCCGGGGCCCGGCGTCAATGGTACCGGTATTCACGATTCCCGGATCCGGGCTGGCGGCGCCACCCTGTGACTCAACGGAGATAAAGACTCCCGCCGAGGGATCACCGATCACGACGGTTTCGCCCACAACCATCATCACGACGCCATTCGGGGCGATGATTGTGCCAGCGTTCTCGACCATGCGTCCGATGAGCTGAACTACATCCGCGTGGATCTCACCCGCGTTCTCGACCGCGCCAGCGAGATCCGTGAAGCGGTCTATCTTCTGCAGGAAATCTCCGTGATCGAGGTGCCCTGCGGTGGCGACGAGCTTGGCGACATCGACAAAGGCCCCTTGCCCGAAGATGACGCCGGCCGGGTTGACGATGTAGATCTGACCGTTCGCAATGAGGCTGCCGTCAATGGTCGTCGGGGCCGCCGTAAGAATCTGGTTGAGGACGCGGGCCGCTGCGTTCGGCTGGACGAACTGGACGGTCTCCCCCGAGAGGATGTCGAAGCTCCGGTAGTCGATGATGACGCTCTGATCCTGCGTCTCGATCCGAGTCAGGTTCGGGGCCGAGCGGTCGAACGTGGCCGAGCCCGCAATGACCTGCTCTCCCTGCGGAGCCGCCAGCAGCCGACTAGCGTAGAGGGGGTTCAGGAGGAGTACACATAAGGTCAGGCTCAGGAGGCGCCGGATTTTCGCTTTGCAGATCATGATTCAGTCTCGGCTCAATAAAGCAAAGAGAACACGAAGTAATGCTCCGCATCCCCGCTGTCGACGAAGGTTTTAGTTCCATTGAAGTTATCGATGTCGCGTAGCGCGACCCCGAAGTTGTAACGGATGCTGAAGTTCCGGAGGAACATGAGCTCCACGCCCACACCCGCACCGAAGAATGTGCCCTCGATCTCGCCCGTAACCTTGTTGCTTTGCCGCACCTTGGCCAGATCAGTGAACAAGCTCAAGACCAGGTCCCAATCCGCTCGCCCATTAACCCGCTGAGGCGCCAGCTTGAAATCACCAACCACAGGGAGTTGCGACGGTCTCGCCCGAGGACTCAGAGCTCGTGGCAGATGAAACCGATACTCTGCGGTCCCCATCGTCACTGAATCCCCCGCCAGCGACGCTTGCGGGTAGCCACGGACTGTAAAGAGCCCACCCACGATCATCTCTTCTTGGGGGATCAGTCGGTTGTCAAAAGCCTCTTGCCCCTTCGTGGAGAGGAGCATCTCGTGAGCACGCCCACCTCCGTCGACGAGACCGGGCTTAATGCGATCGAGCAGCGGCTCGACGTAGAACGAAAGCCCAGCGTCCCAGCGCAAAACCTGCCAGCGTTCATCGGGATCCACGCGGCCCAGCCTGCGCAATTCGCCAAAATCCAGGCTCGAGCCGCCTCCGAGAGACCGCTCCCATCCAACGTCCGCGCGAAACCACATGGCGTCGGTCTCACGTGCCGCACGGAGACCGACGCCCGGGAGAAACATATTCTCGTCACCCTCAGTGTCCGTCAGCTTGTCGTCCGCATGGATGTTTTGCCAGCGAATCTTGCCGACCATGTCGACGAAGAAGTTACGGTACTGGAAGAGGTTGCCGATTAGCTCGAATCCAAGTTCGTGCTGCCGACCGCTGAAGTCGGCCCGATTGACTCCGATTTCCGACGCGTCGTACTCACTGAAGCCGGCATTCACCCTCCAGCGGAGCCGCTCGACCCATGGCATGGGCGCTTCGTAGGAGGTGAAGAACCCGTGGACATCGCTGAAGTCGAGAGCAGTGACATAATCGAAACGGAAAATGTCGTCCTCACCCGTCAACTGGGTGTGTCTAAAGCCGAAGCGATGTCGCCACTCGTTGGTCTCCTCTGTTCCGGTCTTGCTCGTCTGCATGTAGGCCGTCCATGGCTTCTCCTCGAGGATCTTGTAGTCGAGGAAGGCAACGCCGGGTTCGATCCTGCTCGGGGTGAGCTCGGCAACGACAGTGCGGCCGGGGTGACGGTTCAGGTACGCCACATAGTCCTCGAGCAGATCGGTACGGAGCAGATCGGTCGTTCCCTCACTCACCGAGCCCGTCGGCTGAATCGGCGATCCGTCCTTGATTCGCTGATGAACGGGATGGCCGGCGTTCTCCTCTTCCGAGATACGATCTCCGAAGCCGAAGGTCTCGAACTCCGCCACGTGCAGATCGCCAATGCGACCGGTCAGGATGTCGACACCGACGTCTGTCTGGCCCGCCGTGCGCCGGTCCTCTCCCGTCAGCGGGTCGATGTCGGCGGGGTTCGTCTGAACAGTGACGCCCCCGAGACCTCGGGCGTTAAGTGCGCCGAGAATGCCTTGGTTGATCGCTGCAAGAGCAGTCACGTGGTAGAGCTGAACCGGCGCGGCCGCTAGCTCGTTCAAGCTGACCTTCACAATCTGCGCGCCGGGACGCGGGGCAATGTAGCCGTCGGGTAGCCGACCCAGCTCGATTTCGTGAGCCAGGATCGCCTCAAGGGAGGGGTGCTGCGGATGGGGATCGGTGAAGCGAGGAACGATCTCGCGCACGAGATAGACGGGACCCTCCTGCTGAGCCACGGTATCCGCCGACGCGAGCACGATGTCGTCCGAGGCAAGGGTGCCTCTCTCCGGTTGCGCCACGAAGGCGGCGCTCGGCACCTCGTCTCGCCAGAGCAGACGTTGGAGCCCATCCTTAGCCCCGACCACCCGCTGCCAGCCTCCTCGGATACCGCGGGTCAGCACGCCAAAGGCAGAGCCCGAGAAGCGCCGTACCAGCCCTGGCCTAGCCGGCGCAGCCGCCGCGGCATCGGTCCAGGCCGCCGGCTCAGCGATCTGGGCGGCCGCTGAGCTTCCCAGCGGTCCCTTCGCCCCTTGGCTAGGGGTCAGGACATTCGCGGAGCTTGCGTCCGCGCGATCTTCTGGCTCAGCAGCGCGTGCATTTGCCGCTGCCAGGAGAGTAAGAGTTAGAAGGAGAGCAAAAGCCAGCGCCAAGAAACACCGGCTGGGATTACGGGGCCATGCGCTTATGGTCTCCGGTGCCGGATTCGGCGTCCTGCCAATGTCTCCCATTCCGCGAGCCCGCCCTGCTACTGCTGTCCACTTATACCTGTGCATCCTCGCAAAAGTCAACACTTTCGAGGGTATCTGAGATCTCCACAACAACCGGAAACGTTGCGTGTGTTTTGACCCCCGAAAAAAACAGGAACAGGCATTTCAAGTGCATCAGAAGTGCATTAGGGGAAGCAAGTCGAAACAACTCTCGCTAAACTTCCGCCGGTTTTAACCCGCAGGAAAATGGGCGTGAGGGGTGGCATCGTGTGTGGACCTACGCGAGCTGTGGTCTTCTTGGCCTTCATGGCGTGCGCATGCGCTGCCGTATCCACAGGGTGTCAGACGCAACAGGCGGCCCGTTCCAGGACCGACACTCAGGAACTTCCGGCGGACCTCGCTGCCCTGTTCGAGTCCCACTTATACGTCAACGAAAATGGCACGCCGTCAGACCGGCACAATTCATCCGCACCGGCGCCCGAGTCGAATGAAGGCATAGCTCTGCTGAAGGAGTATGAGGCGGCCTACCAGGCACAGGACATCGAGCGGTTGGCCCGCGTCTGGGATATGAACCCCTTCGAGCGGCTGACGATGTCCACACTCTTCGCAAACTACGAGAGCCTCTCGATGTCGGTCGTGCCACGCGCCGTACATCGCAGCGGACGCGGACTATTCGTTGACTTCGATCAGACATCTGGGCGGCTCCAGGGCAGGATCTTGGAGGCGAGATTCCGCGCCTCGATGATCCGGCGTTCAAGTGGCGAGTGGGTGATCTTGTCTTTGAAGCGCCGCGGCGCACCTCCACTGATCCGCCGGAATCCTGACCAGGATCAGGGGCCGCTAGCCACGGTGCGCGAGTTCCAATCAGCCTTCGAGAGAAGGGACATCAACCGCCTCGCATCCGTGTGGCTCATGAGCCCCTCGGAACGCGACACGACAGAGCGGATCTTCAATCAGAGGGCGCATACAAAGGTCGGTTTCAAGCTGTGGGGCGTCGAGTCCAAGGGAAACCGAGCGATCGTCGACTTCGATCAAAGGCTCATCACTGCCACCCGGCGACCCGTCCAGAGCGGCCTTGATCGGCTGCGTGCCTGGATCGTGCGAGCGGCAGATGGCCGCTGGGTGATCTCCAAGGTGCTTCCGCGCCCGCACTGACTGGGGAGCGATCCTCTTGCAAACGTGCTTCGGCCCGTTGGAGCTCTTAGGGGTGCTTTCTGCTCTGGTGGCGCTTCTCGCTGCTGGTTGTAGCGCATCAGATTAGCCCGATCGCGTCGTGGAGAGGGTCCTCGCCGAGTACGAGACTGCCCACGAGGCGAGAGACCTCACTCGGCTTGCTGCCGTCTGGAACATGAGCGGCGCACTGCTCGAAGAGACACGGCAGATTTTCGAGTCGTCGTCGCGTCTGATGATGTGGCTCGAAATCGTCGCCACTGATAAGACCGGGGACGCTATCCGGGTCGACTTCGACCAAATCGTCGACGCCGATCGGGCTCTCGGACGCAGGCAAGCCCTCTCGTTCGGGCATCTCTGATCCGACGCAAGCAGGGGGAGTGGGTGATCTTCCGCATCAAACAAGGGCATGGCCCAGCGATGCGCATTGCGACGCCCCTGGGCGACTACCAATCAGCATCGCTGAGCACGCCCATAGGCGCACTGCGCGAGTTCCGGGAGGCGTTCGAAGCACAGGACGTCGAGCGCCTAGCGTCGGTCTGGCTAATGAATCCCGAGGAGCGCTCGGCGGTCGAGAGCCTCTTCTTGCGGGAAGGGAATACGAGTTTTCGGCTCGAGCTCCGGGGCGACCTGGAAGGGGACGATCGTGCAACGATCGATTTCGATCAAAGTTTTGCCGCCGCCCCAGCTCCGCCGCAGCGGGGCCTCGACCGGCTGCGTGCACAGGTCTCGAGCACAGAAGACGGCCGCTGGATCATCGTGCAAATTACGTCGCGTCACTGAACCGATCACAGCTTTTCTATTCTTCCTCCACCTCCTCCGCGTCATCCGATTCGGTGGGGCTCGCGCCACTGCCCGAGCCCGCAGCACCGCCACTATTGATCTTCACGAGGGTCCCCTGGATGGTCACACCGGCCGGACCGATGTCCACGAAGCCACCCGGCCCCTTGAGCGTGAGCTGCATCCCGGCTTCCAGGATCACCTTCATACCGCCCTTCAGATGAATCTCCTGCCCGGCCTCGAGGGCATGGTTGGTGCCAATCTTCTCCTGCTGAGCCCCTCCCACGGTCAGGGACTGGTCTCCATCGACCTTCTCGTTTCGCGCGCTCTTCACGTGAACGTGCTCATCCGCTTCGATCAGCTGACGCCTACCCTCTTTCACCACAATGTCACTCGTCCCGCGCACCGTCTCCATACGGTTACGTTTGATGAGGATGTTCTTGTCTCGTTCGGCCTGGATGAAGATTTCCTCGTTACCTTTCTTATCTTCGAAGCGGATCTCGTTGAAATTCGTGGGCGACCCCTTGCTCGAGCTTCGCGATTTGACTCCGCTCTGTGTGGCATTCGCGGGAAGCTCATAGGGCACCATCTGTTCGGCGTTGTACACTCGCCCCGTGATGAGGGGGCGATCGGGGTCCCCCTCGAGAAAATCGACGATCACCTCCTGTCCGATGCGCGGAATGAAGATGCCGCCCCAGTTCTTTCCACCCCAGTTCTGGGAGACCCGAATCCAGCACGAGCTCTTGTCATCGCGCTTGCCCTCCCGATCCCAGTGGAACTGGACCTTCACCCGTCCATACTTGTCAACGTAGATTTCCTGGCCCGACGGCCCGACGACCACCGCGGTTTGTACACCCTGGATGGTCGGCTTGGGAGTAACCTGAAGTGAGCGGAACGGTACCTCGTACGGGATGCAGGAGAAGCTGTTCTCGTAACTCGAGCCCGTCCCCGCCTCATCGCCGAGGCCCTCGGCCACCGTGTGGGTGATCTCAGTCAGGAGGTACGGTTTATTGTAGTCAGCGCGATAGTGTCCCTTGAGATTGAAGCGGTAGCCCGGACCGAAAGCAGTACAATCGCCCGCCCCCCGCACAGTCACGGATGCCGCCTCCTCCGCCTCCATTCGCAGCTTTACGAGCTGCTCTCCTGCCCCAAGCTCACAGTACTCACCGGGATAGTCATAGATCTCGAGAACCTCGTTGCCCCCAATTGGATCAGAGCTGCCCGTATTGACGCCGAGGTTCTCGCTGGGCGACTCGAAGTTGTAGTCGCACAGCGCGAAGGCTCCCGGCCCGAGCTCTCTCTCCGCGAACCACGATTGAATCTCGCCTTCATGCTTACCCGATTCGGACGTGGAGGCATAAATGGCGTCAGCCTGACCCGGGCAGACCGGATTCCCCGAGGGCGAGTCGAAAAGGACGAGCTTGTGTCGCTTGTCTTCATGTTTGAAGTAATAGGAGATTCCGACTTCTTCCATGAGTCTACAAACGAAGTTGAAATCAGTCTCCCGGTACTGCACGCAGTAAACACGAGGCTGATAGGTCGCGCTGAGTTCGAGCTCGAAGTCGCTAAAGCCACGATCCGAGAACACCTTTTTGATGATGTCAGGCACTGGCTGATCCTGGAAGATCCTACAGTCGGATCTGCGTGTAAGGAGCCAGAGCCATGGCACGAGCTCAGCCTGGTAGTAGACAAACCGCTGGTCTGCCCCCCCCTGCGAGAAGCTCGATACCACGCCATTGAAGTAGCGCTCGGTACCATTCTCCAGCCTGACGCACACCGTGAGAATACTTCCCACGATGGAGCCGAAGTCGATATCGGCTTGCTCGGACAGCAGCTCGAGATCGAATCGGAAAGGTCGCGAGATTCCTTCATGACCCGTCATCCTTCTGAGAAGGAGGGCATCCTGACCCAGTACGGATGACACTGAGCAGATTCGGTCATTTTGTGTATACGCCACGTCGTCCCCGTTCGGTTACGAGAGGTTGAACGTAAAGGCTCCTGAGTCCTCCAGGCTGACTTCGATCCTCGAGAAGGATTCTCGCTGCGACATCCGCGAAAGTACCTCGGCGGCCATCTGGGGCAGCAACGAGTGGGTCAAAATCCGGTCCACCGCGCGCGCACCGCTCTCCGCTTCGGTGCAGCGTGTCTCTACGAGCTTGACAAGGTCATCTCCATAGATGAATTCTGCAGCGTGATTCTCCGCGACGCGCTTCTGGATGCGGTCGATCTGCAGTCGAATGATGAGTCTAAGTACCTCTGTCGAGAGTGGGTAATAGGGAACCGTGACCATGCGCCCGAGCAGCGCTGCCGGGAAGACCTTCAAGAGATCGGGGCGTACCGCCATCGTGAGCGCATCCGGATCGGGCATGGTCGCGGGATCGGCACACAGCGACATGATCGTGTCCGTTCCTACGTTCGCGGTCAGAATGATGACAGTGTTCTTGAAGTCGATCTCGCGGCCCTCACCGTCTTCCAATACGCCCTTGTCGAAAACCTGGAAGAAAAGCTCCATGACATCGGGATGGGCCTTCTCCACCTCGTCGAGGAGAACGACCGAGTAGGGACGCCGACGTACTGCTTCGGTCAGGACCCCGCCCTCTCCGTAGCCCACGTATCCGGGAGGCGACCCTTTGAGACTCGAAACGGTGTGAGCTTCCTGGTACTCGGACATATTGATCGATATGGCGTTCCGCTCCCCGCCGTAGAGAGCCTCGGCCAGCGCCAGTGCGGATTCGGTCTTACCCACGCCGCTCGGGCCGACCAGCAGAAAGACCCCGACCGGACGCGAGGGATTGTCCAGACTCGCCCATGACGTGTGAATGCGTCGCGCGATCGTCTCCAGCGCATGATCCTGCCCGATGACGCGCTCATGGAGCCTGTCGGCCAGCGTCAGAATCGTCTTGATCTCATCGGCAACCATCTTGCCGATCGGGATTCCGGTCCAGCCGGAAATTACCTCGGCAATTGCTTGCCCGCCCACATCTAGAAGTACGAGCGGGCTCTCTTCCTGGATCTTGCGAAGCTCTTCCCGGCGTGCGTTGAGTTCCCCGCGCACGATGCTCACATCCTGAGCTGGGGGCGTTGAACCCTCGGCGGTTTCATCCTCGACGCCCCCAGCCGAAAGCGTTGCGGTAAGCTGCTTGCGGATCTCGTGGATCTTGCTGGCGAGCTCCTTCTCCTTCCCCCAGCGCTCTTCCAGGGCACTAAGCTCCCCCTCAACTTCGGCCCGCGTCTGCTCGATCTCCTGCAGGCGCGCAGCATGATCGGTACCGGTAAGCTGCTCGCGCGTCATAATTTCATGCTCCCGCTTGAGATCTTCGATCTGGTGGCGCAGGTCCTCGATCCGCGGCGGAACGGACTGCTGCGCCATCGAGACACGCGCACAGGCCGTGTCCAGCACGCTCATGCATTTGTCCGGAAGCTGCCGCGCCGGGATATAACGATGCGACAGCCGCACGGAATCGACGACGGCCTCATCCAGAATTGGCACCCTATGGTGATTCTCGAGGCTCTTGGCCATCCCGCGCATCATCAGGATCGCGGATTGCTCAGTGGGCTCTTCTACCTTCACGACCTGGAAGCGCCGCGAGAGTGCGGGGTCTTTTTCGAAGTACTTCTTGTACTCGGCCCAGGTGGTGGCGGCCACGGTGCGAAGCTCACCACGTGCCAGTGCCGGCTTGAGCAGATTGGCGGCGTCGTTCTGGCCTGCCTGGCCTCCGGCGCCGATCATCGTGTGGGCCTCATCGATGAACAGGATGATCGGCTGGGCAGAGCTCCGGACCTCTTCGATCACCTGCTTCAAGCGGTTCTCGAACTCACCTTTCACTCCGGCCCCGGCCTGCAGAAGCCCGAGGTCGAGGGTGCGCAGCGCCACGTTCTGGAGCGGCTCCGGCACATCGCCCAGCACGATCCGCTGGGCAAAACCCTCGACCACCGCAGTCTTGCCGACTCCTGCTTCCCCGGTGAGTATCGGATTGTTCTGTCGCTTGCGAGAGAGGATATCGATGATCTGACGAATCTCGGCGTCGCGGCCCAGAACCGGATCGACGTTGCCCTCGCGTGCCGTCATCGTCAGGTCGATTGTGAACTGATCGAGGGCTGGCGTGGCCGCACCCGCCACGGCTGTCCCAGGCGGGGCAAGCTCTCTCCTTGTGCCCGCTGAGATCGCTGTTACCTCGCGATCCTCCACCGAGCCACCGACGATGTCGATCAGATCCTTCTCCAGCGCCTCGACATTGATGTTCCGGATGGCGTCGTGGATATCGATCAGCCGCCGGCGAAGTCGTGTGTTGGAGAGAGCTGCCAGAAAGAGCGTCCCCGAGCGAACTTTCGAGAGACCGTGGTTGATAGAGGCGAGCACCCATCCATCTCGTGCCAGCGTTTCGATCGTCTCGGACAGATCGGGCCTGCGATTGTTTCCCGTCTTGAAAGTATCCAGCGCGTGGTTGAGATCGCTTCCAAAACGACCGAGGTCAATCTCGAAGTGCCGCAAGACCCGTGGAACATCGGAGTCGGTCCCTTCCAAGAGCTTTGCCAGCCAGTGCTCCAGCTCCACCTCATAATGGGTACGAGAGACGCATAAACCGGCTGCTCCCTCCAGGGCTCGCCTCGTCGTATCATTGAGTCGGCCGATCAGAGACTTGAGATTGAGACTCATGGGCTCTTCTCCATTATCCAGGCTGCTGTACTATCCAACTCCACTGGCTTGGCGTTCGTCAAGTGGCTTCCGCCCTCCAAATCGCCGTCACCTCGCGATCCTCTCCCGAGCCACAAACGCTGTCGATCAGCCTGGACGTAGCGTCGAGTCGACCGATCAGAGATTTGAGGTTGAGATTCAGGACGTGTCCTCCTTTGACTAGGCCGCTTTGCGGTCCAGCTCCCTTGGCTCGGTGCCCATCAACTGGCTACCGCTCGGGAAGAGCGCGTCGTCGGCGTCTCGCACGAACTCCCCCTCGCTAAGCCACGCTGAGCACCCGAGTCTGGAGGGGAGTTCCGGTGAGTTCTCGAGACGCAACGGCTGAACATCGCGCCGGTCGAGCACGAGCTGGACTTCGAAGTCCAGATCCGAGCCAGCAGCCAGCCGCACCAGTCGACAGAGCGCTGGGAATCCCGGCCGCTGAGGCAGTAGCTCTTCGTAAAGCGCACGACGCAATGGTCCAACCCGGATACGGAACTTGGTCTGAACAAGCCGAACCTGCTCCCCCAGGAAGAGATCCTCGCCTAGATGACTGTGCGCAGCGCCGAGCCGCGTTCTCTCGTTCTCATCCACCGCATACCAAGAGGGGATAAACGGCTCTGTCTTTGCCGGTGCCCCAAAGTAACTCTCGATCAGCGCCTCGATCGCCATAGCGGGTGCGGGAGCCATCGCGAGAAGACCCGATCGGGCGAGAAGGGCCAGATCGTCCATAGGAAGGCGACCGGCAAGGCCTCTCGTGCCCAACCCGATAAGGCCAATGAGAGCCTGCTCGAAATTGCTTCTCTGGCGGCTCTCGTGAAGAACTGCCATTCGCGACTTCTTCCAGGCTTGATAAAACAGCGAAATGAAGCGGTGGTTGAACAGATCAAGAAAGTCGCGCAGGGCGTTGTGGCCCTCCCGAGCCTGCTCGAGAATCGCATTGGCATAAGCCTGCGGCAAAGAGCCGAAGCTCGCCTGAGTGGCTACACCCATGAAGTTCACAACCATCTGGGCCGGAGGCTGCTTGTCGCCATCCGATGCCGGCGGCGGGAGCTCCACGCTGCTGATATCCCCCCTGGGAAAGCTCAAGGAGACATCTGAGTGAAAGCGAACGAGTTCGTCCTCGGGGTCGCTCGCGCGACCCACCTCTGCGCGGTTCGGTAACAGTCGCTCTAGCAGACGCACCGCCTGAAAGAAATCGAAGCGGCGCGGCCCTTCGACGAGCCTCCGCGCTACAGAATCTGGATCTCGCCCGCTCTCGGGGGCCATATCTTGAGTACTCCCTGGCGTTCGCGCAGGCGCGCAATGGTCTGCGTGAAGGAATTCACAGCTGTGTAGAGCCCGAGGAACCGTTCTAGCACCGATGCGAAGAGAAAAACCCCGCTTCCAGTGTACTGATGTGGATCGAACTCGAGCTCAACCTGCAAGCCGCGAGCGAAGCCTGACGTCGCTCCCTGGCCGACCCTCCGTACCACCTTTCGAGAGCCGAGCCCGACAAGGCCGTTGATACGGTTTCGCGAGACCGCGGAGTCGACAAAATCGTAGAGCTTCAGGATCTCTTGCAGTGCCGCCAGCCCCCGTGCATTGCCGCTCGTCGGGGTCACGCCTTCGCCTCCGTTCGCTTCCCCGGCATCGTCACCCGAAATCGAAAGATAGTTGAGTGCAAGATGCGAGATAATCCGCCAGCGAGTGCCTTCGCGGATGGGCGCCCTCACCGGCGCCGTCGGGTTCCGGAGACAGCGGATCGTCTTGATCTCGGGCCGGCCCTCGATATGAAAGTCCCCTCGGGGATCACCCAAGGTCAAGCGCGCCGGGAGATCACGATTCGTGCATAGCGTCTCGACATTCAAGACATCTACTTCGGGGAGGTGCGGATTGAACTTGGGATCCACGAGCGTCAAAAAGACGTCTGTTCCGGAGTCATCCTTCCGGAGTGCTTGGCGTCGAGACGCGCACCAGTAAGCCGCGTCCTTTGCTTGCTGCTGGCCATGGCGGACTGCGTAGAACGGCTGAAATTCCGTGACCTGTGCGGTGCCCGGCCTCGCGGACCAGACCCGACGGATCGAGTAAACCTCGAATGCGTTGGGGGACCTCACGTCCGGGATGATCTCGTGCTCGGCCTGGCTTCCAGTGAGGCGAATGGGATCCGGAGTGTGTGGAAAAAGGTTTACCGCCGGCGTACAGCCGAGCTTCATGTTATCCGGACCGACTTTGAGATCGAGATCGGCCACGGAGTCCTCCAAAAGAACGGATATGTAAAGATCCCTTGCGTCCTCCGGAAGTTGGAGCCGGTCGATCCCCGTGAAGTCCACAAATAAGAACTTGTCGTGGAAGGCGAAGTACTCCTGCAACAGGCGATAGCCAAGAAAGGATTCGACTGGGTACTCGAGCAAGCCTTCATTTTTCTCGAAACCCACGGGCCGGATATGCCGTGCGTCCAATAGGGCTGATGTTTCCTTCCTGGCGCCGCTCTCGTCTATGCACGAGCTCTGCAGCAGCACACCCTTTGGATTCTTGAGCAGGAGTTCATAGAGCGGGTGAACGGAGCCGCTTTCGCTGGGCAGGAAGAAACGGAGCGCATCGACTCCGAGCTCCGCCAGCGAGACACTCTCTGGTGAACGCAATCCGATGCGAACGGCGGAGCGCGTTTCAAGGGGAACTGCTGCTCCCAGCACGTTGGAAGGGACGATCTCGACGCTTGTGACCTCGAGCGGCCAGAGGCGAAGAGGATACGCTGTGCGAAACTTGCATGGCACGCGATTCACCGGACGGGACCGCAGTACGGAATGCCGATCGATCCCGATCCCACCAGGCGTCGCTCCCATCTCCGGGTCGACTTCAAGCTGCACGATCATCATCGACGGGATCGGCGCAAGGTAGTGTGGATACAAGATACCGAGAAGGGCGTCGCTAACTTCGCTGAAATCGTCTTCTAGCCGCACGCGGACGCGCGCCGCAAGCATGGCGAAGGCTTCGATCAAGCGCTCGACGTGGGGATCCTCGCACTTGCTGGGCTCGAGCAGGAGGCGGCCTGCAACCTCGGGGTACTTCTCTGCAAATCGAGCGGCCATCTTGCGAATGAAGCTGAGTTCATCGTTGTAGTACTTGAGGAGCTGATCCCGCATCAGTTCACATCCGAGACTCGCACCGAGCCGCTGTCGAAGTCCACATCGGAGTCAAAGGAGACCCGCTCGGAAATGGGCTCGACGTGCAAAAGCGCGTCGATTCGGAGTCTCACCTTGAAATCATCCACGCTCTTCGAGGGCAGGACCTCCACCTTTACGGTGCGCGGTACCAGTCGGGGCTCAAAGGTGCGGATCACCTCCTCGATCCGGGCCGTGATCAGCCTCTTGTCGCCATGGCTGGCCCAGGAATAGGGAGAGAGGTCAGGCAGGCCGTAGGTCAGGATCGAGCAGCGCGCCTCCGCGAGCGTCTCCCACAGATCGGGGACCAGGACCCGGGTGTTCAGTAGCCACTCGAGATCACGCGCCACCGCTTTCAGGAGCTCTCGATACCCCACGCCGGCCTCACCAGAGGCACCCCTTCGGCCCGTCTCCATCAGACGATCCACCAGTGATGGGCGCAGGATTTCTTGTGACGTAGGCCTCGCCATTTTGTGCTTCAGGTGGCCTCTGGGAACTCGATCGTATTGACCGAGAGGATCGCAGCTTCGTTCTCGGAGCCCGCCCTGGCCGTCAAGAGGATCCGCTGACCAGAGCCCCGAAATAGCCCGCCCTGATCGACCCAATCCGTCATCTGCCCTAGCCGAATCTTTTCGTTCGAGCTGGCGTACGAGCCTTCGTAGAGTGCGGGGACATACACGGATGCGGTCGCGCCCTCCATGTCCTCGAGCTCCGCCCGAATCCAGAGCAAGTCAATCGAGGTCGAGGGGGCCGACAGCGTGAGCTTCCGAATTCGTTCGAGTGGAACCCAGAGATACCGGCCGCCTACGAAGGCCTCGAGGACAGATCCGAGCAGATCGTCGTAGTCGCGAATCGCGTCGAAGGGCTCACCATTGAGGATTCCAGGGAGCGAGGGGGCTTCAGCTTCGCGCAGGGTCTTATCCGCGAGCTCGAGATCACCGCGGCGGAAGCTCGCAAGCGCCTGAGCTCGGGCCCGGACGTGGACGGGCGGGTCGGCCGGGAACAGCGGTTCACCCTCTTCCCTCCAGACGCGCCGGCGCTCATCCTCCGCGGCAAGAAGGCTGCGAAACACGAGGCTCGACTTCTCGAGCTTGGACTCCTGCTGGGCGATTACGTTGAGAGCGTTCGAGGCGCGCTCGAGCTCGCCCGCAAAGCAGAGCAGCACGAACAGGAAATAGCGCGCGTCCAGGTCCGTTGGATGCGCCCTCACTTCCTCAGTGTGGACCTGAATCGCCTCGACCAGGCATCCGGCCTGGAAGAGCTCATACGCCTTCATTCACCCTCCAGACGGCGTCTGATCGATGACAAGTGGCTCGACGGCCGAAGGCGACTGCGAATTCCAGCTTCGGTGAAGACTGGAATCAGCCGCCCTTGTTCGTCTCCGTATCCCAATGGGTCTTGACCACGCCGCCCTTCTTGCCCGTTTTCGCATCGGTCGCCGTGTATTCCCACTCGACCTTGCCGTAATTGAAGCTGATGTCTTCGAGCGGCATGTCCCCACCCTGCGAGCCTCCAGGCGTGATGCTCGAGATCACCACATCGGAGAGCATGTACTTCATGAACAGATTCTTGTCTTCGCCCGAACGGCACAGCTCGATGGTGACCTTGGGAATATGCTTTCCGTTGCAGCAGGCCAGATTCAGTGACGGCGTGGACTTGTCGAGCTCCTTCACGATAGAAAAGTCCTGGTGATCACAACGGCCGGCAGAAGCGGCCCCTCCCGCACTGCGTGACCCGCCGATGGCCTGGCTCAAGCCGTGATTGTACGAGAGAATCTCGATCCAGTTCTTGTGGGAATCATCGGTGCTATCACCTTCGATTCCATCGATTTTCAAAAATGCGTCAAATGCCATTTCATTTCCCTCCTTAAACTAAACGTTCAGGTTGTCTTCTATAGCTTGGGAGCCTATCTCAGCCCTTTGCCTCTGGAAGCTCAGCCACCAACCGCAGCGAGACCGCGATTTCTTCAAGCTGGAAGTGAGGTCTCAGGTAGGCAACCGCCTTGTAGCAGCCGGGCCTCGCCTTGTCGTCTACCACCTCGACCCGAGCCTCGCGGAGCGGACGCTCGGCCTTGGCCTCCTGGCTCGCCTCGTCCATATCCAGAACGTAGTTGGCGAGCCAGTTATTGAGGAACTTCTCAGCCTCGATCCTCGACATGAACGACCCGACTTTGTCGCGGCAAATCGACTTCAGGTAGTGCGCGATTCGAGAGGTACACATCAAGTACTGGATCTGGCTGGACAGCTTGGCATTCGCAGTGGCCTCGGGCTTGTCGTACTTCTTCGGCCGCTGGCTCGAGTTGCCCCCGAAGAACGCCGCGTAGTCGGTGTTCTTGCAGTTCAGCAGCCCGATGAACCCGAGGTCCGAAAGCTCCTTCTCTCTATCGTCGGGAATGAGGATCTCAGTCGGACACTTCGAAGCCGTATCACCTTCCCGCGTCTTGAACGTGTAGATGGGCAGGTCCTCGACCAGGCCACCCCCCTCTGGACCTCGTATCGCCACGCACCAATGGAACTTCGCGAATGCACTGGTGAGGCGTTCCGCGTAGTCGTAGGCTGCGTTGCCCCAGAGGTACTGCTCGTGCTCGTCGACTTCCTCCTGGTAGTTGAAGGCGTCTACCTCATTATCATCGCCGTACGGGAGCCGCCCGAGCACGTGAGGCAGCACCATCCCGACAAAGCGCGAGTCTTCAGAGTCCCGGAATGAAAGCCACTTCGTGTTCTCGGGGTTGGTTTTGTCGAACTTCTTGGCCAGGTCGCGCGGATCTGTGAGCTGCGCATAGCTGTCGATGCCGAACATCTCCGCACCGGCCGCAGTGATGAACGGTGCATGAGCTCCGGCTGCGACCTGCGAGACCGATTGCAACAGCGCTACGTCCTGAGCGCCCTTCCCGAACTCATAGTCCCCGACCAGGGCCGCGTAGGGGTCACCACCGTACACACCGAACTCGGACTGGTAGATTTTCTTCCATAGCGACGTCTCCGTAAACTCCGCTGCTGCCTGGAAGTCGCGCAGGAGCTCCTTCTTCGAGAGGCTCAAAACCCGGATCTTGAGGTTCTCGCCGGTCTCGCTATTCATCACGACCTTGTTCAGTCCGCGCCACGAGGCTTCCAGCTTTTGGAAATCATCGTGGTGCAGAATCCGGTCGAGCTGACGAGAAAGGGTCGCGTCGATCGCCGCGATGCGCGCGTTGAGCGTCCGAGTCACGTCCTTCTGCGCCACCGTTCCGGGGTCCAGAAGCTCCGAAACGAAGTTCTTGATCAGACCTTCTGCCCGCTCGCGAGCCGCGTCGCTGGACGGACGGATCCCGCTGTTGACCAGCTCATCGAGTAGATCCTGGCTCTCCAACTCCGCCAGCTTCTCTACAGGTACCTGCTTCGCTGCCTGTGCCATCTCAGCTTCCCTCCTCGGGCGGAGTCTCTTCACTCGGGCTTTCGCCACGCGTGGATTCTTCCGCACTCAGTGCACCCTTGACCTTGTCCCGCAACTCCGGGTTCTCCATGATCGCGCCCATGATCTCCTCGAGCCGATCGTTACCATCCATCCGACCCAGCAGATCTTTGAGCTTTCCCCGCGCGTCGAGAAGTTGTTTTAGCGGCTCCACCTGTTCGGCAACGTTCTTGGGATCGAAGTCGGCGAGCTTGTTGAAGTTGAGCTCGACCGATAGCTCGCTGCCATCGTCTGCCAGCGTATTATCCACGCGCATCGCAAGCCGCGGTTTCATGCTCTTGAGAACGCTGTCGAAGTTGTCGCGGTCAATCTCCACGAACTTCCGGTCCTTGACCTTCGGAGGTGCATCCTTGGGCTTTCCCATGAGATCCGACATGACGCCGAGTACGAAGGGCAGCTCCTTCATCACCATCGCGCCCCCTTTCTCGACCTCGTAGGTGATATGGACGCGCGGTGGGCGAACCCTCCCCTTTTTGTCGAAAATGCTTTCAGCAGGCATCGTCAATTCCTCTTCGCTTCGCCCCGTCATCAGGCGCAACCGGCGCTCAAACGGCGTGGGGGTTATGAACTCTCTATTCCGTCTCCTTAGACGACTTGATTCCCAGCGTGTCCCAGATCTGCTCCAGGACATCCTCACTCTTGACCACATCCCTCATCAGGTCTTCGAGTGACATCTCGCCCCACCGGACGGCCCGCTGGACGAGGTATGAAACCGGGCTGTGCGGCTCCGTCCGACGGAAGAATTCCGCCACCTCCGAGAGCCGCATCAACGCCTCGGCCCGACTGCCGATGGGGCCCCCGGACACGGCGACCCTGTGCGTCGAGTCACCGCTCTCCGATGGCTGCGCCTCGCCCGAGACCGATGCGGACTGGCCCGTCCCAACTCGGCCTTCGAGGTATGTGCCGACCTCCTCAAGCAGGTCCCGCAAACCCGCCAAGTCGGGAGCGTCCTCACCCTCAAAGTGCTTGCTACAGAGCTCGCTCAGTCCAGCGAGCTCTGTCTGACACTCGTGGACTACAAACAACGCCTCCTCGAGGTTACTCGCGGGAGCAGACCCGATCCTCACCTGCCACTGCTCGAGGGTCATCTTGCCGTCCTGGACCATCACCTCGTACTTGGCCGGGCTCTGGAGACGGGTGGCATCGGCGCGCTCCGCCTCCAGCTTCTGCTCCCACGAGAGCATCTCCCTCTGATCCACCCAAACAAGCGGTGCTCGGCGCAGCGATCGCATGAACTCGCTACTGCTCCCGAGCCAATCGAGCGGGCGCTGGCGCAGGGGAAGCACGATCTCCCCCTCGTCGAGCCCCGGATGGAGCCCGTCCCAGAAGCGGATGATCAACTCGCGCACCAGCCCCACCCCATCGCACAGCCCCCGGAACCCCTGCTTGCGTGCGAGGGCCTCCGTGAGATAAGCGGCAAGCTGAAGGTCCTTGGTCCGCTCCGTCAGCGCCTCCTCACAAAGGCGTATAACGCCCGCCCAGTCCGCCTCCTTGCCGGCGCCCCCCTCAGGATCGAGCTCCGGCTCGACCTCTCTCCGCAACTCATCGATCCTGGCGAACGTCACGTCCCCGTCCACCAGGTTCAGGTCATCGCCTGCCGGCGAATCGTTCCGGACGGGTGAGAGGAGAGTTTCAATATCGGCCATTGCCCTCAATCCCTACGCTCGGCGGCATCGAAAACCGAGCCAAAACACTACGTTGCTCGATTAGACCATCGCCGCGCGGCCAGGGTCAAGCGCAGAGTCGGCCGCTCACCTCGCCACGGTTTCCCCGGACCCGCAGCGAGCAGTACGCGGCCCTGTGTTGTGCCCCCGAAACGGACCCTGCGGCGCACGGCAAGACTGGGTGTAACACCACACAGTGAATTGGGGGGCAGAGGGGAGGAACTCTAGGCCGTTCGCCCGCTAGCAGCCGGATCTGCGCACGCCTGCGCCTGCAGCTCAGGAGGCAAGAGCAGGTCGGGCTCGATCAGCTTGCGAGCCGCCGGCACGACCGCCGCGATGTAGGGGACGGCGTCTCCGGAATAGGCAAGTCCGCGGACCAGCCGCAGCACGGAGCCCCTGGCCACGAACTCTCCGCAAGGCCCCAGCATCTTTTCGGGCGCGTCATCAGCCCAGAACCAGATTGCTCGCCCGCTCGAGCGTCAGACGCTGATCAACCCCGCGCTGATCGCGTCCGCCAGCTCACGCTCGTAGTACTTCATCCACTCCTGCAACTTCACCTCGACGTACTCGCGTTCCACGCCCCCGTCTGTCGGATCCAGGTAGTCGCGTAGGTCTCGGAATCGTGCGTCTCCGAGCACATCACTCAGGCATCGCACCCTGTGCCCTCGAACCAGGCCGCCAGGCGCTCCTGCCAGGTCTGCCCCTGGATCTGCACCCAGTTGCACAGGATCTGGCAGTAGCCCCTCTCGGCCAAAAATCGGGAGACGCACTGCGCAATAGTTTGACATACTGCGTCATCGCCCAGGCACTATCCCGGTACACGGGGCGAGATTCGGGTGAGATGACGAAGGGCGGGTTCGAAACCACGAGGTCGAATTCGAGCCCAGCCACGGGCTCAAACAGATCCCACATTCGGAACTCGAGATTCTCGAACTCATCCGCCTTCCAGCTCCAGGAGTCCCGCGTCTCGCAAGTTCCCGAGCTTCAAGGGTTCGACGACCGCTGAGGCGGCGCCTTCAGCAACGGAATCACCTGCTACGAATAGCTCGAGGGGCGTTGCCTGCGCCCGCTCCTGGTCCCGGCGCCCCCTCCGAACTTCTTCCTCCGTAAGACCAGCACGTTTGAGCACCTGACGGAAACGCGACAGCCCGTCACCAAAGCCGATGGTTGCTGCGCGGGGTTGGTCGTATGTGGCCATCGCACCCGCCTGTGGCGGCCGATTCCCAGTCCACGTGGATTGGTGTTGACACCCCATCTCGCTCGAACTTGTCGTACAATTGCCCTGCGATGAGCAAGCCCGCGGCAAGACTCACCGACATGCATACGTGCCCAATGGTGACGGGGGTGGTCCCGCATGTTGGCGGGCCCATCAGCGCACCCGGCTGCCCCACGGTCTTGATCGGGGCACTCCCTGCGGCGCGGGTGGGTGATATGGCGGTCTGCGTTGGCCCGCCTGACGCGATCGCCGTAGGCTCTCCCACCGTCCTCATCGGAGGCATGATGGCCGCCCGCATGGGCGATCAAACCATCCATGGCGGCGTCATCGTCGTCGGTTGCCCGACCGTGCTGATCGGCCAGAGCGGCAGCGGCACTTCCGCCGCCGCCGGCGCGGCGCTCGCGAAGGCCGCGCAGCCGGCCGAACCGCTGGTGCAGAAGGCAGGGAGCGAAGCCGCCGATTCTGCAACGCGAGGACCCGCCGCGCCCAGCTCCCAGGAGATCGAGCTGGCGAAGGCGCCCGGGAGCTCTCCCGCGCAGCGGGCGGCGCGTGAAACGGTCGCCCGTCACTTCTACGAGAGCCGACCGGGGCTGGGACCGGACCGGTACGAGATGGAGAGCGATGGGATCGACCTCGATCACCCCGTCGAACTGGTCGACGTTCCGCCACCGGAAGAGATGACTCAGTACGTCAGAAAGGGAAAAGGTCCGGGAAAGTGGTTTGATCCGCTGGGAAATCAGCCCGGGGATAGCCTCGGCTTGAATGACGATCCGAAGTTTCGGGAGAAGAAGAGGTTCAAGACGCCCCGTGGACAGGCTCTCAAGTCCACCGCTGCACCGGTCCGCGAGGGTTGGACGGACCCCGAGAACCCGGTGGACTGCAAAGGCGGCGGAACGCAGATGCTGATGGATGGCGAGATGCAAAGCCGATTCAAAGAGGTCTGAAGTATGGCGGCGATCCAGAGTTTCGAAGAGTTTCGGACGCTTCTCGTTGAAGCCATCGAGGGGATGGATGGGCTACTCGAGACCTACTCCGAAGATCCGATGCTCGGCTCCATACGGCGGCAGCTCGAAGCGGTAGCAGAGTGGACGCGTGAGGGGCATCGGCCGACCGATGACCAGATCGCAAAGCTCTCGTTCGGCGTGATGGCCGGCAAGGCCGTGGACGACGTCGACGAGGACCTCGCCAACAAGATCTTTCGTGTCGGCGCGTACCTGCGTAGGTGGCCGAAGTGAGGCAGCCCTAATCCGACGGCCTCGACCCGGTGGGGGCGGGCCAGGGGTACGCGTCCAGCAGGGCGACCTTGTCTGCCTCTGCGAGCGCCGGGTCGCGCAGCGTCCTCGCGACCCAGGTCCCTTCGTAGTCGCGAACGAAGTCGCGGCCATGCAGGAGCGTGAACTCGATGAAGCGCTGAGCGGTCTCATCGCTCTCGAGTCCGATGCGGCCGGCGTTCTCCGCTTCTTCCCGAATCTGGCGCTTTAGGTCTTCCTGGGAGATGGATTCCGTCTCCTGGGGGAAACGCTCACGCAGCAGGGCAGCCACGCGCGCCTCGAAGGTCCGGCGCTTGAGCTCGGCGAAGGCGGCCTTCTGCTCGTTTCGGATGACGATCACGCTCCACACCCCAACCTACGTGCCCACATCGACCTGGCGAATCCGTGAATCTTCGAGTCGGTAGAGCACATAACCGTTCGCCTTTTCCGTTTCGACGAGCCAGCCTCTGATCGGGCCATAGAACTTCACGAGCTCATCGGGCGTGCACGTGGGCAGGTAGGTGTGCAACACCCGGGGATCGTAATAGCGGAAGAAGAACTCCCCTCCCTCTTCATCGTTCATGATGAAGAGCTCCCGCAGATGGGGGTAGAGCGTGTCCAAATCCGCCGCCGTCTCGAGCAGGACGCCCGCGTGCGTGCCGATCGCGCTGACCCACGCCTCGAGGAAGCGCGCATGCCGCTCGAGCGGGACCAGACAGGGACCGGTGTGGGGGACGTCCTGGGCCAGGTCGGCCGGCAGGAGCGTATACAGCTCGGCCCCCATCACGCGCGCCGTCAGTGCCAACTCGATCGCTTGAGCACCATCGATCAGGGCGTAGAGGTGGATGAACGGTTCGAGGTCCAGAGCCCGGAAGAGCTGGCCCAGAAGTGAGCCCGCAGCGGGGGCGGAAGCGGCGCCGTGCGCCGCGATCGGCGCCACGGACTCGAAGATCCGAATCGGTCCCGCAGGGGGCGTCTCGGGCTCTTTCGCGGGCTCGGGCATCGGCTCGCCGGAGCGCGCGGACTCCGATCCAGCCGCGGGCGTGCGCCCCAGCGTAGGACCCGTGGCCTCCTCGCGCGGCAGCGGCGCGGGAGGCGGGCCGGGCGAGCGGGAGGCGGGCCGGGGGGGCTCATCGAAGAACTCGACCCGCAACAGCGCATCGCCCGCCCGGATCCGATCTCCACTGCGGAGTGTAGCCTGCTGAACCCGCTCGCCATTCACGAGTGTGCCGTTCGTGCTACCGAGATCGACGAGCCGGCAGCTCGTTCCCGCCCCGCAGAGCTCGAAGTGGCGCCGCGAGAGGCCCGGGTCTTGAAGCGAGAGCTGGCAGTCCGGTGAGCGTCCGACCACGACGCGCTCTCCCGATTCTGCGAGATACGCTTCACCCACACCGGGGCCTTCCAGAATGCTGAGACGAAGCCTCAACGACACCTTGTGTAGCCTTCTGCGATCATCCGGGTCCCGGTTGCTCCAGTAGGATCCCCAGCTTGGCCAAGCATCCGCCGGGCCATTCCGTGGATCGCCCTATTCTATCCCCGCAGAGGAGTCCGGTGGGAGTTCGAACCCAAGAGCACAGCGCGTTGAGACCTGCGCAAGAGGGTGAGCTGACCCTTGGGATTCGTGCATCCCCTGCCCCCGGGGCCGCGCGAGTCTCCTGCTCAGCTGTCGAGCCTCGTGATCGACTGAGGGGCTTCCTCAACCGCAGCTGCATCCGACTGCCGAAGCAGCCCCGGAGCAGTTTTCGGCTCATCGCTTAGGAATGAAGGCCGCGACTCCCCCTCGGCTCCAGGTAGAGTAGAATCTGTCATGCGCTCAAAAGGAACGGAGATGGTTCCTGAAATACACACTCACCAGACGCGAGCCAGCGCACCGTCCCGGATTCGGTGTAAGTCTTCAAAGAAACGGGGACAATGGGGCTGATTACGTAAGAGACAGTTTCCAGTACCTCATTGCGGCTACGCCGCTCTTCCCAGGTTCTCTCGTCTTCTCCGATCAAGCGTCTCTCGCTTGATCCGTTCCAGTCGGTTCAGGATTGCCTGCTGCCGGCCTGCGTACATGTCAGCCGGCGTCACGTTGCACAAAGACTCGTGAACCCGGCGGTGGTTGTAGTGATCCACAAAGCGTGCGACCGCCCGCTCCAGCTCCCACGGCGTGTAGTAATGCTCGAGCTTCACCACATTCTTCATCGAGCGGTGATATCGCTCGATCTTACCCTGGGTCATCGGATGGTACGGCACACCCCGCGTGTGCCGCATTCCGCACTCGGCCAGGTACGAGCGCAGCTCCCCGGAGACGTAGCACGGCCCGTTGTCGCTCAGGAGTCGGGACCGATGCTCCACCCGCACCCGGTCCACGCCCGTGGCTGCTCGGGCCAGGTCGAGCGTCTCAGTCACGTCCGCCGAGCCCATCGTCATCGACAGCTTCCACGCCAGGATCTTCCGCGAGTAGTCATCCAGGACAGTCGAGAGGTAGTACCAGCCCCAGCCCACCACTCGTAGATACGTGAAGTCCGTCTGCCAGAGCTCGTTCGGTCGCCGCGTCGGATGCTCGAACCGGTCCGAGGCCGACATCACCACGTAGGCCGGGCTCGTCACCAGGTCATAGGCCTTCAGGATGCGGTACACACTGGATTCCGAGAGAAAGTACCGCTCCCGATCTGTCATCCGGCAGGCCAGCTCGCGAGGCGAAAGCTCGGTTTGCTCCAGGGCCGTCTCGACCACCTGCTGTCGCACTTTCTCGGGGATCCGGTTCCAGTACCTGCGCTGAGCCGGGTTGCGCACCTCGAGGCCCACCTCTCCCGTCTCCGCATAGCGTCGGTACCAGGCGTAGAACGTGGAGCGCGGGACCCCGAGCTCCCGCAGGGTCCCTCGAGCGGGAAGCTCCGAGCCCTCCACCAGCCGGATCACCTCGAGCTTCTCGGACGCCTGCAGCCTCACACCTCGTCCCCCTCCGAGTCGTAGCCCGTCACGCTTTTTTTGAGCACACGGTTCTCGAGGATCGTCTCCGCTACCAGCTCCTTCAGCCGAGCGTTCTCCTTGCGCAGCGACCCCACCTCGTCCGAGGTGGCCTGACGCTGGGTATCCCCCTGGAGCCGCTTCTTGCCGGCCTCGAGAAACTCCTTGCTCCAGCGCTAATCGAGGTTCGCCACGATCTCCTCGCGGCGGCAGAGAGAAGCGATGCTCTCCTCGCCACGGATCCCCTCGAGCACGATGCGCACCTTCTCTTCGGTGGAGAATCTCCGGCGAGTCTTGCGCCGGATCTCCCTCACGGTCTTCTCTGCAGACGCTCCCTTGGCCATCAGATCCCTCCTCCTCTGGCACTGGAAGTGTCTCTTAATTCAAGTCCTCCAATGGCCCGGACGTATCTGAAGGCTCACAGCAAGCGAGGATCATGCTTCGGCGAGGCGTCACCTGGAGAACCCCTAAGCTTTCCGTGCAGCTGTGCGGGTCGATCTCTTCCGTTGGGGCCACTCGTGGGACGCTGTCGCCCCGCTCGTCCCCATCTCGATACCGGGTGGTATTGCTAGAAGGGGCCCTATTCCCCTTAGCCGGAGATCCTGCCCGCCGTCGAGCCGCACTGTGCCTTCTTGGAGCGTGTTGGGCGCGATGCGCTACCCCGCCTGCGCCGGGCGTAGGGCGATCGAGCGATTCGCCCTCACGCTGGAGTCGGCTCGCTCGACCGCCGGAGATGCGGGTGGTGAGGATCCTCGACTACACTCCCGGTCCACGTCGAGATTGGTGGGACAGCGATGCGAAAACTCTTCACACTTGTAACCGTCATCCTTGCTCTCTCCGGGTGCAGCTCTGGCGCGCAGCCCCCGCCCAACCCAGCAGACGCCGGTACGGCACCGGTGGAGCGCGGGACTTGTGCTGCGGCTGGTCCGATCTCCTGCCCGGTCGCACCCATTGACGAGCTCGACCGCGAAGCCTGTGTCCAGCTTCGGTCATGCCTGGAGGGTCGGGCGCGGAGCGACGGGTTGGAGATGACAGAGTTCACGCGCTGCGATCCGCCATCGCCGCTAGCGGAGGCGCCCGCGAAATTCGCCCCGATCAAGGCGACAGCAACTATGGGTGTCGAGCTCGAGCTGGACGGACCGCCGTCCAACGCCGTCTATCTCTTCGTGCAGGACGGCCGCGGCTGGTGCCCGGCAGCCGAGCTGCTTGAGCCGCTCTGGCAGCACGGGGGGTACTGCTTGTCCGCCATCGAGCTGAGGTGGTCCGACTCCGCGACCGCCTCGCGAGGCGGGATGGCGATCCGGGCCGAACGCGTGTGCCACATGCCACTCGACGGGGAGGAGTTCGAGGCCGGCGTATCGGATGTAGCGGAGCACGAGTGCGTAGAGACTCGCTATGCGCTCGCCGGCCGCGGGATCGAACTACTGTCGCGGTCCGACGGCGAGTGCTCTCAGCCCTGAGCAGGTTCGATGCAGCCCTGGAATCATCCGCTTGACTCCTCGGGCCGTGACTCGAACAATACTGAAGACACTTCTAGGGCTTTCATGATCGTGGAGGGAGGCGATGTCTAGGATTCCGGGGTCGCTGGGTCTCAGCATGCAGAGAGGCCAGATGATTCCCCACCGGGGCCCTTTGTGCGGCTTTCTCCCGTTCAGCGCGGCCGATACTCCAGCGGTCACCCCGGGGCCTACGGGGATCAATGACAAGGCCGCGGCGAAGGCCAACGGAAAGACCGAGGCCAAGAAGGACGCCAAGACCACCGAAGAGAAGAACGCCGAGACGGAACTCGACCTACTCCGCCGCCTCTACGGCACGATGAAGAACAGCTCGAACACCAAGGCCTACTTCTCCAAAGTCAAGAAGGACAAGAAGACGGTCTGGGTCTACGACACTAAGGAGTACATCAAGGACCGAAAGGCCTTCTTTGGCTCGACCAAGGACTACGAGGACTACAAGAAGAAGGCCAATGAGGATCTCGACGCCGACAATGAGAAGCTCCGGAGGTACGTCGACCCTCCGAAGGCGGTTCGGAAGAAGCACGTCGACTGGAAGAACGGCCAGGCCGTCTTCTACGCCTGGGTGAAGAAGAAGTTCGAGAAAGACCATGGCACCAAGTCGGAGTATTCGAAGATCATCAAGGCCCAAAAGTCCGACAAGCTGAAGAAGGCCCTGGCGACGGTCAAGAAGGACTATGGTAAGAGCTTCGCCTCCGGCGGCTTCAATCCGCGTCCAATCAAGCGGCCTGGCGGCATCTATCTGCTGGGGACCATCAGCGAGCACGCGGTCGGCAACGCGATCGACATCGAGTCGACGAAGAACCCCCAGATCGACACCTGGAGGTGGAACCGCATCGTGGCCTACACCGGCAAGAAGGCAAGCCGGTCGGACCTGCGTACCAAGTGGAAATCTAAGGACCAGAAGAGGGCCAAGGAGGCGTACGACGCGGTCAAGGCTCTGAACGACGAGTGGGTCTCGAAGCTCGAGAAAGCCGTCAAGAAGCTCGAGGAAGACGCAAAGAAGAAGGCCGGGGCGCCCAAGGCGGCTCCGAAAGTGGACTATCTCGATCGGGTGATCGACGCCGACGAGAACCTCAAGAGGCTCAAGAAGCAATGGGTCAAGAAGTGGAAAGATGGGTTCTTCAGTCTGGAGTGGGCCCTAGTGAAGGAGCTGCACGAGGAGGCCTTCGATTGGGGCGTCCATTTCAATCCCCCGGACCTCCATCATTTCGAGCTCTGAACGGCATCCGATTCATCGCCCTCCCGCGGCAGAAGGAAGGGCTGGGATGAGCAGCACCCACCAGGGTGCCAATGCAGGAAGAGCCGCGCCGTCGTGACCTTGGTCTCGCGTTGCTCACCCAGGCTTCGGTGCCGCGCGCGATAGACCGCTCCCATGCCGCCTACACCCAGCGTGCCGAGGATCTCGTATTCGCCGAAGAGGATCGCGCCTACGGGGGCGTGGCGGCGCCGGGCCCCGCCGAAGCTCCAGACCCGTAATCGACTGGGGGAAGCGTAGCTGGGACGCTGAACTGCTCATCCGACACGCAGCTCAGTCTAGCATTCATCCACAGGGTCCGGCCTCAGCAGCGTTAGGCCGCGCCAGCTCCCAGGGCCCGCGATGTGCTACGAGCTACACTCGGCGGGGGCCCGGCTCCGCCTCGAAATGGCGTTCGCCTGGACGTTTGTAAAGACTGATCGGATACCAGCGGCCGTGCTTGCCTCTCATGACGTTAATATGCCAACTGCTGATCGAGGCGGGCGGGACATCCACGGTGATGTGCCAGTGCCAATCGCCGACGACACCACGAGCGATGCCTCCTCCGGGCCTGCGCGCCCGGTCTTGCGCGGGCCCAGGGCTCTTGTGAACGCCTGCGAGCACGATGACGCGGGGCGCGCGTCGCAATGGGCCGCCATTCCTCAGGTCCTGCGCTTCCCCAATGATATTCTCGATGTTCCCTTTTGTCGCACGGCCGTTGTTGCGATCGCGTCTGTCCCAGCGGTCATCGAATCTGATTTCCTGCTTCATCGTGCTGACCTGTCCCCGATTGCTCTACCAGTTCTTATCTTAGACCAAAACACGCCTCAAATAGGATATCAAGTTCGGTGCGTTGGAGGGTAAGTCATCCTTTCCAGGAACATACCTCGACGCACAGCGGACCGATACCGTTGGCGGAGGTTTCCAATGCAATGCCCACAGTGCGGCGGCGACGCGGTGGACAAGTTGTGGGAAGCCAAGATCAAACTCGACCGCTGTAGACGATGCGGCGGGATCTGACCGGATAGAGAGGGGAGCGAGAGGTCTAGCGGAAGAAGCGGCCCATACCCTGGAAGTGCCGGTAGAAGTCGTCAACTGCGACGCGGCCCTCGTGCGTAGCGAGGTGCTGGATCGAGATGCGAAGGCCGAGTTCGGAATCTTTTTTGAGCTCGATGATGCGGCCGCAGTGGTCCTCGGCAAGCGTAACGAAGAGATCGCCCACGCGAAGGG
>Ga0255048_10000596_pt1 | contig 27488 bp, 21 predicted proteins | sample JV7_2_2_MG_FD_183619 | JGI IMG/M metagenome (GOLD analysis project Ga0255048, IMG submission 183619) | Seawater microbial communities from Jervis Inlet, British Columbia, Canada - JV7_2_2 | ecosystem: Environmental > Aquatic > Marine > Inlet | place: Canada: British Columbia | collected 2016-10-06
TACGCACACCAGAACCCGCCAGCGAAGTGGATTGGGTCGACATGGCACTGGCGCAAAACCTGGCGCTGGTTTCGAGCCGTCTGGACGAACAACTGGCGCGCGACGAGATTTCATTTCGGCGCAACGGCTACTATCCGAGTATCGACCTTTTCGCGACTACTGGCGAGAGTGACATCGAAGCGGATCGAATTGTTGGCGGCACGTCTTCCATCGCAGACAGTGACGGCACCCGGGACACCATTGGCATTCAGTTCAACATACCCATCTTCAAGGGTGGCTCCAACAGGTCACGAGTTAAGGAAGCCGTTTATCTGCACAGCGCTTCGCGCCAGCAGTTGCTGCGAGTCACTCGCGAAACTGAGCGGCAAACGCGGGACGCATATCTGGGCGTACTCTCGGAAAAGAGTCGCGTCGAGGCACTCGACCAGGCAGTGCAATCAAGCACCACTGCGCTGGAAGCGACCCAGGCCGGTTTTGAAGTCGGCACACGAACGATCGTCGACGTACTCGACTCGCAGTTCGCTCTGTATCGCGCCATCACGCTCTTCTATCAGGCGCGCTACGACTACCTGATGAATTATTTGCGGCTCAAGCAGGCTGCGGGCGATTTGAAGATTGAGGATCTCGAGGCGATCGACCGCTGGCTCGTCGATCGTCCGACGCCTGAGCAGAAGATTGCTGACGAAGCTGAAAGCTAAGAATGCTGAAAGCCAGGGAATGCGGCTCGCTAATCTTCGGATTCGCCTATTAATGGCTCGAGCAAGCTGAGTAGCTTGCCGAGCGAGCCGCGGTTCTCTTGCACGATCTCGCGACCCTGTTCACCGACTGCCTTTGCGCTGTCAGGGTCCGCGATCAACTCTCCAACAGCCGCCGCAAGCTCACTGGCGTCTGCCACGATTCGGCTGGCTCCGCGCTCAACAAACATGCCCGCGATTTCCGGCGCGTTGAAAACGTACGGCCCGCTGATGACCGGTAGGCCGAGCGCGGCAGGCTCAAGTAAATTGTGCCCCCCCACCGGCACCAGACTGCCGCCGACGAACGCAACGTCACTAGCGGCATAAAAAAGTGGCAGTTCTCCCATCGTATCGACCAGAAATACTTCGGTCTCCTCCTCGCAGGTGTCAACGGTGGTTCTGCCTGCGGATTTGAATCCAAGCTGTTCCAGCAATTTGCGCACGTCGCGAAACCGCTCCGGGTGACGTGGAACCAGGATCAACAGCAAACTGGGAAATCGTTGCCGTAGCTCCGCATGTGCGGTGAGCACCTGCTGCTCTTCATAGTCGTGTGTACTGGCCGCGATCCAGATCGGCCGATCACCGAACAATTTCTCACGCAGTTGTTGACCGTCTGCGACCAGGTTTTCCGGTAACTCAATATCGAATTTGATATTACCAATCACCCAGGTTCTGACCGAACTGGCGCCGAGCGAGCGAAAGCGATCTGCATCCGACTTGCTTTGCGCTGCGATGATGATGCCGTGCGACAACGTTTCCCGGATCAGACGCGAAACCCTGCGGTATCCGCGCAGGGATTTCGGCGAGATTCGCGCACTGACAAGAATTAAGGGAATTTCGCGAATACCGCAACCGCGATACAAATTTGGCCAGACTTCGGTTTCCATGATCAGCGCCAGTTCCGGCTTCACATTTTCGAAAAACCGGTCGACCGCGACTGGAAATTCGAACGGTATGTACGAGTGCACAACCGAATCTCCGAACAGCGCATTGACCCTTGTCCTCCCGGTTGGAGTCACGGTTGTTATCAGCAAGGGATGAGTCGGAAAGCGCCTGGCGATTTCGCGGATCAGCGGCGCGGCTGCCTGAACTTCGCCTACGGACACGGCGTGAATCCAGATACAGCCCGCCAGTTTCGGGTAACCGACACCGAAGCGCTGTCCGAAACCGCGGCGGTAGGATCGATTGCCGATGGCCCTGAACAACCAGTAGGCCGCTACAGGGATCTGTAGCAGGTAGGTAAGCAGGCTGTAGAAAATGCGCACGGGCTACGCGGCGACTAACCGCGTCTGTCGTCTACCCGCACTTCGATTCGCCGCAGGACAAGCAAGTCATGCAACCGTCCATCTTGATGACGGCCGCTGTACTGCACTTGCCACACAACTGCGCACCTTCCGGGTACTGGTTATCGGAAAACGCATCCCGTTGCTTCTGACTTTGCTCGTACTCATCACGTTTCTGCTTGATCAGCTCTTTCTGGCCCTCGTCGAGACCTGGTTTGGCGAGCATACCGATCGTTATGAGGTGCTTTTCAACGATGTATCCCAACTCGGCGATGATCGATGGCATGAATTTGCCACCCGGTTGCCAGTAACCACCACGTGGATCGAACACCGCCGTCAATTCGTCGACCAGGAACGCGACGTCACCGCCCTTGCGAAAAACCGCCGAGATGATGCGGGTCAACGCAACGATCCACTGGTAATGATCCAGATTCTTGGAATTAATGAAAATCTCAAACGGGCGGCGCTTTTCGTATTCAGTGCCCTGATTCAACACGATGTCGTTAATCGTTACGTACATCGCATGATCCGAAATCGGCGTCTTGACCTTGTAGGTCGAGCCGATCAGCACCTCGGGCCGCTCCAGTTTTTCATGCATGCGAATGACTTCGGCACGATTGCCGCCGCCGCTCTCACGCTTGTAATCGGGTTTTTCCGGTTTTTGCTCGGCGTCCGATTTTGCAACCGCGTAGCCGACTATCTTTTCGTCTATTTTAATCATCAGTTTTTGCTCAGAATTTTCCGTAATAGCCTTCTTTCAATGCATCGAACAGGTTGGCCGCCGTGTGGACTTCACCATCGTATTCGATTTCTTCGTCTCCCTTGAGGTCGACGGTCGAACCATCGGCCAGCTCAAAGGTATATACCGTGTTCTTCAGGTCTTTCTCTTTGACCAGAACGCCCTGGAATGCCTCCGGGTTGAAGCGGAACGTCGTACACCCTTTCAGCCCCTGCTCATACGCGTATAGATAGACGTCCTTGAAATCCTCATAAGGAAAGTCCGTCGGTACGTTGGCCGTCTTGGAAATCGATGAGTCGATCCATTTTTGGGCCGCTGCCTGAATGTCTACATGTGCTTTCGGTGAGACGTCCTCCGCCGTAATGAAGTAGTCCGGCAGATCGTTATTTGCTTCCTCTGCGGTCCCGACCGGCATCGCTGCAGCATTGATTCGGGCACGGTAGGCCAGCAGTTCGAATGAAAAGACGTCGACCTTCTCTTTGGTCTTCTTGCCCTGGCGAATGACGTTGCGGAAATAGTGGTGGGCGAAGCTCGGCTCAATACCATTGCTCGCATTGTTCGCCAAAGACAGCGAGATCGTTCCGGTAGGCGCGATAGAACTATGGTGCGTAAACCGCGCACCAACCTCTGCCAGCGCATCAACCAGCGCCGGATCTTCGGCGGCGATTCTCTGCATGTAACGGCTATAACGTGCGTGCAGGATCCGCCCGGCCACCTTGTCGCCCGCCTGGTAACCGTCCGCGGTCATCTCCGGGCGCTTGCGCAGCATTTCCTCGGTGACTTCAAATTGTTCGCTCATGATCGGGGCCGGACCTTTTTCCCGTGCCAGTTCCAGTGCCTCTTCCCAACCGGCCAGCGACAGTTGCCGCGCGACTTCCTCCGTAAACTCGACCGACTGCGGATCGCCATACTCCATACGCAACATCGTGACGGTCGAACCAAGACCGAGAAAACCCATTCCGTGGCGACGCTTTCTTTGAATCTCGTTGCGCTGCTGCGGCAATGGCAGCCCATTGATCTCAACGACATTATCGAGCATGCGGGTAAACGTCTTGACGACTTTGCGGAAGGCGTCCCAGTCAAAGCGTGCTTCATCGGTGAAGGCGTCGATGACAAAGCGCGTCAGATTAACCGAGCCCAACAGGCACGAACCATACGGCGGCAACGGTTGTTCGCCGCAGGGATTGGTCGCCCGAATATTTTCGTCGAACCAGTTGTTGTTCATTTCGTTGACCTTGTCGATCAACACGAATCCTGGCTCGGCGAAATCGTAGGTCGACGCCATGATCAGGTCCCAAACGCGGCGGGCCGGCATGGTCTTGTAGATCTTGCACGCCACCAGGCCCTGCGCATCGGTCGCGTAGTTACCACCCTCCGGCCATTCGCGCCAGACAAACTGGCTGCTGTCGTCCAGATCGAGACTCTCTTCTTCGACCTCTTTTTGCGTCACCGGAAACGCCACGCTCCAGTCGGTCTCCTTAATGACCGCCTGCATGAAGTCATCTGTCACCAACAGCGAGAGATTGAACTGCCGCAACCGGCCGTCCTCTCGCTTGGCGCGAATGAATTCGAGAATGTCCGGATGACCCACATCGAAGGTGCCCATCTGCGCGCCGCGCCGACCGCCTGCAGACGAGACCGTGAAACACATCTTGTCGTAGATATCCATGAAGGACAGCGGCCCGGATGTATAGGCGCCTGCACCGGTCACGTAGGCGCCTTTCGGGCGCAAAGTCGAAAACTCGTAGCCGATGCCGCAGCCAGCCTTGAGCGTTAGCCCGGCCTCGTGCACTTTGTTGAGAATATTATCCATCGAGTCACCGACCGTGCCCGACACCGTGCAATTGATCGTCGAGGTCGCAGGTTTGTACTCTTGCGCACCGGCATTCGAGATGATTCGGCCAGCCGGAACCGCGCCACTGCGCAGCGCCCACAGAAACTCTTCGTAAAACCCGTCCTGTTTCGACTCTACTTCGACACTGGCCAGTGCCTTCGCGACACGCTTGTAGGTGTCGTCGATCGTATCGTCTATTTTTTGTCCATCTTTCGCTGTCAGTCGGTATTTCGCATCCCAGATATCGACTGACGCTGCTTGAAATTCGATGTCGGTGACCGTGTGTGCATCCAGATTTACGGCAGACTTCATGCCCTTCTTGCTCCCTTTTTCTCCGACAGGAGACCCCTAAATAACGTTTAATACTACTTTTTTTGAAGGAAAAGGGGCCTGCCCGCCGCATGCGTCAAACTGCGCGGAGAGTGCCAGAAGTGGCCTCTTTTCCTTCATTATTTGGACACAAGATGTTGTGTCCGGACGTTCACAAGATTATGCCCGAATGGGTCGACTGTCAAGAGTTTAGATGAATTATCTCTATAGGCTTTTTACGTTTTTTATCAACGACTTATGTGATTTGTCGTAGTAAGTACTTTAAAAACATGAGAAAAAAAATGACACTTTCGTAAAACTTGCAATCCACTAGATATAGTGGGTCTAAGTCCAACTGCCAGGGAGCGTATTGCAGCCGACCAAAAGCGGTCAAAAGCGCCCATTTCCTGCCTTGAAAACCGAAACTCAGCCCTTATTTAAAGCAAACAATAACCCCTTCGCGAGACCCTCTTTCGAGGACACGCATCGTTAATTTTAGGAGAAAAATCATGAGCCTTGTTCGTTTCGAACCCTGGTCCCTGGTCGATCGCACTAACCGGGACAGCCAGCGTAGCTGGGTGCCTGCCGTCGACATTTTTGAAGAAAAAGATCGCTTTGTCGTACGCTCAGATGTGCCCGGTGTCGACCCCACTAACATTGAAGTCAACATGGATAACGGCATTCTAAGCGTATCCGGTGAGCGCCTGGCCGACGATCGCAGTGAGATCGATGGCGTGTCGCGCTTCGAGCGTGTTACGGGTCGCTTCCAGCGTCGCTTCACGTTGCCGGATTCCGCCAACGCGGACGGCATCAAGGCAAAAAGTGCCAACGGAATTCTCGAGATTGTTATTCCGAAACAGCCTGCTGCCCAGGCACGACGTATTACCGTCGAAGCAGCCTGAGCAACCTGAGCATTGATGCCCGATTGCAACGCTTCGTTGCGGTCGGGCATCCTTGTTTTAATGAACCGGTTTGTCCCCAGAATGTCTGTTACTAAGCGCCACCAGAACATCTCAAGTGTCATAATATGGATATCAGTAGTGGCTCCAGATTCGCGATCACGAGGTAGCAAATGAAGATACGAACCCGACTTCTACTCAGCGGCTTGTTGCTGGCTATGACTGCCGTCAGCGCGGCTGCCCTGCCCGAGTACGTTGAGGATGAGCCGTTTCCCAGCCTGGCCCCGCTTGTGGAGCGAGTGTCGCCAGCCGTCGTTAACATTCGTGTAAGCCAGACAGTCGAGCAACGCTCACGATCCGGCGATGACGCGTTTCGTCGCTTCTTCGGCATACCGGACGGCTATGGCGGTTCGCAGCAAATAGCGAGCGCCGGATCCGGCGTTATTGTCGATGCGGCGCGCGGTTACATTCTGACCAATCATCACGTCGTTGAAAACGCGGATGAGATCCAGGTTTCGCTGATGGATGGCGAAATTCTGGACGCCGAAGTCGTGGGCTCAGATGCCGCAACTGACATCGCGCTGATAAAAGTCGATGCTGAGGGTCTCGTCGAAATGCCAATCGGTGACTCCGAAGTCGTCCGGGTCGGCGATTTTGTGCTCGCCATCGGCAACCCGTACGGGCTTGGACACACGGTAACGTCGGGCATCATCAGCGCGTTGGGCCGCACTGGCATCAGCCGCGATGGTTACGAAGACTTTATTCAAACTGATGCGTCGATCAATCCGGGCAATTCAGGCGGCGCGCTGGTAAATATGCGTGGCGAACTGGTCGGCATCAACTCTGCGATCATCAGCCGCACAGGCGGCAACGTGGGCATCGGCTTCGCCGTTCCAACGGAAATCGCCGGCTCCATCATGAGCCAGATTCTCGATTTCGGCGAAGTCCGCCGCGGTCTGCTCGGCGTGTCCATACAGACGATCGACAGCGAAGTGGCGAAAGCCCTCGAAATCAGCGTTGACAGTGGTGCCCTGATCTCGCTGATCGAACCGGGCTCCGCAGCCGAAGATGCCGGCCTGCGCGTTGACGACATCATTGTCGAAGTGAACAAGGAAACAATATCCGGTGCATCCGAGTTGCGTAACACGATCGGCTTGATGGGCTCCGGCGAAAAGATCGACATCAAATACGTACGCGGTGATCAGACGTTTTCGACCATTGCGACGCTTGGCCAGCAACAACTGGCTACGACCGCCGGTGCGGGTGTCGACATCCACCCGGGTCTGGACGGTGCTGAGTTCGCTGCATCCTCAACAACCGGCACGCGCCGCGGTATCGAGGTTGCCAGCGTTGTTCCTGACAGCTCTGCCGCGCAACGTGGACTACGCACTGGCGACCTCATCACGGCCGCGAACCGGCGCGAGGTCCGTAATCTTGACGAACTGGCGGCGATTGCTGCGACCAGCAGCCGCTTGTTTTTGCTTGTACAACGTGGTGATCGCGCTATATTGCTACAGATTCGATGACGTAAACCTCGACGCGCGAATGCCTCTGACCCGAAATATCGCAAAATACTTCCGATACGGCTTGGCCGCGGCCGCGATGTGCTTCGCGGCCGGCACCCACGGCGCAGAAATCGACCAGCAACGCGATTTGTTCAAGCGTGTTTACGCCGACGTCGAGCGCGGCAGCTGGAGTGCCGTCACAAACCTGAGCATTGCAGAGCAGGAACGGTTGCGGCGCTACCCGCTTTGGCCGGATCTTCGCGCGACTTATTTTCGTGCCACGATCAAGAATGCCGAGCACGCCGAAATTGAAGCGTTTCTCGATCAGTACGGTGTCCTCAAGCCTGCACGAGACCTGCGCTACCGCTATGCATTGCATTTAGCGGCTGCCGGGGACCTCGACGACTATCTAGGGGTTTATCAGCAGTTCTACCAGGGCCTTGAGATCGCGAAGCTGGATTGCCTGGCGTTACACGCCGAGATTGAGGTCGGTCGGGAGCAACGTGTCATTAACCGGGCAATCGATCTGTGGTTGATCGGCACCAGCCAGGCTGAAGAATGCGACCCGGTCTTCGACTATCTCGAATCGCATAACCTCATTGGACCGGCCCAATACCTCAAGCGCTTTGACCTGGCCATCGACGCCCGGGAGTTTTCTCGCGCCCAATGGCTCGGTCGTTCGATAAGCCAGGGACATGTGGATATCGCCGGCCAGTGGCGCAGTGCGCAAAACGATCCTGAGAAATTTGTGCGGCGACACCTGAACTGGAAAAGCGACGAGGTGACTCGCCAGCAGCTCGTGTACGCGATCGAACGCATTACCTTCCGTGACCCGGACCTCGCCAATGAGCTTTGGCAACAGCTGGACCGATTACACGGCTTCTCGGCAGAACAGGAATTACTGACCGAACGGCATATCGCCTTGTGGACGGCGCGCGATCGCTTGCCCGACGGGTACCTGCGGCTGATACAGCTGCCAGCCGCAGCACAAAATGACGAAGTATCCCGCTGGCGTGCGCGCACCAGCCTGCGACTGCAGCACTGGGACAATCTGCTAACCGATATCAGCCAGATGTCTGATCGCGAACGCAACAGCGAAGAATGGCGATACTGGTACAACATCGCGTTGCGACGCCGGGTCCCAACGGCCGAAGCCGACGCTGCGCTGGGTGAGCTCGCCACCGAGCGAAGCTACTACGGGTTTCTTGCGGCGGATGAGCTGGGCCTCGACTACGCGCTGGACGGCACCGAGTCGCAGACCGATGAAGTGACGATCACGGAGCTTGCCCAGCGCGCCGACCTCATACGCGCGCGCGAATTATTCCTGGTTGGACTTGATGGTCGTGGCCGTTCCGAGTGGGATACGGTGGTCGCTTACCTGACGCCTGAGCAGAAGACACAAGCCGCCAAACTTGCAGGTCGCTGGGACTGGTATTCGCGCGCAATATCCACAATCACGAGCGCAGGTCGATTTGACGATCTGGCGTTACGCTACCCGCTGCCCTATCACGAGATGTTCGAGCAATTTGCGGCAATCGCCAGCATCCCGTCGCCATGGGCCTATGGCGTGGCACGCAGCGAAAGCCTGTTCATGCGTGATGTCCGCTCAAGCGCTGGTGCGATCGGGCTGATGCAATTGATGCCGGCAACAGGCAAGCAGGTTGCCAGGGAAATTAACTTGCCGTACTCCGGTCTCGATACGCTGATCAACCCACAAAGTAATATTCAGCTCGGCACGACCTACCTCGGACAGATGGCCGAACGTTATGGCGGCAATCAGGTACTCGCCACTGCTGCTTACAACGCCGGTCCGCACCGCGTCGATCGCTGGCTACCGCGATCCGGCAAACAAGATGCCCGCGTCTGGATCGAAAACATCCCGTTCAATGAGACCCGCAATTACGTCCGGCGCGTCATGGCTGCCGAGACCATCTTCCACTGGCGACTGACAGGCAAGACCCGACGCCTCTCCAAAGAATTGTCTCAAATCGATTCCGCGAGCTTTTTGGCCTCACTGTAGAAGCATTCGAGCTCATCGCCGCACTCGGCCAGTAGTGCCCTGAATTCCGTCAGGCGGCCTTGGTAGAGCGTCGTCGACACGAGCCGCGCATTATTGAGTTCGCTATCGAGCCAGGCAGGTGCAGGGCTGTCTGCATCGGCGAATAATTTCTTCGCAGTACTTGCCAGTGAGAGCAGACGCGCGCGCTTACGCATCCGTTTTTGTTGGTCGTCGATGCTAGCGCCGTAAATCCCGTCCAAATCGCTGCGCGCCGCAGCGACCAATGAAGAAAATTTGCTGTTCAGCTCGCGGCGCGCCCGCCATTCCGACAGCACATCCGGTTGCTGACGGCTTGCGAGCCAGCGCTCCATACCTATCTCTTCCACGGCAGTGGCGAACGATTCATTGAATCCTGTGTCATTTTTGACGTAGAGGACCTGGTGCGCAAGCTCGTGAAACATGACTGCGACCAGATCGGTATCGCTCCAATGCATCATTGTGTTCAGAACAGGATCGTTGAATTTTCCGAGCGTTGAATAGGCGGCAACACCGCCAAACGCGACGTCGTATCCCTCAGCCCGCAGATTGTCCGCCTTGTCCTGCGCTGTTTCTTGCGAGAAATAACCGCGATAACTGACGCAACCGACCACCGGGTAACACCAGCTTTTGGGTTGCAGTGAAAATTCGGGGACAGCGATGATGTTCCAGATCACAAAGTCTCTTTCGAGATCGGCATAGCTGCGATAGCTTTTATTGTCCGGCAGTCCGAGGACATCGACCGAGAAATGCCGAGCCTCTTCCACCACGCGCAAGCGCGCACTGAGTTCGGGCGACGTATCCTGTGCAGCAACAACGTCGTCGATCGCTTCCCGCTTGCGCATGATTTCCATTTGCCCGCGCGCCGCCTGCAGGTAGTAACAACCGGACAAGGGGAAAATGACGGCCACCATGAGCAGTAATCGCAGGCCAGGCAGGGCCTTTGCCGGCCGAAACTGCCAAGTCGTAGTAGCTCCCTCCAATTGTCAGTCCTTTGTCCAGGTGCAGCGATTCGATAGCCGCCCCAGGAAATAAGGCGGTCTCTGCTCTAAAGAATAGCGAAGTCAGGAACCAAATTGTGGCAGGAATTTCTCGTTCCAGCTGGCGTCCGCACCGCTGCCGCGTCGGTCGATAATCACGTCCAGGACATAGGCCTGTCCGCTCCTCTCCGCCGCGGTGGCCCGCTTGAGAGCCGCCGTCAGATCTTCGGCTTTGTGCACTGTCTCTCCATCGATGCCATACGCCTGAGCAATTCCGACGTGATCGATCTTCGGATCATCCAGACTGGTGCCAATGTACTGACCGGTTTTGACAGCCCGGCCCTTGAGGCGCCCGAGCGCCCAGCGATTCGCCTGGTATCCCATGTTGTTGAAAATCACGATGATCAGCGGCACCTCGAATCGTTTCGCCGTCCACAGCGCCTGCACGGCGAACTGGTAGCTCCCATCACCCACCAGCGCGATGACCTGCTTGTCGGGCGCACCCAGTCGGGCGCCGATTGCGGCGCCAATTCCCCACCCAAGGGTGCCACCGGAGGAAATCAGGTGCCGTCGGCCCCCTCCCGGCTGGTCGAAGCTGACATAGTCCCAGATCGGGGCATCTGAAGTAGCACCTTCTGTGACCACAATCGCATCGGTCGCAATCGTGCGATCAATTTCCGCCGCGAGCCTTTCCGGCGCGATCAGTTCCGAGTCCCAGACCTGCTCCAGTATTTGCTGACGTCTCGCCTGCGCCGCTTGCTTCAGTTCCCCGGCTTTCCTGCTTCTATCCCTAACGCGTTCCCTGTTCGGCTTTCTGCGCTCAATGGCTGCCTGCAGCTGCTCAAGAGTGGCCTCCGCATGCGCGTAGATCAGGAGATCAACCGGGTAGTTACGGGCAAGGTGATCCTCCCGAAGTCCGATCTCGATAATTTTCGCTGTCGTCGGAATCAACGGGTGGCCAGCCCTCGACAACGACAGTCGGCTCGCACCGGCTACCAGCACGACGTCGATGGGCGTCGGCGTATCAATGGGACCGCGCATCGCGCCAAGGTAACGTGGATGGTCGCTGGGAAAGCCCATGGAAGAGCGACTCGATGAAGTGTCGCCACTAACGATCGCACCCAGCTTGTCAGAGATGCTCGCCAACTCGGCCAGGCCGCCCCAGCGGGGCAATTCGGCGCCTGCAATTAACAGCGGATTCCGCGCAGCAACCAGCCAGTCCGCCGCCTGCTCGACGGCACGTTTGTCCGGCTGGATACGGCTCGACGATACCGTCCTCTCGGCTGGAATCAGCGTAGTTTGCTCTATCTTGTTCGCCCACACATCGGCCGGTACGCCGAGAAACACCGGCCCGGATGGCAAAACCGATGCCAGCCTGAACGCGCGGCGCAACGATTCGCCCAGATTTTCTATCCGACTCGAGCGAAACGCGAGTTTCGTGTACAGCTCTGGAATGGCCTCGAGTTTGGCTGTCTCGGTAAATACGCCGAGATTCTCGCCGCTGCGTTCGCTCAGCCCAACCGATACCACGACTGGCGAGCTGTCTGCCCAGGCATTGACGATCAGCCCGAGCGCATTGGCAGTGCCCGCGATCGAGTGAATGTTAACGAAGGACGTCCGGCCCGTAACCCGGGCATAGCCGTCCGCCATCGCCATCACCGAGCCTTCCTGCAGACCCAGCACGTAGTGAATATCCGGATGATCCACCAGCGCATCGAGAAAACCTGCTTCGTAGCTTCCAGTGTTGCCGAAGACGTAGTTGACCCCCCAAAGATCAAGGGTTTCACAGGTAATGTGTCCGCCAGTGACATCGTGCAGATTCAACTGGCGCTCTGCATCCGGCACCGCCGCAAAAACGTCGGCCAGCTGGCTCGCCGCCATGGCGCCGACACCGAGCGTGGTCAGCCTGTGCAGGAATTGTCTTCTGGAGAGCGCACCATTGAGCAATTGCTGGAAAGCATCACGCAGCATACAAACTTCTGCCCTGGGTAAGAGTGACCCGGGGGGATTGCCCCGGACCTCCCGAGCTTACTTGAAAGACGTTCTAAACGTCAGACCGACGGTACGTGGCGGCAGGTAACTGCCGAGCAATAACTCCTCGCGCCCGGGGCCTGGCGGCAGGCCGATAAACGGTGCGTTCGGCGGCACCAGCGCGCTATTGGGAGTCGTGAACTGTGCAGCCAGCACATCGTCGTCTTCAATATTCTTCACCCACGCCTCCAGCGAATACTTGCCGTCGGTACCGAACACGTAATTGAGGCGAACGTCGGTGCGGGTATGGCTGTCTTGCTGATTCTGCGGATTGTTGAATGCCAGCAGGTAATACTCGTCCTCGTAATGGAAATTTATCCGCGGCGTCAGCGTTGATCCGCCACTGAATGCCCAGGTGTACACATCAAGCCCGATGTTAAGCGATAGCTCCGGTGCCTTGGGGAGCTTGTTACCCGACAGGTCCTCGGGCACGATACCCGGCGTTTGCGGATCATCTACATCGGTGAAAACGTCGTACTCAGCGTCCAGGTAGGCCGCCGTAATGTCCAGCCGCGTCTTGTCCGATACTGCGAAATTGCCCACAAACTCGACACCCGTGAGGGTCGACTCGGCGGCATTTCGCGTTACGATTTGTGCGGCGACCACCTGGCTAACCTGCTGGTCCTCGAAGTCGTACTGGAAGAATGATATATCCACCTGCCCCCGGCCACCCATGATGCGGCCCTTGGCGCCGGCCTCGAATGCCAGCAGCGTTTCCGGCTCAAAGGTGTTGGCGTCGTTGAAGCCGCCTGATCGGTAGCCTTCGGTCGCTGACACGTACAACAGCCAGTTTTCCTGTGGTCGCCAGTCCAGGCCCACTTTGAAGGACGTCTCATTCCAGCTATCACTCTGGTCACGAATCTGGCAGCGGAAAATGGTGATCGCGCCGCTGTCAGCGGTACAGGTCGGGGCACCCGGGGACGTTGGATCGAAGCTGCCAGCGTCAATGGTTGACGGTGCGGTTAGCGGATCAAGCGTAAAACCAACGTAGGAGCCTTTGCCGTCGTCTTTTTCATCCTCGGTCGTGCGCACGCCGGCAGTCAGTTTGAACTGATCGTCCGAGCCAAATGTCAGCGATCCCTGGCCGAAAAAGGCCACTGATTCCGAGGACTGGTCGGTGAAGCGATTAACGCGCACGGCCGGGTCGGCGGCGAGCACCAGGAACGCGGGCGGGCCCGGCAGCGGCGGAACCAGGTTCGGACCGAGGAAACCGGCACCACGCAAACCTTCCAGGAACGCATCGAATTCCGTGTCGAGCTCTTCGTCGAACAAATACGCGCCAAGCATCCACTCGAACGGGCTGTCGGAGTCATTCGACGACAGGCGAATTTCGAAGGTGGTCGCTTCGGACTTCTGGTCCGTGACCGCGAAATTGCCGACCGTCGGGCCAACGTTCGCTGTGCAGGGCCGTGGCGGCGGATTGAAGCGGCACAGTTCGGCAACGGTCGGAATCTGATCGGTACCATCACGGTCGACCGTATTAGCACGCTCGTTCACCCGGTATGCAGCAATCGCGGTCAACTCGGTGGCGCCCAGGTCCCAATTCAGTTCGCCTTTGAAACCATAGTCCGCGTTGTCAGTATCCGGATCCGTATTCAGGGCAAAATTCTGCGGATCCGTTGCGAACGGGACTTGGTATCCCGTCAGGTCAAATGATCGATCGTACGGCACGGCCGCCATGACCGTACCATTGCCCGACTGCTCGAAGTAGTCGCCGCTCAACAGCAAGGATGCGTTATCGCCAAGGTCGAATAGCAGTGAACCGCGCACACCGATATCGTCCAGGTCATCGCCGTCGGACGCCGGGCTGTTGGCACGCAGGCCGTCGCGCTCAGCATATGTGAATGCAATTCGTCCAGCCGCGCTGTCGCTGAGCGGTATGTTGAATGCCCCCTTGAGCGAGACGAGAGAATCGGAACCACCGGTCAGTTCGAAATCGAACCCTTTTTCGTCCGATGGGCGCTTCGGGATGATGTTGACTGTGCCCGAGGTCGTATTGCGGCCGTACAGGGTACCCTGTGGTCCACGCAGTACCTCGACCCGCTCGACATCATAGAAAACTGCGTTGCCGCTGGAAATACGCGGCATATATACGCCATCCATATGCACGGCAATCGATGGATCGCCATCGTTAGTGATAGCGTCGTTGGATATGCCGCGGATGGTTATCTGCGCGCCGCCGAAGCCCAGGTTCAGATCGCCGAACTTGAAATTGGGCACCAGTTGCGAAAGTTCGTCGACCTTGGTTACACCACTGCGATCCAATGCCGACTGATCGAATGCCGACACCGCCAGCGCCGAATCCATCGCCGTCGATTCCCGTTTTTCTGCGGTGATAACAATCTCATCAATCGTTGCAGTACTCTGAGCTACAGCTGCAGTTGACAGGATCGCAAGTGAGTACATGCCGGCTGCAAAACACATCAGGCACCGGGCTACCCGGGCAATTATTTCGTCCATCTCAAACCCCCTTGACGCGAAGCAAGTGGCCGCACTCAGGCGAGCGAGCCAGATTGCTCCTCAGTCGCGGACCCCATCAATTATGATGTGGCCTTGCTCGACAGTGTACCATGACAGCTCAATAGTGAACTGTAACGTACAGTCCTATTATCGTTTGTAGCACCGCAATGTCAAGCGGCGCAGCAGCGGTGAAACAACGGAGACCAGCATGAAACCAGTCGACGACGAGGCGCGATTAGCCGGCGAAGAGCATCGCTTATACGATTGCTTTATGGAAATCGCCGGCAATCGAATTACTACCCGGCAATTTGACCCTGACTACATTATGCCAACGGAGCACTATGAAATGGTGCTTGAGGCAGCGCGTCATGCACCATCGGGTGCCAATGCCCAACCCTGGCACTTCATCGTCATTCGAGACCCGCAGGTCAAACAGCAGATCGCCGATTACTTCGTAGCAGAGCAGCGCTTTCGCGCCAGCCTCAAGATGAAATTTCCTACGCCAAACTATGCCGGCCTGGCAAGCGCGCCTGGATTCATAGTCGTGGTCGCCGATTTTCGCTACGTGAAAGCATTTCCCGTACTCAAGAACGATGATTCCGAGCTCAATAGAATGTACATCGAGAACGCGGAACGCATTCTTCTGCAGAGCGTCGCGGCATCTACGATGTCGGCGCACCTGGCCGCTGCAGCACTCGGATATAACGTTTGGTGGGTAACCGCTATCGGTCAGCAAAAAGCGCAAGAGTCGATGCGACCCCTTCTCAAGGTCCCCGATGAGCTCTCGATTCTCGACATCATGTGCTTCGGACCGCCGCTCAAGAAGCCCTACAAGCGGTGGAAGAAATCGGCCGGCGATATTACGCACTGGGATGTCTTCGATCAGGAGAATTTTATGACCGACGACGAGCTTGAAACCTGGATCAAGGAGAAACGTCACAAGGTTATGTACAAGGACGCGGCGAAGATCGACTAGCCGACTACGACGTCAACTCTGGCCCGGTGACGGCTCAGGCGACAAGTTTTTGCAGAACTGCAGCGAGCGTTAGCATTTCCTGGTGTGTCAGGCGGTCAGCGATGTGCTCATGTGCTTCCTCGAGAATACGCGGATAACTCCTCCGAAACAGCGCCGTGCCTTTGTTCGTCAGGCTGACCGTCACCTCCCGCCCGGACTCTGCAGACCGTTTTCTTTGCACGAGATCGACCTGCTCCAGTTTTTTCGCAGTGCTGGTCGTGTTTGCCGGCGATATGAATGTCTCCCGCGATAATCGGCCCATCGACATCGGCCCGAATTTGCCGAGTATGTCGACCACATTCAATTCCGCCGCATGCAAGCCGGTCGCGGCCGCAATCCTCGCCGCCTTCTCATACAGCAGGTGGCGCGCACGCATTACGTTGCCGAATATTTCCACGCACAGATCCTCATCTCGTTCGCTGAGGGTCGTCTTGGTCTTGATCTGGTTCTTCATCCGTTTGCCGGCGTCCCATGACTGCTGGCCAGCGTTTGCTTCCAGAGTTCGTCGACCCTCGCTTCAATCTCGGGGACCGGCATCACGCGTTCCATCACCTTGAGATTCAGCGGCACGGTACAGTCCACTCCCATCAACGAGCGGACATTCAGAGGAATTTCCGGATAGCCGTCGTAGACACCCAGTTTCGAGTTCGAACCGACGATCCCCTGCGCCATCGGTTCAATATTCATACCGACAACGTTCGGCACGATCATCAGGTCTCGATCCGGAATGAAACGGTGCGCCAACGCCCAGTCGCGGTCCCTGGGGTCACGGATGTCGATGTCGTCGTCGTACACAAAGACGTGCTTGCAGAACCCACCGAGCGCCGTATAGGCGCGCATTATCGCCATTTTTGGCTCCCCGATACGGGCCTTGCTGATCGCGACGTGTACGGTAAATCCGCAGCCGGCTGACGGATCGACGAATACGTCCACGACATTAGGCATTATTTCTTTGATCTGCATGAACGTTCGTACCGAGCGGAAGAAAGCCGCGATTGAGTTGCACTCGTTCAACGGCCGGCCGATATGCACGTGTTGAAATATCGGTTTCTTGCGCATCGTAATTGCCGTGACATCGAAAACGGGCCGGCGCCTCGGCATATCATAGAAACCGTTAAATGATGCGAATTGCCCCTGCATCGTCCAGTTGAACGGCCTGAATTCACCCTCAACGACGATTTCTGCGTGGGCCGGTACGTCCACATCCACGGTCTCGCATTTCACCATCTCAACGGGCGTATCCCTGAGACCGCCAATGAATGCGAAATCGTCGCTCTCGTGTGGCAGTGCCGAGTTTGCGCCAGCCAGTATGAATTCCGGCGTCACTCCGAACACGAAGGCGGCCGGAAACGGCTTCGCCTTATCGTGGTCCCAGGTCGAGGACGGATCGTCTATTTTGCTGCCCCAGAACCTTTCCATACTTAGCGCATCGCCGGTGCCACGAAAAACCCAGACGGACCCGGAATTCTTACTGGTTATTTCGAAACGGTGGTATGAGAGGTTATGGGCCGTTTCTGTTGGTTTCGAAATACACAGGCTCGTAAAGTATCGCCCTTCGGCAAAGTCCGGCACACCCTGTCCATCCTGCGGATTAAGCCGCAGCGCAGGAATCAGCGACAAGTCTGCCGCTTCGCCGGTCAATATCACTTCCTTACATGCCGCCTTACTGGCATCGACATAAACAGGCGGTATGCCGCCGGATTTTAATACCTGCATCATCTTCATTGCCGCCCCCGGCAACGCATTGTCCTCCGGCACTCCGAACGCGTCCGCCATGCTCTTGTAGGTATGACCGACAGTGTTGGCCAAGACCGGGATGTCGAAGCCCTTCGGTTTTTCGAACAGGATCGGTTTATGGATATCGTTGTAGTCGGCACGGGCGATAAAAGCGCCCATCTCGTCAAGCGTGTCCACCTCTACCGGAACACGAAACAACTCCCCGTTTTGATCCAGACCATCAAGAAACGCACGAAAATCAAAGACGCTCATCGCAAACTACCCGGCATCGAATCCAGCGACCAGACTAACATTTCTATATAGAACTATTCTATATAAAAATGTTAGTCTTGCCTGCATGCAGATAATCATCGGCATCTCCGGCGCAAGTGGTGCTATTTATGGCATACGCTTGCTGGAAGTCTTGCAGCAACAGGACGACGTACAAACTCATCTTGTGATCTCGTCGACGGGCCGGATGAACATTGCAATCGAGACCGACTGGAAAGCAAGTGAAGTGGAGCAATTGGCCGATGTCGTTTATCGGAACAATGATATCGGCGCGATGATTGCCAGCGGTTCCTATCAAAGCGACGGCATGATCGTAGCGCCGTGCTCAATGAAAACGCTTTCCGCCATTGTAAATTCGTACGCTGATAATCTTTTGTGCCGCGCTGCCGATGTCATGTTGAAGGAACGCAAGCGGCTCATCCTGGTACCGCGGGAGTCACCGCTGCATGTGGGCCATTGCGAGCTGCTGTTTCGAGCCGCCGGCATGGGTATAGACATTGCGCCACCAATGCCTGCTTTCTATAACCAGCCGCAATCGATCGACGACATTGTCAATCATACGGTTGGCCGGCTCCTGGACCTCCTTGGGCTGGAATCCGGGCTGGTCAAACGCTGGTCTGGCGTGGTAACGCAGCAGCAATAATGACTGATAATTTTTGCCTGCTGTCGTCACGCAGATCGAGTCCAACGAATTCCGCGTAACGGTGCAGGTTTGCCATTACATCCTGCAGAACCTGATCCGGCACAGCGTCACGAGCACCCTCGATCGATAGCAGTGACTGCAACACTTCCTGCTGTATTTTCTCGGCCGCAAACTCTACCGACTTTATGTCGTCGCGAAGTGCCATGCAGGACTCGGTTGGCACTGGATCCATGCCACATCCCGTATGCTTCATCCACGTCCTGGCAGAGCGCAATGGTGCAACGACGTGTCCGGCCCAGGTTACGGAGAAATCGTTCGCTCTCGCGAACAACTCGCCGTCGAACTCACCCACGTAGGTGCCGATCCAGCAGCAGTACAGGAGCATATTGACGTCCGCGCCGTAATCGTTCTGCAAAGAGAGGCAGGCGTCCGGTACTCCCGACATACGATACGTGCGCACGGAAAAATCCCAGAATCGTTCGATTTCCTGCCTGGCTGGCATTGTTCAGGCCTCCGGTGCAACCGTCAAAAACATTCCATCCAGTTCGTCGCTCCAGGGTACCTGGCATGCAAGCCGGGAATTCGCCTGCACTTCGCTGCCCTCGCCCGCCAGCGTCGTGATCTCGAATTCGGTCTGCGGTTTCAGCTTGCCTAGCCAGGGTTCTTCAATGAAGACGTGGCAGGTTGCGCATTGACAGGAACCGCTGCACAACGCCTCTATCGACAGTCCGGCCTGTTTTAAGATCTCCATCAGGCTGGTCCGCGCGCGCCCTTCAAGTTCGTACTTCGTGCCGTCACGGTCCGTGGCGAATATCTTCGACACGCGATCCTAGCTACTTTCGTCGCCGAAAATTTCGCCGCCCGGATAATAGTCGGACCAGACGTACCAGAATATTTTGTTGTAATGCGGAATTGTGGAGAGCTGTCTGCCTTCATAAGTACCGCTAACGCATGTCCCGGTGGCGGACCATTCGGAGCCGCTTTCGTCGTCGATGAAACGACCATGCTGGTCGGATGCTGCAAAAGTCAGGGTGTGGTCCGGACCAAGGCGGTTATCGAAGACCTGCATATAGTCATCGACACAGAAAATCACCAGGCTGCTGTTTCCCAGCTGGTCGTTGATTACCTTCTGCCGGGCGACCAGATCTGCAGGATATGCTCGCGTCTGATCATCGACAACCAGACCCAGCACCAGGGATTTCATCGGCAAACGATCGTCGAGCTGGTGCTGTAACGGGTACACCATAACGGGACTGTTCGGATCGATCACGTCCGCCCGCGCGAGTAATTTCAGATAAAACATATCGCGCCATTCGACCGGTCGCATCCACACCGGGGAGTCGGGATACAGAGTCTGCCACGTCTTGAGGCTGGTCATGACAGTCGACACCATGGACAAGGGATCGTTGCTGCCTTCGAGTCGGTTGTGAATTTGCACGACGGAGCAACGAGAATTCCTGTCGTAGAACACCATGTTATTCGCCAGCGCTGCCGTTATCGTAATATCCGGATTTTCGAAACCTCCCTCGAGTGCGTACGACATGGAGCTGTGTGCCAGAATGCAGTGCGTCATGATAAAGGGCGCATCGCCTTTCGTCTGGAAAACAATGTGCGGGCGCCGGGCCAGTCGCGCAATAAACGCGTACGGATCACCATTGGGGTCGATAACTCCCACGACTTCCTCGTCCGGCCCAAACTTTTCCAGCGCTTTGTCAATCGATACGAACACCGGGTTTCGAACCGGCCTGAACAGCAGTTTCGCGTGCATCAGGAAACCGTAAATCAATAACACCAGCAGCGCGGTCGCCGAGACAATGACAGTCGTGGACCAGGCACCCTGCAAGGCGCTTTGATACAGCGCGTAGGCAAGCAGCAGCAGCGCGAAAATCACGAGCGCGCCAGACTGGAAATAGATATAGCGGGCACCGGCCGGTGACGCCGCTATCTTGTTGGTTAGCATCAGTATGCCGAGCGTACCGGGCAACACCGCAACAGCAGTCAATAAGGCCGCCACTATGGCGACAGTGTCCAAAGTGTTCATTCGCGTACTGTACCGTACATTCTATAAAAAGCGCAAAAATATTCCGGACTGAACCGGGCAAGCATCCGGCTCAGCTGTCGACAGATTGGTGATACGCCTCAAGGAAGCGGTCAACGACGTGGCGTGCCCGTACGCTGACTTCCTCTGCCGATGGCACCGGCGCGTTCAGATAAAGTTGATCGATATAGCGTTGGTGCATCAGCATGCCGCGAAAAAACTCCGACGCCTCCACGGCGCTTTGAATATCGATCAGCCCCTTCTCAATCAGTGTCTCGAAGTAGTCACGCAACAACGTGTCGCCATGCAATGGGCCACGCTCATAGTACATGCGGGCAATATCCGGAAACCGGTCTCGCTCCGCGATGATCAGTCTCATCAAGGCGCGATGCTTACGGGAAAATACGACTCGTAATCGTTGTTCGGAAAAATTTACTAGCGTGTCACGAACATTGTCGAACGACTTGAGTTCGGCGCTCTCAGCGCTTACGACAATCGAATCAATAACGGCGCGGAATAAATCTGCCTTGGTCGGGTAGAAACTATATAGCGTTGCTTTGGAGCCACCGGATTCCGCAACGATCGCATCGATCGACGTCTCACCATAGCCATCTTTCAGAAACAGCTTGGTAGCCGCCGCCAGTATCCGGGCCTTCCGTTGTTGACCACGTGCAGACGCGGGAACAGATTTCTTACTCGCTTTCTTTTTTTTTGCTGCCAAAAATCCAACTCCACCTGGTCGATACGAGCAAACCTCGGCAATCGACCATCGCCTGCCGTATCAGGTGACAATACCTGTTTCCGGCATTGCCTGTCATCCGGGCAGCAACGAATCGCGCGTGCTCGCGTCAGAGCGGCAGTGCCGTCTCGTACTTGATCCGTCTGAGCGCAAAGTCGGAGTGAACCTGCGAGATACCCGAAGCCTCGAATATGACGTTTTCCAGAAAGTGGTCGTAGGCGGCCACACTGGGTGTGGCCACACGCACGATGATGTCCGCAGCACCTGTCGTGAAAAAGCACTCCATGACCTCCGGTTGCTGCCGCATCAGTTCTGCGAATTCAAAACTGGGGGTCTTCGAGTGGCGTGCCATTGATACATGCGCGAATACAGTTTCACCGATGCCGACTTTCTTTGGGTCCAGGATCGCCGTGTAACGCAGAATAACTCCCGCTTCCTCAAGCCCTTTAACACGACGCCAACAGGCGGACGGCGACAAGCCAACTTTGCGGGACAGCTCCTGATTGGTAAGGCGGCCGTCTGCCTGCAAGGCCATCAGTATGTTGCGCTCGTAACGATCCAGCGGCACGGCTTCGGATTGCGTGGATCCATTCATGGTGAACACTCCTTTCTGTTTCTGGCAGTTTTATGGTCAATTCTTTCTATTTTAAGCATTCTATCAGCATAAAAGAAAGCATTATTCACAAATAACGGCGTAACCTGTTTCGTATTCATCACCTTTTTTCGTGGAGCCACACATGGTTACTGCCACAGCCCGCCCGGCCACCCCTGCGATCATTCCCGACGGGGAAAGCCTGACAGTCGACTTGATCTTGAACATCGCACGCGATCCATCTCTGCGAATCGAGCTAACGCCGGAGATTCGGCAACGCGTCATCGCCTCGCGCCAGCTACTCGACGAATTTGTCGACTCCGGCCGCATCATTTACGGCGTAACAACGAGTGTTGGCGGGTTTGTCAACTGGCTGGTGCCACCAGCGCATGCCGAAGAGACACAGAACAACATCATGCGTTCGGTACAAAGCAATTGCGGCCCGCACTTGGCCGACCACTACGTGCGCGCCGCCATGTTGGCCCGCATCAATTCACTGGGGCGTGGCTACTCGGCAATTTCGATTGAGAATCTCGACAAATATGTCGCTATGTACAACTGCGGTGTCTTGCCATGCATTCCCGAGAAAGGATCACTCGGCACCAGCGGTGACCTGGGGCCGTTGGCATGTATCGGCCTGGTCGGCACGGGCCAGTGGCGTGCGAAGTTTGATGGTGAAATCATGCCCGGGGCGGAAGCCTTGAAGAGAGCCGGCCTGGAGCCAATGAAACTCAGCTATAAGGAAGGGCTGGCGCTCATTAACGGCACCTCGGTGATGACGGCCATCGCGGCCTGCCTGGTTGCAGAGAGCAAAAACCTGGTCAAGGCATACACATTGGCAACCTGCCTGAGCCTCGAAGTGCACAAGGGCAAGATTATGCCATTCCACCCGGCGGCACACCGGCAAAAGCCGCATCCCGGACAGGTAAGAACTGCAGACTGCATCTACCGAACGCTCGCGGACAGCGAGATGATCGTTCAGGATGCCGAGGTGGAACAGTGGCTGGCAAAGCTGGCAACCGACGAACCCAAAGGGCTCGACGAGCAAATCGAAGACGTCTATTCGATTCGCGCCACGCCGCAGATTCTGGGGCCGGTAGTAGACACGATAAATTTCGTGCAGCAAACCGTCGAGATCGAAGTCAATTCATCGAACGACAATCCGCTGATCGTCGTCGAGGATGGCGAGGCCGTGCACAACGCCAATTTTCATGGCCAGTACATTTCGAATGCGATGGATCAACTGGCGATTGTACTGGTGAACATGTGCAATCTTTCAGACCGCCGTAACAATCGCCTGTTGCACCCCAAGTTGAACGGCGATCTGCCACCGTTCCTGGTCAAGGAAAATCCCGGGGTTCGCATGGGCCTGATGGGCGGTCAGTTCCTCGCGACCTCACTGACCGCTGAGATCCGCCAGATGTGTATGCCTATGTCGATTCAATCGCTGCCTTCGACCGGCGACTTCCAGGACCATGTCAGCTTCGGGCTGGTCGCGGCGCGCAGGACGCGAGACATACTTGATAACGCTCGTCATATCCTTGCGTTTGAACTGATCTGCGCGTGCCAGGCTGCGGACATTCGCGGTCTCGATCAGCTCAGTTCGGCAACTCGCAAATTGCATGGCATGGTGCGGAAAAGCGTTCCATATCTTGATCACGATGAGCCACTAACTGATCATATCGAATCGGTTGCGGCCATGCTTGCGAGCGGTGAGCTTCTCCAGGCACTGCCGCGGGAGGTCGATGCCTACAACTGGTAGAGGAAAGACCTGATGTCCGCAATTCGTGCAGCCTATCTTGAGCGCACGCGATCCAGCGCCGACTCATATGAGCGGGCCAAGACCCTTATGCCGGGCGGCACGTCGCGCCAGGCATCGTACTGGGCGCCCTACCCGCTCACGATCGAGCGTGGCAAGGGACCCCGCTTTTGGGATGTCGACGGCAATGAATATCTTGATTTCATCAATAATTACACGGCGATGGTGCACGGCCACGCTTATCCCCCGATTGTAGCGGCGGCTCGCACGCAAATTGGCGACGGAACCGGCTGGGCGGCGGCCAACGAGCCGCAAAACCGGCTCGCCAGCCTGATCGTCGAGCGGGTACCTGCCATCGAGCAGGTCCGTTTTACCAATTCGGGGTCCGAGGCTGGTGGTCTCGCATTTACGATCGCGCGGATCGTGACCGGCAGGAACAAACTGTTGATGGCGCGTTGGGGCTATCACGGATCGCTGCTGGAGTTTGAAATCGGTTCTTTCGGTAAGGAAGGACCGCTGACTCATTTGGCTACGTACAACGACCTGGCGGACTTCGAGGCTGTGCTCAAGAGACACGGCGATGACATCGCCGCCGTGTTCCTCGAACCCGTGCTCGGTGCCAGTGGTGTCATACGCGGTGAGCCGGAGTTTCTGCACGGGGTCCGTGCCGCCGCGCACGAGGCTGGTGCACTGTTTGTTCTCGACGAAGTACTCACGCTGCGATTCGCAACCGGCGGCTGCCAGGCAGGCATTGATTTGCAGCCGGACCTGACAATGCTGGGGAAAATTATCGGTGGTGGGTTTCCGGTCGGCGCCGTGGGCGGTCGCGCCGAGCTAATGGAGATATTTGATCCCGCCGACATGAAGGTATTTCACACAGGCACTTTCAACGCAAACCCGGTAACCATGGTGGCAGGCGAAGTATCGTTGCGCGAGCTCACCGCGGAGCGAATCGAGCAAATGGAAAAGCTCTGCGGAACGTTGCGCGCAGGCCTGACAGACGTAGCGAACAAGCACGGGCTGCCGCTGGCGACGAATCATTATGGATCCTGCTTGAACATCTATTTCAGCGAGTCGGTTCCCGAATCGTCGATTGTTCGTGAAGACAGTGATCTGATTGACAAATTTCACATCGCCTGCATCAATCATGGTCTGTTTATCGCACCGCGCGGCATGCTTGCCTTGTCAACTGTCATGACAGAAAAAGAAATCGCGGAGGCCCTTCATCGTGTCGACCTGGCCATGCGCGACGTCGCAGCGGAGAGGAGAGACTGATCATGTTCGAGCAGGTTGAAATCCCCTACGGTTGTTACTGGTCTTCACCGTTTGTACGCTGGCAGGGTTCGCTGCAACACCTGCATGCCATCAAGTTCGCCGCCTACGTCGCACGCCGCGAGCTTGCCAAACGCGACATTGACCCGAAATCTTTCGACGCTGGCGTACTCGGGCTCAGCATCTACCAACAACAGTCGTTCTATGGCACGCCGTGGTTCATGGGTTTGCTCGGTGCAGCGCAGGCACCCGGCCCTACAGTGTCGCAAGTCTGTGCCTCGGGCGTCCGGGCCGTACTCATGGCCGCCCAGGAAATTGGCAGCGGCCTTGCACAAACCGTGCTGGCGGCTACGGCTGATCGATGCTCGAACGGCCCACACACGTACTACCCGTCGCCAGCGGGTCCGGGCGGAACCGGTGTTGCGGAGGATGTCGTTCTCGATAGCTTCAATTGCGATCCACTGGGCAAGCATTCCATGTTGCAAACTGCAGAGAACGTCGCTGCAAAGTATTCGATTTCGACGGCGGAGCAACACGATGTCGTATTGCAACGATTCGCGCAGTACCAGGACGCACTGGCGGACGAGAGCGCGTTTCAAAAGCGCTACATGGACCTGCCATTCGCAATTCCGGAGCCGCGCTTGCGAAGAATTAGCGGGGAAATTGACGGTGACCAGGGAGTGACCGAATCAACGGCTGATGGTCTGGCAAAGCTTAAGCCCGTCATCGACGGTGGCACGGTCACTTTTGGCGATCAGACGCATCCCGCGGATGGCAACGCGGCGATAGTGATTGCGCAGCAGGAAAAAGCCCGCGAGCTATCCACCGATGCCAAAGTGCAGATTCGTATTCTGAGTGTCGGGCAGTCCAGGGCAGAACTGGGTTATATGCCGGAGGCACCAGCCGGGGCCGCCCAAGCGGCCCTGCGGCAAGTGGATCTGTCATTCGATGATATGGACGCGATCAAAACGCACAACCCGTTTGCGGTCAATGACATCGTCTTCGCCCGGCAAACAGGTGTGGCATTAAACGATTTCAACAACTTCGGCTGCTCTTTGATCTGGGGACATCCGCAGGCGCCCACCGCGATGCGTACCATCATCGAATTGATCGAAGAACTGGTCATGCGCGGCGGTGGCCGCGGACTGTTTACCGGCTGTGCAGCAGGCGACTCAGGCATGGCAATGATCCTCGCTGTCGATAGTCGACAGCCACGATGAATGAGCGTAGCCCACCGAAGTTTGCGCCTGCGGCGGTAGACATTGAACGCTTGCAGGACGGCGGCATCATTCTGCGCTCGCCGTCGCAACTCGATCCGTATGCGACGAATGTCTGCTCTTACCTGGTTGATTGGGCGCAGCGGACCCCGCAACGCACATTCCTTGCAGAGCGTTCTGCACAAGGCAACTGGCGACGGGTCAGTTACGGCGAGGCCCTGAGCTCCGTTCGTTCCCTGGCACAGGCTTTGCTCGATCGCGGCGTAGCGACGGACCGGCCGGTCATGATCCTCTCAGGCAACAGCATCGAGAACGGTCTGTTGCAACTGGCGGCCATGTTCGTGGGCTTGCCCGTGTCGCCGATTTCCCCGGCCTACGCCCTGCTGTCGCAGGACTTTGGCAAACTCAAATTCGTGTTTGAGCTGGTCAATCCAAAGCTTGTCTATGTCGATAATGTCGAGCCGTTTAAGGCGGCGTTGTCTGCGTTGGACCTCGATGACACGGCGCTACTCGTGCGACAAGGTGCGGCGGACGAGATGTTGCGCACCGGGCCGACATCCGCAGTGGACGATGCTTTTGCCTCGGTAGGTCCGGATACGATTGCGAAAATCCTGTTCACTTCCGGGTCGACCGGAATGCCCAAGGGTGTCATCAACACGCAGCGGATGTTGTGTTCCAACCAGCAGGCCATCGTCCAGATCTGGCCATTCATCACGCATCGCCCGCCGGTACTCGTCGACTGGCTGCCGTGGAATCACACCTTCGGTAGCAATCACAACTTCAACATGATTTTGCGCAACGGCGGGACGCTGTACATCGATGCCGGCAAGCCGGCGCCGGGTTTATTTGATGCAACGATCGATAATCTGCGCGAAATTGCACCAACCGTCTATTTCAATGTTCCCCGCGGCTTTCAAATGCTGGCGCCCTGCCTGGAACAGGATGCAACGTTACGTGATCACTTCTTCTCACAGCTCGACACGATCTTTTATGCGGCGGCCGCGTTACCGCAGGATCTCTGGGAGCGATTTGAGGCCCTGTCGATGGCAGCCCGCGGTGAAAAGATCGCAATGACATCTGCCTGGGGCCTGACCGAATCCGCACCGCTCGCCACCGGCGTACATTTTCCCATCGAACGCGCGGGCGTGATCGGCCTGCCGGTACCGGGAACCGAACTCAAAATGCTGCCGAATGCCGGCAAACTTGAGCTCCGGCTACGCGGACCAAATATCACGCCGGGCTACCTCGGGCGTGATGACCTGACGCGAGAAGCGTTTGACGAGGACGGCTTTTACAAAACCGGCGACGCGGGCAAGTTCGCTGACGTGGATGATCCGGCGCAGGGAATTCTGTTCGACGGTCGTGTCGCCGAGGACTTCAAGTTACTGACGGGGTCG
>Ga0255048_10000597_pt1 | contig 27482 bp, 24 predicted proteins | sample JV7_2_2_MG_FD_183619 | JGI IMG/M metagenome (GOLD analysis project Ga0255048, IMG submission 183619) | Seawater microbial communities from Jervis Inlet, British Columbia, Canada - JV7_2_2 | ecosystem: Environmental > Aquatic > Marine > Inlet | place: Canada: British Columbia | collected 2016-10-06
TGGGTCGTCTCCGGGTCGGAGCCGCGATCGGCGTCGCAAGCGATCTGATGCAACGCTCGGAGGCGCAGCTGCAGGCCGGCGCCGACGTGTTGCTGCTCGATAGCTCTCACGGACACGCAGAAGCCGTGTTGCGCGCGATCGAGGCGCTCCATTCGAGTTTCCCCGACGTAGAGATCATCGGCGGAAACGTAGCGACCCCCGAAGGCGCGGAAGCGTTGCTCAAGGTCCACGTGTCCGCCGTACGTTGCGGTGTAGGGCCCGGCTCCATCTGCACGACCCGGGTGATCGCGGGAGTGGGCGTGCCCCAGCTCACCGCGGTGCTGCAGGCCGCCGAGGTCTGCCGACGGCACGGGATCCCGCTGATCGCCGACGGAGGTGTTCGTTACTCGGGAGACATCACCAAAGCGCTGGCTGCAGGCGCAGACAGCGTGATGCTCGGCTCGCTGTTCGCGGGCACCGACGAGAGCCCGGGCGACGTAGTGCTGCACCAGGGTCGCTCTTACAAGGTCTACCGGGCCATGGGCTCCGTCTCCGCCATGCGCCAGGGCAGCCGCGATCGCTACTTCCAGGAGGAGATCGACTCCGCGGCGAAGCTCGTACCGGAAGGGGTCGAGGGCCGTGTTCCGCACCGCGGGCAGCTGGCGAACAGCATCTATCAGCTTCTTGGCGGCGTACGCTCGGGCATGGGACTGGTCGGCGCCGCCAATCTGGAAGAGCTGCGCGGGCGCGCCCAGTTCCTGCGCATCTCGCCTGCGGGCCTACGCGAGTCCCATCCACACGATGTGATCATCACGGAAGAGCCGCCGAACTACTGGGTTGAGAAGTAGCGCCTTGTCCGCCCCCGAGTCCGTGCTCATCGTCGACTACGGCTCCCAGTACACGCAGCTCATTGCGCGTCGTATTCGTGAGCAACACGTCTACTGCGAGATCGTCCCACCCTGGGTGGAGACGGCGCGCGTGCTCGAGTCGCGTCCGCAGGCGCTCGTGCTCTCGGGTGGGCCGGCCAGCGTGATGCAGGAGGGCGCACCGAGAATCAACGAAGAGATCCTGGACCTGGGCGTGCCCGTGCTCGGGATCTGCTACGGCCTGCAGCTTCTGGTGCAGCATTTCGGCGGTCAGATCGAGCCCGCAGCCGAGCGAGAGTACGGGCGCGCGCAATTGCGCCTCGATGCTCAGGGTGACCCGCTGTTCGAGGGGGTTCCCGTAGAGAGCGTCGTTTGGATGAGCCATGGGGATCGCGTCACGGCGCTGCCCGAAGGCTTCCAGGTGGTTGGGACCTCCGAGAACAGCCCCTATGCGGTGATCCGTCATGCCCAGAAGCCGCTCTACGGGCTGCAGTTCCATCCGGAGGTCGTGCACACGGAGGCGGGCACGACGCTGCTGCGGAATTTCCTCACGCGTGTGGCCGGCCTTCACGGCACTTGGAGCATGCAGGAATTCATCGAGTCCCAGGTGGACTCGCTGCGCGAACGCGTGGGCAGCGGCCGCGTAATCTGCGGCGTGTCGGGTGGCGTGGACTCGACCGTGGTGGCCGTCCTGCTGGACCGCGCGATCGGGGAACGACTGCGCTGCATCTTCGTCGATACCGGACTCGGGCGGGCGGGTGAGACCGAAGAGGTCGAGTCCCTGTTCAAAGAGCACTTGAAGATTCCGCTACAGGTGGTGGATGCGTCCGAGCTTTTTCTGGAGAAGCTGCGCTCGATCGAAGATCCCGAGAAGAAACGTGTCGTGGTGGGCCACAGTTTCATCGAGGCCTTCGAGGAGGCTGCCGCGGGGGCCGTCGAAGCCCGCTTCCTGGCCCAGGGCACCCTGTATCCGGATGTGATCGAGTCGATCTCGGTCTGGGGTCCTTCGTCCACCATCAAGACCCACCACAACGTCGGTGGGCTGCCCGAGCGCATGCGCCTCGAGGTGCTCGAGCCGCTGCGGGAGCTGTTCAAGGACGAGGTGCGTGAGGTCGCGGATAGTCTCGGCATCCCGCGCGCGCTCTCGCGCCGTCAGCCGTTCCCCGGGCCGGGCCTTTCGATTCGCATCATCGGCGAGGTCACGCCCGAGCGGCTCGCGATCCTGCGGGAGGCGGATCGCGTGGTGCGCGAGGAGATCGAGCGTGCGGGGCTGTATGACGAGCTGTGGCAGGCCTTCGCGATTTTCCTTCCGATCCGGACCGTCGGAGTCATGGGCGATGCGCGTAGCTACGAGCACGTGATCGCGGTGCGCTGCGTGACCTCGCAGGACGGTATGACGGCGGATTGGGCGCCGCTCTCACCCGAGCTTCTGGGTCGCATCTCCAACCGCATCATCAATCAGGTGGCCGGGGTCAACCGCGTCGTCTACGACATCTCCAGCAAGCCGCCGGCTACGATCGAGTGGGAGTGAGCTCCGCCGCGAGCAGCACGGGATGCTAGACTGAGTATCCCTCCTGGGGGGGTGGGGATCTCTTGAGCAAAGCTTCGCGTTTCGCGCACCTGCACCTGCACACCCAGTACTCGATTCTGGACGGAGCCATCGGCGTCTCACCCTTGGTCGAGCGCTGTCGTGATCTCGGGATGCCCGCCGTCGCGATGACGGACCACGGGAACATGTTTGGCGCCGTCGGATTTCACCAGGCGGCGGTGCGGGCCGGCATCAAGCCGATTATCGGCTGCGAGGTCTACGTAGCTCAGTCCTCGCGCTTCGATCGCGATCCCAACACGGGTGGCTTCAACGGGATCAACCACATGGTGCTGCTGGCCATGAACGAGACCGGCTATCGCAACCTGCTGCGCCTGGTTTCCAAGGCGTTCCTCGAGGGCTTCTACTACAAGCCCCGCGTCGATGTCGAGCTACTGCGGGCCTACTCGGAGGGCTTGATCGCGACGTCCGGCTGCCTCTCGGGCGCCGTTCCCGCGGCCATTCTGCAGGGGCATAAGAAGCAGGCCTGGGAGACGGTCGAGACCTACTCTCGTATCTTTCGAGATCGCTACTACCTCGAGCTGCAGCGTCACGGAATTCCGGAGCAGGACATGGTCAACGCCGAGCTGCAGCGCATGCATTCCGAGCTCAGGCTGCCGCTGATCGCCACGAACGACTGTCACTACCTGCACGAAGACGATGCGCATCCGCACGAGGCGCTGTTGTGCGTGCAGACCGGCAAGACGCTCGATGATCCCAAGCGCTTCCGATTTCACGGAGGAGGCTTCTACGTCAAGAGCGCCGAGGAGATGCTCGAGCTGTTTCACGATCACCCCGAGGCCGTCTCCAATACCGTCGAGGTCGCGGAGCGCTGCCACTTCGAGCTCGAGACCGGGAAGCTGCTGCTGCCCGAGTTCGCGGTGCCCGGGAGCTCCACCGTGGAGAGCTATCTCGAGGAGCTGGCCGCTCAGGGCTTGCGGCGGCGCCTGGGTCTGCAGCCCGACGCGCCCATGCCCGAGGACGCTGGATCCTATGTGGAACGCTTGCGCTACGAGCTCGATATTATCGCTCGTTGTGGCTATGCGGGCTACTTCCTGATCGTATGGGACTTCGTTCGCTTCGCGCGTATCCGCGGCATTCCGGTGGGTCCCGGGCGCGGCTCCGCGGCGGGGAGCCTCGTGGCGTACGCGCTCGAGATCGTCGATATCGACCCCCTGGAGTACCGCATTCCCTTCGAGCGCTTCCTCAACCCGGAGCGCGTCTCGATGCCTGATATCGATGTGGACTTCTGCATGAACCGCCGCTCCGAAGTGATTCGCTACGTCGAGGAGAAGTACAACCTGGAGGGAGACGAGGAGCGCCGCGTGGCCGGGATTGTCACCTTCGGCACGATGCAGGCGAAGGCCGCGGTGCGGGACGTCGGTCGCGTGCTGGGCATGCCCTTTGTCGAGGTGGATCGCATTGCCAAGCTCATCCCCAACACGCTGGGGATCAAGCTCGACCAGGCGCTGCAGCAATCGCGAGAGCTGCGCACGGCGGTCGAGGGCGACCCGCGTCTGCAGGAGATGTTCGAGCTGGCCCAGGCCCTGGAGGGCCAGATTCGAAACCCCGGGCGGCACGCTGCCGGTGTGATCATCTCGTCGCAACCGTTGATCGACACGGTGCCGCTCTACCGCGATCCACGCACGGGCGACATCGCGACACAGTTTGATTACCGCGACGCCGAGAAGGTAGGCCTCATCAAGTTCGATCTGCTCGGTCTGCGCACACTCACCATCATCGACGGTGCGGTGGAGCGCATTCGAGCTCGCCACGCACCGGACTTCTGCGTCGAAGATACGGATCTCGGTGACCCGGTGACCTACGCCTTGCTCAGCAAGGGCGATACCGAGGGCGTGTTCCAGGTCGGGCAGTCCACCGGCATGACCGAGCTGGTCGTGCGTGTTCAACCGCGACACTTCCGTGATCTGATCCCGCTGGTGGCCTTGTATCGCCCGGGCCCGCTCCAGTCCGGCATGGTGGACGACTTCGTCGAGCGCCGGCACGGGCGTACGCGCGTCGAGTACATCCTGCCTGAGCTCGAGGATATCCTGTCGGAGACCTACGGTGTCATCATCTACCAGGATCAGGTGCTGCAAATCGCCAACCGGCTGGCGTCCTTCACGTTGGGCGAGGGCGACCTGCTGCGTCGGGCCATGGGCAAGAAGAACGTCGTCGAGATGGAGCAGCAGCGGACGCGTTTTCTGGAGGGCGCTACCGCGAACGGGCACCCCCGGGCCAGGGCGGAGCAGATCTTCAACCTCATGAATCAGTTCGCGGGCTATGGCTTCGGGAAGGCGCATTCTGCGGCCTACGCGCTGCTGGCGCATCAAACGGCCTACCTGAAGGCGCACTACCCAGCTGAGTTCTACGCAGCCACGATGACCGCCGAGTGGCGCGACCAGGACAAGATCGACCGCTACATCAAGGATGCGGCGGGGCGCGGAATCGAGATGCAGCCACCGAGCATGAATGAGAGCGACGCGGAGTTCAGCGTCACGGACGACGGACATGGCGTACGCTTCGGCCTGCATGGGATCAAGAACGTGGGCGAGGGGGCAGTCGCTGCGATTCTCGAGGCACGTGCAGAGGACGGCCCGTTTCGGAGCCTGTTCGATTTCTGCAAGCGCGTCGACACCAAGCGGGTCAACCGGCGCGTGCTTGAAAGCCTGATCCGCTGCGGCGCATTCGATTTCCAGAAGGCGACGCGTGCTTCGCTGTTCAAGGCGCTGGTGCCGGTGCTCGAGCGGGCCGCACAGGTGCAGCGCGATCGCATTGCGGGTCAGACCTCGCTATTCGGGAGCCTCGCCGATGCCGACGAGCCAGCGCTCGAGGAGGTCCCGGAATGGCCGCGCAGTGAGTGCCTCGCGAGCGAGAAAGAGATGCTGGGCTTCTTCGTGACCGGGCATCCCCTGCTGGATCATATGGCGGCGCTCGAGTTCTTTTCGAAGATACGGGTTCAACAGATCACGGAAGAGCTGCGCGGGCAGACGGTGCGCATGGCGGGTATCGTGACCGGACTCACCCCCCAGAAGACCCGACGCGGCGGCCTGATGGCACGGGCGCGGCTGGAAGATATGCACGGAAGCCTGTCCGTGGTCTTCTTTCCAGCCGTCTACGACGAATACGCGAGTGCCCTGCGTACGAGCGATCCTGTGCTTCTGACCGGCACGCTGCAGATCGAGAACGAGCGTCCCGAGCTACACGCCGGGGAGGTCATCCCGCTGGTAGAGGCCTGGGCTCGCTGCACCAAGGAGCTACGTATACACCTGGATGCCGGCGCGGTAACCTCCGAGCGCCTGCACGAGTTCCGGAAGCTGCTCGATCTCGAGCCGGGAGGCGTACCTGTGTGCATCGAGCTGAGACTCCAGAGCGGAGCTGCGACGGTGCTGGCGCTGCGACGCCACCGCATTGCGGTGAGCGAGGATCTGGTGCGCCGTGTGGATCGGCTCTTCGGCCAGAAGGTCTCCGAGTGCCGCGTCTAGCCTGTATGCCAGCTGTGTTGCTGGTTCTGCTGCTGGTGTCGGGCTCGGTCTCGGCGCTGGAGCCGGAGACAGTGAGCGTCGTGGGCCGGGTCGAAATCAATCCCAAGAACGCCGCGGCCGCACGCGACCAGGCGCTGCGTGTCGCACTGCTCGAAGCGGCGCTCGAGGTTGCATGGCGCATCGTTCCGCCCGAAGTCATGCTGTGGGAGGGGGAGCGGATCCGCGAGGCCTTCGAGGCGGAGGCGGGCGGTTTCGTCATGACCTATCGCGTGACCGGCCCCGTCGGTGCGCGCCCCTCGCCCGAGATACCGGACCGGCAGGAGTTCGTACTGGGTCTCAGCGCGACGGTCGACGTAGCGCGTGTGCGCGAGCGCCTGCGTAGTCTGGGCGTGCTGCGGGAGGGAAAGGACCGGGCGTCTTTCGTGCTGCGCGTGCGTCAGCCTGTGGCGGGAGCGGCCGTGAGCCCGGCGCCGCTGACTGCTTTCGCGCACGAGCTGACGCGGCGCCTCCAGGTGGCAGGTCTGGTGGCCGTCGACCCGGCCCTGCGCGCTGCGGGACCCGGTTACTCCAAGAGCACGCTCGAGCTGGCCCGCGTGCTGGGGGCCGACCTGGCGATCGATGTCTCGGCGCGCTGGCAGCCGCGGGACTCCCAGGCATCCATCCCCGGTGGGCTGGCCGAGGTGCGCGTTCAGGCCCGACGCACGCAGGACGGCTCCGAGGTGGCGCTCAGCCGCTTCGATGCGCCCGCCTACCACGGCGACCCCGACGAGGCCTTTGCGCGCGCGCTCGAGGCGGTCCAGCCTCAGGTGGCCGAGAACCTGATCCTGCAGCTCGAGCGAAACTGGAGGGTGCTGGCGCAGGAGTCAGGTCCCGTCCAGATCCGTCTCGTGAACGCCACCACCATGCTTCAGGTCGAGGCGGTGCAGGAGACACTGCGCGGGGCGCTGGGGGCTCAGGAAGCCAGCCTGGTCACGCTGGGGCCCTGGGCCGCGGAGATCACCGTGCGTGGTCCACTCTCCCCGGGGGCGCTGCAGGACCGCCTGGTGGCGAGCGTGTTCGATGGCTTCCGGCTGCACCCGATCGAGGTTTCTCAGAGCCGGGTCGAGCTGCGCGTGGAGAGGCTCCCGGGCACGGCCCACGAGCCCACAGTACCGGTTTCTGGCCGCCGCTGAGCCTTCAAACGCGCCCCTCAAAATTGACACCCAACAGGCAAATTGGTATGAAAACCGCTGGCTTAGAGGCACGTAGCTCAGTGGGAGAGCACTTCCTTGACACGGAAGGGGTCGGCGGTTCAATCCCGCCCGTGCCTACCAGGAGCATTCTCGAAGCGGGGCGACTTCCCGCAGCACTGGGGCGTGGTCAACCGCCCCCTCTTTTAGTTACGCATGAGTGCCAACGAGATCGAGCTTGAGCTTCCGGACGGGACGTGCCTGCGCGTGCCCGAAGGCACCACTCCGCTCGATGTCGCGCAGCGTATCGGGGCGGGTCTGGCCCGCGCCGCACTGGCCGGGCGTCTGGACGGCGCGTGGGTGGACCTGCGTGCACCACTGCGGCGCGGAGGCGCTTTCCGGCTGGTCACGACGCGCGATCCGGAGGGTGGTGAGGTGATTCGCCACTCCGCGGAGCACCTGATGGCCGACGCGGTTAAGCGTCTCTGGCCCGCCACCCAAATCGACGTTGGTCGTACGGATCACTCCGAGAAGTTCCAGTATGATTTGGACATCCCGGTGCGCATCACGCCGGACGATCTCCCGAAGATCGAGGCGGAGATGCAGCGGATCGTTGAGGAGGACGCGGTTTTCGAGCGCGAGGTCGTCACGTCGGATGAGGCCCGCAAGCTCTTCGAGTCCGCCGGTGAGCAGCTGAAGGTCTTGCGGCTGGGCGATATTCCCGAGGGCGAGGACATCACCCTGTTCCGGCACGGGTCGTTCGTGGACCTGTGCCGTGGTCCCCACGTGCAGCGCAGCGGGCAGATCGGCGCCTTCAAGCTCACCGAGCTGGCCGGTTCGTACTGGCGCGCCGATGAGCGCAACAAAATGCTCCAGCGCGTCTCGGGCCTGGCCTTCGCGACCGAGAAGGAGCTCGCTGAGCACCTGCGACGTCTGGAGGAAGCCCGACGCCGGGACCATCGTCGGGTGGGGGCAGATCTGGAGCTGTTCCAGTTCCACGAGTGGGCCCCGGGCTGTGCCTTCTTCCTGCCCAAGGGCGTGCTGCTCTACAACGGTTTGGTCGCGTACATCCGCGATCTCTACCGCGAATACGGCTACCAGGAGGTGATGTGCCCGCAGGTCTTCTCGACGGAGCTCTTCAAGACCTCGGGCCACTACGAGCTGTTCAAGGACGCGATGTTCCTGATCCAGGGCGACGAGGAAGAGGAGATGGGGCTCAAGCCCATGAACTGCCCAGGGCACGCGCTCGTGTTTCGCTCGCGCAAGCGCTCCTACCGCGAGCTGCCCATGCGCATGGCCGAGTTCACACAGCTGCATCGCAACGAACGCTCGGGAACTCTGCTCGGCCTGACACGCGCGCGCTGTTTCTCGCAGGACGATGCACACATCTTCTGCCAGCCGGATCAGGTCGAGTCCGAGGTGGAGCGCTTCTTCGAGATGACGACTCAGGTCTACCGCGATCTCGGCTTGGAGGGCGTCAAGGTCTACGTCTCGACCCGCGGCGAGGAGTTCATCGGCGACCCGGCCGACTGGGAACGAGCCGAGAAGGCGCTCATCGAGTCCGTGGAACGGGCTGGCTTCGAGTACAAGATCAAGCCCGGTGAGGCGGCCTTCTACGCCCCCAAGGTGGAGTTCGACTTCCAGGATGCCCTGGGTCGCGCCTGGACGCTCGCCACGATCCAGATCGATATGGCAATGCCCTCCCGCTTCGGGCTACGCTATGTCGGCGCCGATGGGCAGGAGCATCAGCCCGCCATGCTGCACCGGGCGGTCCTGGGATCGCTCGAGCGCTTCATGGCCATTTATATCGAGCACACGGCGGGCGACCTTCCACTCTGGCTGGCACCCGTTCAGGTCAGCGTGCTGCCCGTCGCCGAGCGCCACGAGGAGTTCGCACGAAAGATCGTGGACGTGCTACAGGAGGGTGGCGTACGAGCCGAGCTAGACGATCGGAGCGAGAGGCTCGGTTATCGCGTGCGCGGCTCGGAGACCCAGAAAATTCCCTATATCCTTGTCGTGGGAGACCGGGAGCAAGCAGACAGCACCGTCAGCGTTCGGCGCCGCCATCAGAAGGGCCAGCAGACGCTGGGAGTGGATGAGTTGAGAAGCAAACTAGAGAAGGAGATACGAACGCGTGGGATTTCGTAGGCGCCGTTGGCGAGATGCACGGCCTGAAGAAGACAAGATCAGGGTCAACAGAGCAATCAGGGTACTGGAGGTTCGGGTCGTCAATGAAGACGGCCAGCAGCTGGGCATCATGGCCACTGAAACGGCGCGCGACATTGCGGGGCGGGTAGGACTCGATCTGGTCGAGATCTCGCCCACCGCCGCTCCGCCCGTCTGCAAGATCATGGACTACGGGCGCTACAAGTACGAGCTGAAGAAGAAGGCGGCGTCTGCGAAGAAGTCCCAGCATCAGAGTCAGCTGAAGGAGATCAAGCTCCGGCCGCAGATCAGTGAGCACGATCTCGACTTTAAGCTGAAAAACACGCGCAAGTTTCTCCTTGAAGGTGACAAAGTCAGGATGACGGTCATGTTCCGAGGTCGAGAGATCGTACATACCCAGGTGGGCCGCGATCTGCTCGAGCGGGTGAAAGAGCGCCTTGCAGAGATTGCGGCACCGGAATCGTTTGCTCGCATGGAAGGACGAACCCTGAGCTTCACACTCGCACCCAATCGCCAGGCGATCGATAAGCTCAAGGCCAAGGAGCGGGCAATGGAGACGAAAGCGGCGAAGGCCACGGAGGAGGAGAAGGGTGCCGAAAATTAAGACACGGCGGGGTGCCGCCAAGCGCTTCAAGGTCACGGGGAGCGGTCGGATCGTGCGTGGAAAAGCGTTCCGACGCCACATTATGACCAAGATGACGCGCAAGCGAAAACGGCAGCTGCGCAAGAAGACGCTGGTGGCTCCGAGCGATGAGGCGCGCATCCGTCAGCAGATACCGTATCTCTGAGGAAAGGGTCGCACGATGAGAATCAAAAGAGGGCTGACGCGGCAGCGTCGTCATCGCCGAATCTTGAAGCAGACCTCCGGCTTCCGCGGCTCGCGCGGAAAGCTGATCCGGCCGGCGCGCCTCGCGCTCGAGAAAAGCCTGAAGTACGCCTACCGGGATCGTCGCCAGCGAAAGCGCCAGTTCCATCGGCTCTGGATCGTGCGCATCAACGCGGCTGCGCGTGAACACGGCCTCTCCTATAGCCGGCTGATGAACGGCTTGAAGCGGGCCGGTGTCGAGGTGGACCGGAAGATCCTGGCCGAGCTCGCGGTGGCTCACCCGAAGGCGTTCTCGGAACTCGCAGAGCTGGCGAAGTCGCAGGCCGCCTGAGCGGTTTCTCTGAATGTCGACGCATGTCGAGCACCTCGACGACCTCGAAGCCGAGGCTCGTGACGCGATGGAAGTTGCCGAGGGTGTACAGGCGCTGACGGAGGTACGCGCGCGCTACCTGGGTCGCAAGGGGTCCCTCTCGAGCCTGCTGCGCGGGATCGGCGAGCTGGATCCGGCCGAGCGAGGCCGCGTTGGCCAGGCCGTCAACGCCAGCAAGATGCGGATCGAGGAGACCTTCCAGGCGCGCAGGCTCGAGCTCGAGAGCGCGGCGCAGACCCGGGCGCTCGAGAGCTCCGGATTGGACGTGACCCTGCCTGCCGTGGCTCCAGCGCGCGGTCATCTGCATCCGGTCAGCTTGATCGAGCGCGAAATGACGGAATTCTTCTCGAGCCTCGGCTTCTCGATCGAGCTGGGCCCGGAGGTCGAGACCGAGTACCACAACTTCGAGGCGCTGAATATCCCGGCGGATCATCCTTCCCGGGACATGCAGGACACTTTCTTCGTGGAGGGTGGACATGTGCTGCGAACGCACACCTCGCCCGTCCAGATCCGAGCCATGACGGGACGCCAGCCGCCCTTTCGCTTCATTGCGCCGGGACGCGTCTATCGGCACGACAGCGATACGACCCACTACCCCATGTTCCACCAGATCGAAGGTTTTCTAGTCGATGAGAGGGTAACTTTCGCCGATCTCAAAGGCGTTCTCTACGCTTTTGCGCGTCATTTGATGGGAGCCGACGTGAAGCTGCGTTTTCGCGCTCACTTCTTTCCCTTCACGGAGCCGTCGGCCGAGATGGATTTTTCCTGGCAGGGGGGCTGGCTCGAGTGGGGTGGCTGCGGGATGATCCATCCGCGCGTGCTGGAGAACTGCAGAATCGATGCGACGCGCTACCAGGGCTTTGCCTTCGGCATGGGGATCGACCGCACCGCGATGCTGCGCTTCGGAATCCCGAACATCCACCTGCTCTTCGAAGGCGACGTGCGGGTGCTGGAGCAGATCTGATGCGAGTCTCGCTCGGCTGGCTTGCGGAGTGGATCGAGCTTCCGGACTCCCAACAGGAGCTCGAGGAGCGACTCACTCTGGGAGGACTCGAGATCGAGGCGGTGGAGCGGACCGGGCCTGATCTCTCCGCGCTGCGCGTGGGGCACGTGCTGGAGCGCAAAGCACACCCCAAGGCCGACCGTCTGTCCCTGTGTCGTGTGGATCTGGGAGACGGCGAGCCCGTGGAGATCGTGTGCGGCGCGCCCAACGTCGCCCCGGGCCAAAAGGTCGCGGTCGCGAGTCCCGCGACGCTTCTACCCGACGGAACCAAGCTCAAGCGCGCGAAGATTCGCGGTATCGTTTCGCATGGCATGATCTGCTCGGCACGGGAGCTTGCTCTAGGCGACGATGAGAGCGGCATCCTGGTGCTCGATCCCGAAACACCCGTGGGCGTTCCGCTTTCGACGGTGCTGCCCGCGGGTCAGACCGTAATCGACTTCGAGATTACCCCCAATCGCGGGGATTGGGCGTGCATGCTCGGCATTGCACGGGAGGTGCGGGCGCATTTCGGCGGTAGTGTGCGCCTGCCGCCCTGCGAAGCGCCGGAAGAGAAGCGTGCGGCGGCCCAAGACATCAAAGTCACGATCGACGATGCGGAGGGCTGCTACCTCTACGTGGCGCGCATCGTGCGCGGCGTGCGCATGGGCCTGTCTCCCGCATGGCTGTGCGAGAAACTCGAGGCCGCCGGCATGCGTCCCATCAATCTCTTGGTCGACATCACGAATCTGGTTCTGCTCGAGCTCGGGCAACCGCTGCACGCCTTTGACCTGCACACCTTGCGCGGCGCGGAGATCCGCGTGCGTCGTGCAAGGTCAGGAGAAAAGATCGTGGCACTCGATGGACAAACGCGTCAGCTCACGCCCGAGGATCTGGTGATCGCCGACGCGGAGCGGGCAGTGGCAATCGCAGGCGTGATGGGTGGGGCTGAGACGGAGGTGCGTGAGAACACCACGGACGTGCTGATCGAGAGCGCTCATTTCAATCCTTCGTGGGTGCGGCGCAGCGCGCGTCGGCTGGGCCTGCCGACCGAGGCGTCCTACCGCTTCGAGCGGGGCGTGGACCGGAACGGAATCGGGCGCGCTGCGGACCGGGCCGCGCGTCTGATCGCCGAGCTCGCGGGTGGTAGTGTCTCGCGCGGTCGGGTCGAGACGAAGGGTGCGGAGTTTCCCGCGACGCAGGAGGTCTGTGCCGATCCGGAACGGGTGAACCGAATTCTCGGAACGTCGCTCGCTATCGAGGAGCAGGTAGCCTTACTGGGGCGTCTCGACATTCGAGCCGAGCTCGCTGGCGACGGCCTTCTGCACTGTGCCATTCCGAGCCATCGCAACGACCTCCACATTCCCGAGGACATCGTGGAGGAAGTAGCTCGGATTCATGGCTACGACCGCATTCCCACGACGCTGCCTCTCGGCCAGCTCGGTGGTGCCGCGCGGCCGCGCAGCTACGTGCTGGCCGAGCGCGCGCGGGACAGTCTGGTGGCTTGTGGTCTGCTCGAGACGCGGAGCTTCCCGGGTATGTCGAACGCCGACCTCGATGCACTGCGGCTGGCTGAGGACGACCCGCGACGGCACAGCGTCGAGATCCTGAATCCACTCGTCGAGGACGCATCGCAGCTCGCCACGACGCTGCTGCCTTCTCTGCTGCGCGCGGCGCGTCAGAATCTCGCGCGACAGCTCGACCGAGTGCGACTCTTCGAGCTGGGCCACGTGTTCCTGGCGGCGGGGCAGGGCAAGCTTCCGCACGAGCCCACGCAGGTAGCGGCTCTACTCACGCGCGGCGAGCGGCGCAGCCTGTGGGCGCCGCGGGAGCCGCCGCCTCTGTTCTTCGAGGCCCGCGGTATCGCCGAGCGAGTGCTGGCCGATCTGGGTGCGGGCGCGCGCTTTGAGAGCGGCGCGCCACAGCCGTACCTGCATCCGGCCGTGGCGGGCCGGCTGCTTATCGGGGATCGAGTGTTGGCGAGTGTGGGGGAGCTGCACCCCGAGGTGGCGCGAGCCTACGAGATCGACCGGCCCTGCGCGCTGATCGAGATCGATCTGGCGGCCGTGGAGGCGCTGCGGGAGAGGACCGCACAGTATCGGGAGGTGTCGCGTCAACCGTCGGTGCGGCGCGACATCGCCGTCATCCTGGCGCGGGACTGCCCGGCTGGAGAAGTTCTGGACGCGATCCGCAAGACGGGTGGCGAAAGCCTTGTATCCGTGGAGCTTTTCGACCGATATGGGGGAGAGGGTATCCCGGAGGGCAAGATCAGCCTTGCCGTCCGACTCGTGTTCCAACGAGCGGACAGAACGCTGAAGGATTCGGAAGTTAAACGATCGATGGAGCGAGTGGTGCAAATGCTGGCCCATCGCTTTGGCGGCGAGCTTCGTTAGGCCCGCCCGGGGAGGAGGAATGACCATGACCAAAGCCGAGATCGTCGAGATGATCTACGAGCGGGTCGGCTTCTCCAAGAAAGAGTCGGCCGAGTTGGTGGAGACCGTCTTCGACGTGATCAAGGACGCTCTCGTCGCGGGCGAGAAGGTGAAGTTCTCGGGCTTCGGGAACTTCGTAGTGCGCCAGAAGAACGCGCGTAAGGGGCGCAATCCCCAGACGGGCGAGGAGATCCAGCTTCAGGCACGCCGCGTGCTCACCTTCAAGCCGAGTCTGGTCCTCAAGAACGCGCTGAACGAGTAGTCCAGACGCTTCACCTGAGCTAAGTTGAGCGTGTCTCGACGCGTGGATGCGGAGGCCTGTCTCGCGACGGCTCCAAAGGGGCGACAAGGGGGGACCATGGACGAGATTCAAAAGAAGCTCGAAGGACTTCCGGACAAGACCTACTTCCGCATTGGCGAGGTGGCTCGGATCACCCGGGTGAAGCCCTATGTGTTGCGCTTCTGGGAGTCCGAGTTCAAGATGATGGCCCCGCCCAAGTCTCGCTCCAAGCAGCGCATGTATCGCAAGAAGGACATCGAGACGATCCTGCGGATCAAGCAGCTGCTCTATGGGCAGCGCTTCACGATCGAGGGAGCGCGCAAGCGCCTGGCCGCCGATCGTCGTGAGGAAGCCGTCGAGGAACGCGAGCAGGCCAAGCTCCCCACTGCGGGGCTGCGCCGCGTTCGCAACGAGCTCGAGAAGATCCAGCAGCTCCTGGCCGATTCAGCTTGAGAGCGCGCTCGCCGATGAGAAGGCGGGGCGCTCGGCATGTTGAGTGGAAGAATATTTGCGACTGGATGGATCGTCTGCCTCGCACTCGTTTGCATGGGCTGCGAGAGAAGCTGCAGGCCGCTCGAGCTGAAAGTCGTCGTCACCTCGGCCAAGGATCCCAGCACCGGGAGAAGCTGGGACCGTGGGCCCAAGGCCCGCCAGGCGCCCGACCCTGTGGGCTACGTGGTGGTCACCACCAAGGGTAAGCGCTACGGCGAGAAGATCGCCCAGCGCAAGGACACCTATGGTTTCCGCGGTCGCTTCTACACTCGGAGAGGTGCGCCGCTGCGCATCGGCAGCACGATCGAAGCCGTCCTCAAGGACAAGGATCTGACGAACGCTGCCCCGATTGGCCGCATCAAGCACCGGGTTCTCTCAACCCGTTCCGGCAGCGCTAAGTCCCGCAACGGAGCCTTGAAGCTCGAATACACCTGCCACTCCAGGTAGGAATAGGGAACCCTTCGGGCTGGCGTCCAGCATCAATCATTCTGTTTCCCTCGGTCCCCGGTAGTATTGGCGAGATCACTGCGGACGCCGGGGAACAGCGGCCCCGTCATCTCGGCTGGAGCCCGTGCCCCGCAAGTCATCCCTGACAACAGCCTGCGCCAGCAAGCAACGTCTGCAATATCGAACGCCGGACCGTTGGGGTCGGGCGCGGCAAGCATCGAACGCATGAAATGAGTTCGCTTAGCTTCGCCGCCCACAGGTGAAGTGGCGTCGAACAAGACCGGAACAAAACTGAAGCCCTGCGGCACCGGCGGCGGCGTGTCCTTCTGGGCGGGGGCGGGGGCCGGGATGGCCAGCATCAAGACAACGGTGAGGGCGGTCCAGCGCATCGCTTCCTCCTAATTCACCGCTCTGGCCTGGTCGGGGCGGGGAGATTCGAACTCCTGACCTTCTGAACCCCACTCAAATGTTCCCGGTCCGATTTGGGGCCCTCTTTCGCGGAATTCGTGGCCATTCTCAAGTTTCTTGTGTTCTGGTAAGCCATTTTACAGCTGGCCGGCTCCCAACGCTAAGGCCGTATGACACTCGCGGCTATTTGCGCATCATCGCTCAGCTTTTCTGTGCCACACCGAGAGAGCGTGGGACACGCGAGTTCGAGGCCCTTGGCGTCGGGCTCGTGGTCCTCGACCTCGAAACTGCGCAGCCAACCGGCAGCTAGCCCGCAGCCTCTCCCCGTTTCCGGAGGCTTGCCGAAAGCTCAACTTGGGGACGCCCTCTGCCGATTCATATAAATGGTGGAAAAATTTCCCACATCCCCCAACCCGGCGGGCCGGAAGAGAGTGGCCGGGGCAGCGTGAGGGCGCAGAAGACCGAAGCAGCGCCTCTCGGCTCCGTGTCTCCGGCACTGGTCGTGGCGCTCCGGCGCCTTCTGCGGCCACTCGTGCGCCTGCTCCTCTGCCAGCAGATCACCTTCCCCTTTTTCAAGAGCTTGCTGAAGGCCGTTTATGTAGAGGTCGCTACCCAGCGCTTTACGATCGAGGGGCGGCAGACGGACAGCCGGCTGAGTCTCCTCACCGGCGTGCACCGTAAGGAATGCCGGCGCCTGCGCCAGGAGCTGCCATTCGAAGATCCCGCGCCCAGGTCCGCGACTCTGGGAGCGCAGCTAGTGGCGCGCTGGACCGGCGCGCCCGAGTTTCTGGATGATGACGGGCGGCCGCTGCCGCTTCCCAGAACTTCGAAACGGGGTTCGGGGCCGTCCTTCGAGCGGCTTGTGGCATCGGGTAGCAAGGACATCCGGCCGCGCTCAGTCCTCGATGAGTGGCTACGGCTCGGAGTCGTGTATTTCGACGCTGCGGAGCGCGTCTGCCTCCGCGTCGAAGCCTTTGTCCCCGAGAAGGGATTCGATGAGAAGGCCTTCTACTTCGGCCGGAACCTGCGCGATCACATCGCGGCGGCGGCGAACAATCTGGAAGGCGTCCAGGCGCCGATGCTCGAGCGCAGCGTCTACTACGATGGCCTGACCGATGACTCCGTGCGCGAACTCGAGGAGCTCTCCGAGAAGGTCGGCATGGAGGCGCTCCAGGCCGTCAACCAACGGGCGATTGCGCTCAAGCAGCGAGACAGCCGATCCGGGGAGGGTGCACATCGCATAACACTCGGGATCTACTTCTTCCGGGGTCCGGTCGACGATGCTTAGGACGATGAGCGCAACGCCTGGCCGTCGGTGCTGGAGCACTCGGCTCGCACGCTCGACCTTCGCAATCGTGGTCGCGGTTCTGTGTGTGGGGGATGCTCTCGCAGCCAACCCCTGTCTTCTGGCAGAGGGCGGAATTAGCGGGACGGGGGCTGCGCCCACCGGCGAGGGACTCGGCGGAACCGGGATTCGCAGCGAGCGCCGCGGTGGCGATGACAGCGGAATCGGCGGAACTGGCGCAACACAGGATCTTCTTGCGCTGCGCGCCGGCGACCCCGATGAGGATGAGAGCGGAATCGGTGGCACCGGCCTCGTCGGAACGATCACCGGCTTCGGCAGCATCTGCGTGAACGGCATCGAGGTCCATTACGACAGCGACACCCCGGTGGACCGGGATGGTCAGCCTGTGGGCGCGGCAGACCTGGCGCTCGGTCAGGTCGTGAGAGTGGAGGCGCACGGCAGGGGAGCCGAGGTGAGAGCGCGGCGCATCTCCGTCCGAAACGAGGTCGTGGGTCCGGTTTCCGCCATCGATGCCGCGCGCGGTGAGATCAATGTGCTCGGGCAAACTGTGAAGCTGCCTTCGCAGGCGGTTCTCCACGACCGTGTACGGGGACTCCGTATCACTGCGAGTGAGCTCCATTCCGGCGACTTCGTCCGGGTGAGTGGACTCAGACGCGGCGATGGCGCGATCGTCGCCTCCCGCGTCGACCGCGGTGCGACGCAAGAAGAGGTCCGCGTCTCCGGACCGGTTACGCGCGTGGCGGCGAGCGCCTTTGAGGTGTTTGGTGTGCGCGTCACACCCGCCGAAGACAGACAGCCGGTTGCGGAGGGCCGCCGCGTCGAGGTGACGGGGCGCTGGGACGGCACAAAGCTGGTTCCCTCAGGGGTGCGCGTGGAGCCTGAGGTTCCATTCTCCGGGAGGTTCCCGCGGATCTCGCTCGAGGGCTACGTGCAGTCGAGTCTGGGTCGCCGCGGGTTCCGGCTGCGCGGGCTCGAGGTGGATCTCTCCGAGATTCGAGCCGCTGGTGCCGGCGAAATCGAGGAGCTCACACGCGACGTGCACGTGCGCGTGAGAGGCCGGCTCTCCCCCGACCGCCGTATCATTGCCGAGCGCCTCGAGATTGAGGATGCCCGCTCCGGACGGAGTCGATGGAAGACGATCCAGCGAGATGCACACTCCGGAGCTCGCGATGATCGAGACGACCGTGAGGAAAGGGAAGATCGGGAGGACCGAGCGGAGCGATCCGATCGCGTCGAGCGCAGTGACCGATCCGAGCGCTCGGAGCGTCCCGAGCGGCCGGCACGGGCCGAGCGACCGCAACGGTCGGAGCGCCCTGAACGGCCAGAACGTCCCGAGCGGTCGGAGCGCTGAAGGCGCCGCAGCGCTGTAAGCTTTGGATTACGACGGCTCCGGTTCGCGGGGGGCCGGACCTTTTTCTTCGCGCTTGCGCAGTGCCTCCGCCATCCTGCGACGGGCTTCCACGTCGGAGGGATTCAGCTCCACCAGCGCACGGAACTCCGCCGCGGCCGCCTCGTAGTCCCCGGATCGGAATAGTGCGCTCGCCAGGTTGAAACGGGCGTCCTCGTCCTCGGGATCGAGCCGCAGCACGGTCCGATAGACCTCGATCGCGCCCGCGAGATCCCCGCGCCGGGAGAGGAGATTAGCGCGATTGTAGAGCGCGTTCGCGTGGGCCGGCTCGAGGTGTATGGCCGCGTCGTAATGCCGCAGCGCTCCGTCGATTTCACCGAGACGCCCAAGCGCGATTCCCAGGTTCGTGTGCGCCTTCACGTACTCAGGCTCCAGCTCAAGGGCGCGCCGGAATTGCCCGACCGCCTGCTCGAGGCGTCCCCCGTCGAGGGCGTGGCTTCCCGCGATGAAGAGGCTCTCCGCATCACCCCCCAGCTTCTGCACAGCCAGCTTGGCCAGCCTCGCAGCGTCTTCGGTCTTGCCCGCCCAGCTCAACACCTTGGCCAGGTTCCGCAGGGCAATTCCGTGCATTTGCTCGTCGACCCGCCCCACCACCGTGCGCGTCACGCTGGCGATCGCGTCCGGGCCCCACGATGGTGAGGAGACCGCGATTCCCTCAGCCATCATGCCCTCCAGCAGCGCCAGTGCCAGGATGCGGTTCCCCTCAATCGTGGGGTGCACGTGGTCCAAGAAATAAGTTGCGCCCGCGGTGGGGTCTCCGTCTTCGCGCAGAGTCCGCGTTCGAACGACCTCCTCGAAGTCGATGAGCCGAACCGAATGGGAGCGGGCGACGCTGCGGACGATGTCCTGCATCGACGTGAGCGCGCGAAGGGGGCACACATCCTCGTCACGCGCCCGCACGAACGATTCATGGCCTTCGCGCCAGCGGCCCGCTGCGTGCAGCACCTGACCCAGCCGGTAATGCGTCTCCGCGTCTCGGCTGTCGATCGCGAGGACCTCGCGGAGCCCACGCTCCGCGCCTCCGAGGTCTCCCTCCGCCTGTAGGTGCAGCGCGCGCTCGAAAAGCTTGTGCCACCGCGCGAGCTCGCTTGCAGAGAGCGCTTCGCTGTTCTCACTCTTGAAGGGGGAGGAGTCCTTCAAATTGGAAGCGGGTGTGACCATGAGGATCTGTGCTCCTGCCTCGCGCGCGAGCAAGATCATCCGCTTCAGGTTAAAACGGTAGTGCTCGAGGATCTTGTCGCGTAGTGCGTCGTCACGCGAGTAGGCCGACGGCCCGACGCTGCGGTCGAGCAGCGTGTGCACCTCGCCCGTGAGCTGGCCTCTTCGCCCTGCTGCGTTTAGGTCGAGGGCATCGACCGTGGCCTTGAGGAGCGAGAAGACGCGCGTAGAGCTCAACAGAGACCCGATCTGAGTAAGCACTGGATGCTTGAACTGCACGCCCCCGTACGTCCGCTTTTCGAGGAACTCGTTGTGACCCGTGTAGAGAATGAAGATGTCGGGCTGGTGCCGCGTTAGCTCCTGCATCACAATCGCTACGCGGTAGCTCGCGTAACTGATCCCCCCGGCGTTGATCACCTCCCAGGTCGTGTCGGGATCGGCGGCAGGGAGGAACTCTCTTAGCCAGCCACAGAACGAAGTCTGGTCGTTGTATGGCCGACCGTAGGTCGTGGAGCCCCCCAGGCAGAAGACGCGCCGGGTGCCGGGGCTCTTGCGCCTGGGGAAGCGCTGGGCGTTAAAGAAGCGGAGCTTGTTCTGCGCGGTGACCAGCGAGGTCGAGCCGTCCGCTTCGTGCTCCTCGACGAAGAGCGGGACGAGCGATGAGAATCCGACATAGGGATCCTCGTGGTGCGATGTGGGCTGGAAGCCCGCGACGGCCAGCAGTCCCTCGAGTCCCGCCAAGGCGAAGGCGCAGGTGAGGATCGCGAAGAGCGCCTTCTTCCAGACCGGGAGCCCGTCGCCTCGAGGTCGACGTGGAGGCACGGAGCTGTCAGAACCGGAGGCGTTCCTCATCGAGTGCTGAGATCGCCGACGTCTCAGCGGGAGGCGGTCCCGTTACCTACCATGAGACGCTGACGTTGACGCCTAGCCCCAGGTCCGGGCTCGAATCAGAGAGACCGATGACCGTGTAGCTGCCCAGAGTCAGCGCATCGGAGATCTTGAGCGACAGGTACGTGACAAGCTCGCGCGAATCATCCGCCGCGTCCGACGACGCTTGCTTGAAGTCATAGATCACCCCAGCGCTCAACCAGTTCGTGATCTTCAATCCGAGACCCGCCGAGGCGAAGAACACGTCGTCAAGCTCCACACCGGAAGGCTCGCCGATCCACCGGTATCCCACCGTCCCGAACGGCGTGAGCCGCCCGAGGGCCTTTGAGAGGTCGAGCTGGGCGGTATAGTCGTTCTCGCCGGTTCCGAGGGCCTCGTCCTCGTCGGCGGTGGCGAACTTCACCTTTCCGGTGAACTCAGCAACCGGCAAGAATGAGGTTGATGGGTAGAGCACGTAGGACAGCGCCGCGATGACATCGCCCAGACCCTGCTCGCGGGTCTGAGCGCCGCCGCCACCGATGATGATCGGGCCCTCTACGCCGCCGACGACATCGCCGGCACCTTCGATCCGGATGAAGGGGACGGTGACCTTTCCGATCCATGGCCCGCGCTCGTATTTGAGAGCGAGTGGCACGTACCAGATGTCCGTGTCCTCCACCTGGCCGTAGTCGCCGCTGCTGAGGTCGATCCCGGTGCTGAGCGTGATCCGCCCTGCGTTCTCCTGGTCTCGATCATCGCCTGCCGCCCGAGCGAACCCGGGCGCGACCCATGCGGTGAGGACCAACAGGACCGCCATCAGATTCATGCTTAAGATTCTCGTTGGAAACATGCTCGTTCCGCCTTCCAGGGCTCTTTGCATGGTGTCGACCTGCCCGGAGCCAGAGCTGCCCTTCGCTATCGGCCCGCCGGGCTGGGAACCTCAGCCCCGGGGCCGCCCCTCCAGGAGCGGCCCCCGGGGTCGAGATGTCAGCGAGAGGCCCGTTCCGGCCGCTCCGCGCGCTGCGGCCGCTCCGGTCGCTCCGGCCGGGAGGGTCGCTCTACGCGCTCAGCTCGCGCAGGACGCTCAGCACGGCTGGAGCGGTCCTGGCGGTCGTCAGACCGGGTCTCGGAGCGCTCGCGTAGGACCGTGCCGTCCGGGGCGATCCGGACCTCGCTCCGCTCGCGCACCTCGGTACCATCCGGAAGGATCTGCCGGGACCGTGTGCGCTCACGGACGACACCGGTCACCGGGTCGACTTTGGTTTCGCTCCGCTCGCGGATTCCATCGCTGCGAAACTCCCTTCGGTCGCGCAACACTGTGCCGTCGGGCGCGGTGCGCAGCTCAGTGCGCTCGCGGGTCTGGGTCCCATCTGGAAGGGTCTCCCGGGACCGCGTGCGCTCACGAACGACACCCGTGACCGGATGGGTGCTCGTCTCGCTCCGCTCGCGTACCTCGGTCCCGTCCTCGAGAACCTCTCGATTCCGGAAGCGCTCACGATTTCCATCCGTGGCACCGGGCTGTGTATCGTCGACACTCCCGTCCCCGCGGAGCTTGAGCCCGTCTGGGCCGATGTCGTCGCCGAGTGTTTCATGGCTATCGATCTCCTGCGCCGTCGAGCGATCCACCGGGCCGATCACGCTCAGGCAGCAGGCCAGGGTGCATATGCAAACAACCTTGCTCATGCTTGGCTCCCTATTCCTTCTGGTTCTTCCCCACGGGGCTGGATTCCGCGGACCGTCCGCCGACCTGCGAGTCCTGTGGGAAGTTTTCCCACTTATCGGCACACTGATGAGGGAAATTGACCCCATATCACGCGTGCGCAGGAGCGGACGCAAGGCCAGACAACGGCCTCGGATTCCGACTCAACTACTTTTTGGCGCTGGCCAGCAGGCGCACGGGTCGCCCGTAGGTATGGGCAGCCGAGTTCAGAGCAGAAGTGCACTTTCGGGCCCGGCTCGAGGCAGCCGGGATAAGGCGAAGATTCCCCTGCCGCAGTTTCGATGCTGCTGGGGTTTCCCAGGCTCCAGCTTCGGCCTCAAGCTCTTCAAGCACCCTGTCCAAGCGTGTCAGCTCTTCAATCGAGAGGAAGCGACGCCGTTTGCGCTCGGGAAAGGGGGTGATGTAGGCCGTAGGCTTCTCGTGGCCTGCGGGCAGCAGCTTCCACTCGACCGCCTTCGAGCACATTACGCAGAGCGGGCGAGGATCCGGTTGGCCTGGTAGGGGGTGCGCGAGCGCATCCTCTCGTGGAGCCTTGCAATTTCTTCGCGCTGGCCTTCAGGGAATTGACGAACCGTTTCGTAATCCTGCCCTGAAGAGCAGATCGGGCAAGTACACGATACTGCTCTGGTCGGGGCGGGGAGATTCGAACTCCCGACCTTCTGAACCCCATTCAGACGCGCTACCAGGCTGCGCTACGCCCCGACTGCGGCGCAGTATAGCCCACGGCGGAGCGGCCGACTGGAGGGAGCGCGCCGCGTTGCCGATGCAGTCAGCGGGTGAAACTACGGCCGGCCGGTTCCTGGGAGCGTACGTGAGACAGGCGACGCTGACTCTGATGGCGGCGATGGCTCTGGTCTGGGCCGGGGTCCAAGCGGCCCGCGCCGAGCTCGTGGATCCTACCCCCTACAATGCGGCCCTGCGTAGCTCGGTGCGCGATGACAGGGTGGACTACGCGGCGCTGTCACGTCGTCGCGGCGGCCTCGACCGATACCTCGCGGCGCTCGCGAAGGCCCGACCGAAGGCCGGAAGCCAGGCGCAGCAGATGGCGCTCTGGATCAACGCGTACAACGCCGGGACGCTGAAACTCCTGCTCGACTACTATCCGATCCAGCGCACCTCGTTCCTCGGCTACCTGCACCCGACGAACAGCATCCGACAGATCAGCGACGCCTGGGACCGTGAGCAGGTCGAGGTCGGCGCAACCCGCCAAACGCTGAACCAGATCGCGCACGAGATCCTGCGCAAGGACTTCCAGGACCCGCGTGTACTCTTCGCTCTGGCCTCAGGTGCGCGCGGCTCCCCCGCGCTCGCGAGCCATGCCTACACGGGGAAGCACCTCGAGAGGCAGCTCGAATCCGCCGTGCGCGCCTTTCTCGATGATCCGAGTCGGGGCTTTCGCCTGGATCGAAAGGCTCGCAGGGTCTGGCTGTCGCGTCTCTTCCTCTGGTACGGCAAGGACTTCGTGCCGGCTCATGCGAAGGGACCGCTGGCCGGCGCGCGGTCCTTCTCGGAGACGGAGGCCGCCGTGCTTCACTTCGTGCGGGCCCGGCGACCGGCCGCAGAGCAGGCCATTCTGGACAGTGGCGACTTCAGCCTCCGGTATTTGGACTACGACTGGCTCCTGAACGGTCAGTAGGGAATTCTCTGGGGTCATGCGGACCACTCGGCGGAAGACCAGGCTGTGGGCACCTCTCTCGAGCTAGCCATCGACTGGATCGTGGCCCGCGTGGCCGAATGGGGCTACGGCGGCATCTTCGTCATGATGTTCGTGGAGTCGTCGTTCGTGCCCTTTCCCAGTGAGATCGCGCTGATTCCCGCGGGCTACCTCGCTTCCAAGGGGCAGATGGATCCCGTGCTCGCCACCGTGGCCGGCGTGGCCGGGAGTCTGGGCGGCGCCGCCCTCAACTACGTGCTGGCCCTGTGGCTGGGGCGCCCCATGCTGGAGCGCATCGCGCGCTACTTCATGGTGGGCCAGGCCCAGTTCGAGCGCGCCGAGCGGTACTTCGAGCGCCACGGCGAGATCACCACCTTCGCCGGGCGCCTGGTTCCGGGTATCCGCCAGCTGATCTCGATCCCGGCCGGTCTGGCCCGCATGAGCCCCCCCCGCTTTGCGCTGTATACGGGGCTTGGAGCTGGCCTCTGGAGCGCGATCCTGGTGGCGATCGGGTTCATGGCAGGGGAGAGCGAAGAGGTGTGGCGACCCCTGCTGCAGAATGCGACCGTGTGGCTCCTGGTGGGGGGAGGCTGTCTGATCGCGCTGTATAGCTACCTGCACCGCCGGGCGGAGCGTCGCCGAGCGTGACACCGGCTGTCCGGCGTGCCACCTATCTCCTGGTCCTGCTGCTGGCGGCGTGTGCCAAGCCGAGCCCGCCGCCCTACAGCCCGGACGGCTCGCCGCTGCGCATCCATGTCGTACGTCGCGGAGAAACCCTCTGGTCGATCTCGCAGCGCTATGGCACCACGGTCGAGTGGCTCGCTGGTGCGAACAAGATTCGGGACGTCACGGAGATCCGTGCGGGCCAGCGTCTCAAAGTGCCGGCGAACTCGCATGGGCCTCGCGAGCGTTCGGGCAACACCTGGGTTAAGACGCATCCCCGTGGCCAGCACGGGTCCAATGCATTCATCTGGCCGGTGCGCGGCGAGATCACGAGTGGCTTCGGGGTGCGCAACGGGGCGCATCACGATGGTCTCGATATCTCCGTTCCCAAACGCACGCCCGTGCACGCTGCGGAGGCGGGCCGCGTGATCCACAGTGACAGCTCGCTGGCGGGCTACGGGAACATGATCATCATCAAGCACGCGGGTGACTACTCCACGGTCTACGCGCACAACCGGCGCAACCGGGTCAAGGTCGGGGACTTCGTCGAGCAGGGGCAGGTGATCGCGGAGTCGGGCAAGACGGGTCGCGCCAGCGCGCCGCATCTACACTTCGAGATTCGACGCGACGGAGCCGCCCTAAATCCCCTAAGCTATCTGCCGTGAATCCACACGAGCTGCTGCGCCAGAAGATCCGCGACGTGGCCGACTTCCCCAAGCCGGGCATTCTGTTCCGCGACATCACGCCGCTGCTGCAGGACTCGGACGCCCTGCGTGTCGCCTGTGAGCTGCTCGCGGACCCCTTCCGCGGCCAGGGAATCGATGTGATCGTGGGCGTGGAGTCGCGCGGCTTTATCTTCGGACCGCCCGTCGCGCTCGCTCTCGGTGTGGGCTTCGCGATCGCACGCAAGCAGGGCAAGCTGCCCTGGGAGACGGTGGCCGAGAGCTACGAGCTCGAGTACGGCGTGGAGCATGTGGAGATGCATCGCGACGCGGTCGCGCCGGGCCAGCGGGTGCTGCTGATCGATGACGTGATTGCCACCGGGGGTACGGCCGCCGCCACGGCCGATCTGGTACGCCGCATGGGCGGCGAGGTCGTGGGAAGCTGCTTCCTGATCGAGCTCACCTTCCTGGAGGGGCGCAAGCGCCTCGACGGCATAGACGTCCACTCCGTTCTGACTTACTAGTGGGGCCCGGGCGCGGGCGGCCGCGCCCACCCACTCTACGCTCGGCTTCGCCTCGCTGCGCGCGCCGCTAACGCGGCTCTTGCAGGCCTCTCCGCCATCTCCCGCGCGGACACAAAGAAAAAAGGCCCCTGGGCCGAAGCCCAGGGGCCCCGAGAAGCCGAAGCTTCTCAGTTACTGCAATCGTGCCTTACTGACAGGCAAGAGTCAGGGTCGTTGCCAGATCACCGAGCGCAGAGTCGAAGAAGTTGACCTTCCCGACAAACACGGTGCCTGTGGTGACGCTTGCGAACAGGTCACCGCAGTCGGACGGAGTACCGTCGTCGCTGCTTCCGCCAACCGGCAGCTCCTTCAGAGCCGTGTTGTTGGCGTCCACGATGATTCCACTCGCATTCGCTGTGGTGATCGGGATGCACGCTGTGCCGATGTTGATGGTCTCATCCGTGCCATCACAGGGTCCAGCGGTCTCGACCGTAATGCTGGTTCCCATCTCGCAGGCGATGTCACCCGGATCGGAGGGAGCACCAGCCACGCTCGTGCAATGGCAGCCACAGATGTTGCCGTGTGGGACACCGTCGTCCCCGGCGCACGAGCCATCTGGACAACCTGCGGCCGGGTCATTCGGATCGTCGTCATCTTGCGTGCACGGCAATCCGTCGCGGGCTCCAAACTCGCAGAAGCCCTCACAGCCAGTGTCGGAGACCGTTGCTGCACCACAATGGCTAGCGCACTGCGCGATGCAGTCTGCATTGCCCGTGCAGGCTCCGACGTTGTGATCGCTCGCCGCGTTCGTGTCGAGGACGTTCCCGCCGTCGCAGTCGATCTCGCCCGCTGAACAACCAGGTGCTGGCACCAGGCAGACGAAGCCGAGGGTCGGGATATTGAGCGGGTCGATGTCCTGCAGGGTGCAGTCACAGGGAGCCTTGCCCGTGTTGGGGTCCACCTCGGTGCCACAGTTGATATCGAGGCTACCCGAGAGTGGGAACGGAATCGGGCTTATCTGCGTATCGAGCAGGAGAGCCTCGAGGTTGTTCGGATCATCGAACACACACTTGTGGTTCTCCGAGATGCAGCTTCCATCTACAACGCCGTTGTCGAACTCGTCGCAGTTGCGACCGAGGTTGTCGAGGGCGTTCAAGAACCTGCAGACCTCGCACTCGACGATTACTTCGACACAGACCTCGAGCTCAGCCGCATTCACAGTCCCGCAACCCGGGAATTGGTCTGGGTCCGGGCATTTCTTGGAGATGGCCGAGGCCAGCTTCGCGCCGCAGTCCTTGGCCTGCTTGCCCTTACCATCGGGAATCGACTCGTTCGTGCCGTTGGTGCCCAAGCACGCGTTCTGCAACTCCAGGGCGCTGGTGACCGGAGGCCCGTTCTTGCCCTTGAGCTCATCCTTCTTGCATGCGATGAAGTCCCCGAGCTTGGCTTTCTGGCACTTGAACACCTGCTTTATAACCGACTGCTGGCACTTGCAAGCGTCCTTGTCGGTATCGCAATCGACAATCGCGCCGTTCAGGTCCGTGCCCAGGATCGCTGCGATGATGGCGAGCTCCTTCGCAATTGCGAGCGCGTTCATCTGGTCCGTAAGGCTGACATCAAGGAGTGGGAAAGCCGGGTTGCCCGGGCACTTGGAACCCACCTTGCTGACCAACTTACCGACTTGCTTGGCGACCTTACCCTTGGGATCGGACGTGATGCATGTCGTGAAGGGGTCGAGGGTCTTGCCCTTCCCGACGTCCTTGACGCAACTGGAGATATCTCCACCCATGGCCTTGGTGACCTTCGAAGCACTCTTGTTGATCTCGTTTACGCACTTCTGGTCGTCCTTGCTCAGCTGCGCGCTGGCCTGGCCGGCGAACATGAATAGAGCCATACACATTCCTGCGATGAGGAACGCGGAAGCTCGTAGATGTGTAAAACCTCGCATGTTCTTGAACTCCTCGTTTTGGATAAGAGGAAATGTGTTGTCAGCTGCCCTGAATTCGCTTCTGGTCATGTCCTGATCGGTGGACTACCGGGCACCTAACGACCGCACT
>Ga0255048_10000598_pt1 | contig 27398 bp, 47 predicted proteins | sample JV7_2_2_MG_FD_183619 | JGI IMG/M metagenome (GOLD analysis project Ga0255048, IMG submission 183619) | Seawater microbial communities from Jervis Inlet, British Columbia, Canada - JV7_2_2 | ecosystem: Environmental > Aquatic > Marine > Inlet | place: Canada: British Columbia | collected 2016-10-06
ATTGCTGTGATACTTATTGGCGGGCATTACTAAATGACTTGTGGAAGGGATAACATGAGCGAAGCACCGAAAGAGTATTGTGATATATGTGACGAGGCAACCTGTAATAGTGGGCGTGGAGAGGATTCGTTATACATCGAAATTGAAAACAACGAGATCGGTCCGTTATGTCAAAAATGTTTTGATTTAGCCTATACACAGCTTGCCCTTGTGGATGCAAACAAACGCGCAGAAAAGGCCGAGGCGCAGCTGGCCGAAGCTAACAAGAAAATCAATGGAATGAAAAGCCAGGTGTTCGCCGCAAAGATGCACATGATTGACGGCGTAGTTAATAATCTTAACACACTAATGCTTTTCAAGGATGAGTTGAATACAAACTATTCAGATATAGAAGGAATGGAATCTGTCAACGTTTTTACAGGAATGATGGCCACATCATTTGCGCTCCTGCTAGACCACCCAGATGCAGAAAATTGCATAGAGATGCCTGTCATCAAAGAAGGGGAGCTCTATTGCACATTTAATGTGACACGCGCAAACGGCAAAACAATGGCCGAGCTCAGGGACAAGGCCGAGGCGCAATTGCAGGAGATTGCTAGGGCGTGGAAAACAGCGAACGACGGAATGATTTTTCTAAGTTCGGATGCCAATCCACTTACAAGGGTGTATGATCTAATCGCAGCAATCAAGCTGGAGGGGTAGAAAGTGCCGTGGCGCTTGAGAACGAAACTGGTGAGAGCAATCCTTTACGCATTTGCGCAGCACTTGGAAGACAAAGCGCCAGACATGACAACGACAGGAGACAAGCTCAAAGCCGTTGAAAAGTTTGTGCACTTTGAGAAATGGAACACAAAAGAGATCAGGCGAGCAATGAGAAACTTTAAGCGAGGAGACGACAGTGAGTGAATGGAAAAAAGCCAGGGGCGATTGGCTCGCCTATCCGGTCGGCGCAATGGCGAGAACAGTATCAAAGGGCGAATACTGGAAACGCGTTCCAAGTGGCTGGCGGTTCCGAGTTGGACATGTGCGACAAGTTCCAGGAACATGCACAGAGGTAAGAGTTCCCGAGTTGCGTGTCTGTGCTCGTGACGGGTGCAGTGAGACATTTTTCGAGAGAACGTATGGCAACAATGAACAAAAGTATTGCCACCCAAAATGCAAACATACGGAATGGCTCAAGCATCAGGGCAAAAAGGGCAATGAGCGCGGGGATGCTAAACGCTTCAGCAAGGGCGATTCTGCCTATGAGTTATTCGCTTTTGCGGGTGGCACGGAAGAGGGCTCCCGTTTGTATCTTGACAGGGTGAAAGCAAACACAGAACGCTCGCACAAAGATAAGCGGGCTAAATGCGAGGTCTACTTATGAACATCATGAATCCGTTTTTTAACGTTATTGGAATGGCGCTATGCCTGTTAAGTTTTGCGCAATCTGGGGCCGTTGATGCATGGGGCGGCTTCATCGCTGGCCTGTCTTGCGTAGGCATTGCACAGCTTGCAAAAATCGCTAAAACTTTGGAGGCAAAAGATGGTAAATAAGGTAATCCTACTAGGCAAACTTGGCAAAGATCCAGAGTTCAAGACAACGCAATCAGGCATGAGCCTTGCCAAGTTCTCACTTGCAACCACGGAAAAGCGCAAGAATCAGCAAGGGGAATTGCAGGAGTCAACCGAGTGGCACCGGATAACCTGCTGGGCACGCCAGGCCGAAATTGCCCGAGACTATTTGCGCAAGGGGTCCAAGGTTTATCTGGAAGGGCGGATCCATTATGACAGCTATGAGAATAAGGAAGGGCACAAGGTTTACACTACGGACATAATTGCTCATACGTTCCAGATGCTTTCGGGTCGGCAGGAGTCACCGCAGGGACAGCAGCAGGCACCACAAGAAAGGGCACCGGGGCCAGTGGCAGGTACTAATAACGAGAAACGGTATGGCTATGATAGCTCAGATCTTCCATTTTGAGCGCGGTCGAATTGATCCAGGGCGATTGTATGGATTACTTGCGGGAATTGACGGATAATGCGTTTGAGCTGGCCATTGTTGACCCTCCGTATAATGTTGGAGCTTCAGATGGTAATTTTGGCTCGCGCGCAAGTTGTGCATCATACAAAGATCCAAAAATGCACCACTACTCAAACCATGATTCTACACCAGGGCCGGAGTATTTTAAACAACTTTTCAGGGTGTCACAAAATCAAATAATTTGGGGGAGTAACTATTATCCAGAGAACTTGCACCATAGTGGAGCTATTGTTTGGGATAAACTTACCACTGGGCCATTGTCTGATTGTGAGATAGCGTTCCAGTCTTTCTCTAAACTGGTTACAAAATTTACATCTCAATGGAGTGGGTTTAAGAAAGGGGGGGAGACCAAGAACCACAAAATCAGGGTTCACCCAAACCAAAAGCCAGTAAAGCTCTACAAGTGGCTCCTGACCAACTACGCAAAAGAGGGCGACCGAATACTCGATACTCACCTTGGAAGCGGTTCCAGTGCCATAGCAGCACACGAGCTGGGCTTTGATTTTGTGGGCATTGAACTAGATGAGGACTACTTCAAAGTGGCGCAGAAACGATTTAAGCAAATGACAGCCCAAAAGGATCTGTTCCGGTAAACTATCCAGCATCTAAACTTTGCCTCCGAAAGGGGGCTTTTTTGTTTGCAATCAACAATCATAAACACTAAGTTCACATAAACCGTAAACAATGGAGGCATAATGCCAGAGGTATTGAAATATGTTCAGATCACGCAAGCCACAGTTGAAGCGGTGCGGCGACTGAAAACAACGATCAGAACATTCAAATACGACATTATTGAGCAGGCTGTTCTTGACTTTGAACGCAAGCAAGATCAAGCAAAGGTTAAAGCAGCAAGAACCAGACGAGAAAACACATGAAACGCAAGCCACTGGGGAAGCGGCTCAGGTTCTCAATCTTTGAACGCGACTGCTTTACTTGTCAATATTGCGGGAAAACTCCGCCCGAAATTGTACTTGTCATTGATCACATTTTACCTGTTGCCAGTGGCGGAACAAACGACAAAGAGAACTTGCGCACATCTTGCGAGGCTTGCAACCAGGGAAAGCACTCAAAGGTGCTTGGAACCGATACGGTAAACCCGATGGAAGCCCTTCGGAGGCATCAGGAGCTTTCAGAAGAACAGATACTCGCGGAGCAGCTTGCAGAGGCGATCAAGGTTAGGGAAGAGACACGGGAGAAGATTGTCAATTTGCTTTGTGGGAAAATTGACAGGACAGTGTGCAAAAAGCGAAACGTCACAACCATAATCAATGCAATAAATGAGTTCGGCGTAGAGAGTGCATTAAGCTGGCTTGATATTGCAGCGAATACAGTTGCTCACAATCACCCAAACCCACCAAATGAAACAGACCTAATCAAATACTTTTGCGGAATAGCTGGAAACAGGCGCAGGGAAGTATTGAACGAAAGGTACCCACTTGGATGAGAGCTAGAAACATCAAACCTGCATTCTTTCTTGATGATGATATTCTCGAACTAGAACCGCTTGAAAGGATTTTCTTTGCTGGTCTTTGGTGCGCATCCGATGGATATGGCAGGCTCGTGAATAAGCCAAAACAGCTCAAGCGAACAATCTTGCCCGATGATGAATTTGATGCAGGGCGGGCACTTAAACGAATGCACGAGATAGGGATTGTCATTTTATACAGTATAAACGGGATAGACCTAATGCAGATCGCAGGATTCCAAAGGCACCAAAGCCCAATGATGAACGAAAAGAATGCAGGCAGTCAAATTCCCTGTCCTACTGGCTTCACAGACAAATACGGGCCAAAGATGAAGGACGCAAAAGGCAAGTATTCCATACCAATTCCACACCCAATAAAGGATGAGTACAAGACTAGTACAGTACCAGTACAAAACGGCTCTTGTCTTAGTCGGGATGATGTTAAGATATTAGGATGTTCTGATATTACGATTCCTGATATTAAGAATCATGATAATTATGATAATCCGAAGTACAGTCCTGAAACACTCCCACACCAAACTCCAGCCATGAGCGAAAACTCAACGCACTATTTCGAAGCGTGCAGGCACTACCAAAAACCAAACGTGGACAAGCTCTATCTGGCCCGCAACGAAACCCAAGCCAAAACAGTCGAAACCATCGACAAATGGCACGCTGCCGGACTAATGAAAATCAAACCTGGCTATCTAGCCGCCGCAAAGTGCCAAGTTTTAACCGAGTATGCCTACAAAAACGCAGATGCAGTCATCAGGGCGTGCAAGGCGAGCGACTTTTGCCGGAACAACTGGCCATTCTCAAGGGCGTTCAAGCCTAAAAACGTGAGTCAGTTGATTGTCGGCGAATATGCACAGGTCAGCAAGGAAGAGGCCGAGCTTGGGAAAACGCAGAAGGCATACACAACAGGAATGAATCGGTCGCAGCCGAGATGACAAAACAGGAAATAACACAGGAGGCCAGATGTACACCACGCAACACATAAAAGCCCAAGGCGGCACACTGGAAGAGCTGGAGCAGGCCATTGCCAATATTCGCAAGATGTCAAAAGGGGCAAAGGTTGAAATTTCGTTTAACTTTAACGCGCCAGACCAGAAAGACAATGATATTGAACTATTCGCTGAGTGGGATCAGGCAGAGAATGCCGCAGGATCGTATTTCATATACCCAGACGGCACAGAAATAGCATAACCCATACCAGCACATGGATAAAGAATTTAAATCGCTTAGAAGGGCTTAAAACATGAACAAACCCGAATACGACCACGAGCTGAAGTTGCAGATGTCACAGTTTCAACCAGCAATTGAAGGGAAACTCAAGCAAATTAAAGTCCAGACTCATGGAGAAGTGTTCAAGATCGGGCAGAACGTCCTGTTCAAAGAGTGGAACCCGGCGGGGGGATATTCTGACAGGGCTTTCTCCACAAAGATTTTAGGGATTGCCTATTGCGGGGAAACGGCACTTTTGGCGGTGAAATGAAACTGGGTGAACGATGAGCACAAGAGCATCTATCAAATTTACAGACGCAGATGATACATATTTTGTTTACAGGAGATGCGACGGATTCCCGGATGAGGTTCTTGCAGATATTAATTCAGTAATTGTCATTGCAAAGGGGCGCTGGTCTGGATCAGAAGCGGGCCAACTTGTAGCGCTATTTTTTGCATATACAGGAGATGCCAACATGAGGCTCCAGCATTATGAACTTACATCCTGCGTTCATGGTGATGAGAGCTACGAATATCTTGTTGATTATGACGAATCTGACGGCACATGGAAAGCAGAGGTTGTTGAATAATGAAAACCTACAAAGTTATTCGATTCGCGGGAGCAGTTTGGCGCACTGTGTACCAAAACGAAGCCTTTCTCAAGGCAAAGGTCTACTATAACGCGGAAACCACAGCGCGGCCAGGGGAGAAAATACAGCTTGTCGATCCTGAAGGGAAGCCGATCAAGCAAAATTTCAGCTATGGGGGCTAAGTGATGGACACAAAATGCGACGAGGACGGAGTCCCTTTGTTTGTGCAGAAAATCGCCTACTTGTATAGTGGGATGCTTTTTCGTGTAAGACTTTTCAACGGCAATGTTATGGTGTTTTGTGTGGGAAGTGTTCTGCCTGGTGTTGGACTTATGGACAGGCCAAACGAGAGGCAAATGGAGCTTGCTGCTGACATTATTGGTAGGCGGCTAGAGGCGGGAATGTTTAGAAACTCGCTCAGGTGGAGATAATGGGCCACACCAAAACCAAAGTAGACAAGAACCAGCGGCTCATTATGGATTGGCTCATTGCAGCCGGAGCAACTGTTGACAGCTTAGCGGCGTGTGGTAAGGGGATCCCTGATTTATTGGTGGGCTTTCGCGGGCTTAATATCTTGCTCGAGGTGAAAAATCCGGACATGCCACCTTCAAAGCGGGTACTTACGCCAGATCAGGTTACTTGGCACGCGAAACACGGCGGACAGGTGGCGGTAGTGGAGACGGTGATGGACGTTATGCAGGTTTTGGCAATTTGTAACGGGAAAAGGCGAGGGAGGTGAGGGATGAAAGATGCGGAATCTTTTGAAATAATCCTGAAGCAATTCGAGGCTTCAATGGAGCGGCTGAGAAAATGGCTCATGGAGAAAGTCGTTATCCATCAACCGTTTATCGGGCGCAAGAGTTACAAGGGAATGAACAATTAGCGGGAGGAATGATGGACAAGGAAACGCAGGCGATCAGGGACAAGCTTTGGGTCGAGGTGTATACGAGCGCAGAGAAAAGGCATTCAACAACACCGGCATACTGTGTCGCAAGGGCAGATGATGCCGTGAAAGCCTTTGACAACAGGGAAAAACCGAAAAGCGAGAACGAGTAGAAATTGCCAAAGCGCAAGAAAGATTCCATGTGGAACGGTCCAAAGTAGCTCTAAACTATTTTGGGCCATTTTTAGTATAGTGCAGGCGAGGAACTGTAAAACATAGAGAGAGCAATGCCATTTCAGAAGGGAAAAAGCGGCAATCCTAACGGCAGGCCAAAGAAAGGCCATGCTGTTTCTGAGATTGTGGCAGAAATTGCCGCCGAGAAAAGAGATGGCTCTACCAGGCTGAAAAAGCTGCTTCTTACTTTGTGGGCAAATGCTGAAAACGGTTGCCTGCAATCTACAAAAATACTATTGCCGTATATTGAGCCAGAGCCCAGAGCAGAGCAGAAGATAACAGGCGAGGACATGAGCCCAGTCCGATTAATCATCAGGAGAGATAGTGATAGCGGCTCCTGAAATCTATCCAGAGCACGAGGAAATATTAGACGATCCAGCGCGATTTAAAGTGCTGGTGAAGGGTCGCCGGTGGGGTGGAACTATCTTGGGTGACTTATGGTTGACGGATGGCGAAATACAGCCCGGAGAGCTCCGCTTACATGTCAGCCCGTACTTAAAGCAGGCCAAAAAAAACGTATTCCCATACCTTCAGTTTTTGCATAGACAGGTAGGTGGATCCCGCTTGAACAGATCAGAGCTACAGCTGGAGCTCCCTAATCAGGCAATTATCAGAATATGTGGGGCAGACAATCCCGATAGCATTCCCGGTGAAGGGTGCAAGCGTGTTTGGCTTGATGAGTACGACCTCTACAAAGATCAGACAATATGGGAAAGAGTGCTCCGACCAATGTTGTCTGACACTTTAGGCGATGCGCTATTCACATCTTCCCCGCGTGGGCGCAAGAATATGTACGATTTCTATATGCGCGGGAAAAGTGTAGACCCTAATGATTCTGATTGGTCAAGCTGGTTATTCACAACAGCGCAAAGCCGATTCGTGGCACTTGAAGAGGTCGAAGCTGCAAAGCGGGATATGGACCCGCTCATATATGCTCAGGAATACGAGGCCAGCTTTGACACAGGCGGCAACCAATGCGCTTGGAACTTTAAGCACGATAAACACGTCAAGGACCAGAAAAGCAAGCCAAGACAGGACGAGAGTTGGATTGGATTGGATTTCAACATATCGCCAATGGTTGCCGAAATTGGCGGACATATGACGGTTGACAATAAACGAATAATTCACTATTACGACGAGATCGTCATACCGGCAAGTGCTAACACTGACATGATGTGCAAGATCCTGAAAGAGCGTTATCCGGGGATCAGCTTAATCTATCCAGACCCAACAGGGAAAGCAGGCAGCACGCAAAGTATAAGATCGGACCATGATATATTGCACGATCATGGCTTTACAATTCGGGCACATCCACCCGGCAGGCCGAAACAGAATGAGCGCTTGTCAAGCTGGAACCGTATGTTGCTCGATGGCGAGGGGGAGGTCCACATGACGATAAGCCCGAGGTGTAAGCGCTTGATAGAGGACCAGGACAAGGCAGAACGTCTGCCGGATGGCGGAATTAACAAGCGCAAACGTGACCCGCACGCACTAGATGCGGCGAGTTATGCCGTTGAATATCAGCATCCTATTCAGTACCGAAACGTGTCAGTAAGGAGAACAGCATGATAAGGGTAATTGTGAGCGAGCTTTCTCCGGCGGCAATCCGCAAAGAGATACGCGGCTTTTTTAATAATGGCGGGGATCAGCACCTCGACAAACGAATGCTTGCCTGGGGCAAGTACCAGGGCAAAGGGAATATCCTCAAGGAAGAGGTCGGGCAGTATTTCCCGGACTGGTTCCTCCAATCACTAAAACTCCCGATCTGCATTCAAAACCCGGCGCGTAAGATCGTGAATAGCCGGTTTATCAGTTATCGCTTACCTCCCGAGCGCACTGTTTCGGACCAGCTCGGCGCGGTTGAGCATAAACTGGACACTGCAATGCGCAAGCTAGAGCTCTCCGTGGGCGTACTTGGGCAGGATGCTTTGCTGATTCGTTGGGATGACGACGACGCTCGTTTTAATTATTTCGTTTTACAGAAGTATATCCAGATCTACCTACCGGGGGACCTTGAGCCGGCTGGCGTGGCATATCCATTGCACAGCCCAGACAAACAGAAAGATAGCGCCTGCCGTTGGGCCGTATGGACAGACAAGCTTTCGTTTTATATCGAGGGTGGCGGGGACCAGGTTACACAGAACGACGACGGCACAGAAGACAATCCTTGGGGCGTGCTTCCTGTTTTGTTTGCGCATCGTGACGATGAAGACAGCGACATACTCTCCGATGTCCTGAATGCTCAGGCGTGGCATAATTATACAATGACCTATGCCGGGCACGCGGGGCTCTTGCAGGGGATGGGTGTTCCTTGGAAAAGTGGCAGACCTCCACAAGAGGGACAAACTGAAGCTGTGGGACCATATAACCTCCAATACACAGAGGCGGGCGGCTTTGGGTTTGCTACACCAGGCATCGACCTTGAGAAGCTGCCAGCACTGTCAAAAGAGTATTTGAACAGCGTAGCATTCTCACACCATCTCCAGCTCAACTGGGCGGGTGAATCCAAAGCCACGAGCGGCGAGCACCAGCGTTTGCTTGAGGCTGATTTGTCTATTGCGGTCCAGGCGGATAACTTTAAGTGGGCAGAATTTGAAAAGAACCGTGTAGAGACTGAGCGAATTATTGCTCAAGCGAATAATATAAACACTGGTCCTGACGACTTTGGTGTTAATTTCCGCGAGTCACACTTGCCAATGAGTGAAAATGAGCGGTATGACTTATGGAAGAAAGAGCACGACTCAGGGCTTGCAACTCGTGCTGATTATTTCCAGCGCAGAGACCCAGACCTCGGGAAAGTAGAGGCTGAGGAAAAAGTACAAGAGCTTGACGAGTCCCGGCGGGCACTAAACGAAATCACAGAGCCAAAGCCACCCAGAGCGAGCGGCTTGCTTGACGCGCTAAGGCAGGAAAGCTAGGCAATGGCAAACCCGTCTAAAACAATCGACATGTTCTCCCAGCGCATTGAGAAAGCGTTTGGCAAGATCCGTGACGAGTTAGGCGATATTGTTGAGCAACTTGCGGCAAGTGGCACTTCTGCCGAGCAGATTGTCCAGGCTTTAGCGAGTCCTGATTTGCGTGCGGATCTTGGGTTTGGGCGTGAATCGCTTAGCGAGTTGTTTGAGAGAACAGCTACTCAGGTTTTGGCGGCTGCACCGGCGCTTGGCGCGTCAACGATCACGCCGGAAATGATCGAAGCCTTGACAACAATTGCAGAGCAATCTTTCCTCGCTCATGCTGACCGATATTGGACAACATTACAGAAAGAGTTAACGAGTTCAGTAATAAGCGGGAGCACCACAGGGCTCAGGAAGACATTACAAGGAATTGAGGGTTTGCAGGCACATCAGGTGGAAGCGGCTTTCAATACGACGCTCAACACATACTCAAGCTCGGTAGGAGCGGAGGTTGCTCGCAATGATCCACCATCGGCAAAATATACCTATGAGGGGCCGATGGACGATCGGACCCGCGACGAATGCCTCGCAATGGGGGCAGCCGGTCCTTTGACCCGTGACGAAATTGAGCGGAATTGGCCAGGCGCTTTTATTGACCGTGGCGGATATAATTGCCGGCACCAATGGGTTCCGGTGGCAGCGGCTGCCGATACCAACACAAAGGGAGCCAAACATCGAATAGACGAAAAGAAAAAGGCCGGGAAATGGAGAGAGCCCATTTCAGTGCGACAAAAGGCGGAGGCAAAAAGTGCCGGAACTACATAAGGCTTGCGCACTTTGCAAGGGCGCTTGCTGTGAATCATTTGTTTTGCCATTACCGGCAGACAAGAATATATCAAAATGGCTCTCCTTGCACGGTACCCCCGAGGGTCCAATGTGGCGCTCAGTGCGCTTTGAATGCGCGTGTCGTTTGCTGAAGTCCGGAAAGTGTACCGCCTATAACGACAGGCCGGAACCATGCAAAGAGTACAAGGTCGGCGGAGAGGGATGCAGGCAGACAATCAGAACCAGGCGGGCGCACATGGTCGAGGCTATTACAAGGCTAATTGAGGACTCTGATGGCTAAGCCGTTGAAAGATATTCCCATTGTTGGGCGGCCTACTTGGCGAGATATTGCAGACAGTGCAGTCCGCAAGATCAAGGAATTGACCGGCAAGGGTTCAGGTGTTGATGGCGCTTTTGGCGCTTATACTAGAGCCTATAGTAGGCGAAAAAGTAAGGGCGGGTTTCCACATCAAGCGAGCATGTCCACAACACCAGACCTCAAGCTTACCGGCGACATGATGCGGGATTTAAAGACCACGAGCGTAGGGGAAACCTTTGCAGTTATTTCCTGGCCGTCACAGGGCGAGAAAGTCCGATGGAACACGGCACAAGGCCGGGCAGTTTCCACGCTGGATAAGCCTCTTGCGAAATCGGTCGCGAATTATATCTTTAGACGTATTGACAAAGCCATCAAGCGGAATATAAAACAGGCTCGCGTCCATAAAACTTTCCGCTTTGGCAAACGGTAAACAAGAAAGGGAGCAGCAATGTTCCAAGATCCCGAGGGCACCGGCGGAACTGGTGTGGGCGAGGGTACCGGCGGTACTGGTACAAATAGCCACGATGACACCGGCGGAACCGGTGGAAATGATAACGGGGGCCGGGCTGAGGCTAGAATCCGAACCCTTTCAGATGAAAACAAAGCACTATCCGAAAGGCTCAATGCACTGGACCAGGCAGCGGCAGATCTTAAGGCTTCCGAAGCCAAAAAGCGTGGAGATTTTGAAACCCTCGAAAGCGGGTACAAAACCACAATCGCGGACCAGACCACAGAGCTCGAGGAATTGCGCGGCTTTCAGAAGTCGCACAGAGAGAACCTTTTGAGCAAGCTATCTGACGATGACAGAGCACTTGCTGAAGGGTTACCATTGGACAAGCTCCCGGCATTCGTGGAGCGCATGTCCGACAAACCAGCTGGCAAAGGTGCTGGCGGAAATCCCGGAGGCGGGCAATCACCGGGCGGCGACAAGCTTACACCGGAAGAGGTGAGCGCAGGAGTTGCCGCTGAGGGTCTTGGATTCCTAGCGAAAAACAAGGCTCGCATAGGGTGATAACCGACTCCGCAAAAACGGAGTTTTATCATGTCTGACGTATTAAAAGGTGCGGCGGAGCTAGCAGGCTGGCTCAATACCGAATTTGCCCCGGCGGCTTTCGGTTATTTCCAGCACGAGAGACAGTTGGCACAGTGGGCAACGGATTATTCCTCATTGCTCGCGCCAGGTGCAAAGGCAATCTCAATTCCACAGAGCGCGGCTGTTGTTGCAGAGAGCCGTGGAGCCTCTGGTGAGACAGCGGTTGAGTATACCGGCAAGGGCAGTGACGAGGGCGCGGCTACTATTACCGTGAATCAGTTTTACACTGCCGCTCACTTGATCACAAAACTTGCAGCCTCGCAAGTGCGCAGCAATACCCAAATTGGACAGCACTACATCGAGGGTACTGTTTATGCCTTGCGCAGTTCTCTCGAGACTTATTTGGCAGTTACGACCATTCAGGATGGCGGAACTACAAACGATGTGTCCCTCGGCACTGCAAATACAGTTAGCACTGCAAAGCTAAACGAGGGCATCTCAAACCTAATGAATGATAATGCTTATGTCCCTGGGCAGGTTGTCCTCGGCATGAGTCCGGAAGCGTGGGCGGCTTCGGTTGCCGATTGGGATGATCTTTATTTCCATGTAAGTGCAACGGGTGGAGCAACAATGCTCACTAATGGCGCTATTGGGTCCATTCAAGGGCTCCCGATCTATGTTTCCGGCGATTGGGATGGAACCAACACGTTAGGCATTGAAACAGCTTCCCTATGGAACAAACGTTCCATTGGTTACGGAATGCAAAATGCTTTCGACATCATCGGACCGGTTGACGATCCTACTCGCGGCGGCATTGGATTCAGTGTCGAGCTCTACTATGGAGCCACTGTCATCCTTGAACCCGGCATTGCGAACTTCAACAATCCAGGCTAAACAGAACCACCAACGGCGGGCCGGTTTCGGCTGGTCCGCCATATTGTGAGCGACCAATGGAAAACAATGAGTACAACACATTGAAACGCATGGATCGTGCAATTTCTGAGCGCATGGATCGGAAGCGGAAGAACACCCGCGAAATGCGCAAGTTTCACGATTCAATTAAGCGTTCTCGTGACAGATTCGAGAAAGCCCTCGACCGCTAAAGGTATGGAGCCAACATGAAAACGATTCTGTTTTTCTTTGTCAAAAAGAGCTTTCAAGGGCTTGTATCTCTTGGGCGCGAAAAGATCGACACGAAAGCCGAGCGGGATGCACTCGCGGAAAAGATCTACATTGACAAGAAGGCTCAAATCGTTGGCATTTTCTCTAAGGCTTTAGGGAAACTGAATGATCAATTAGACCGCATTGACGGGGAATAAAAAGGAAAAACGATGAAATATATAATTGCGCTTTTATTGTTTCCTGTGATTGCGTTCTGTAATTCAGGGAGCATTACAGAGTTTCAATCCTACGTTGCCGCCAAAATCGCAGCAGAGGAACAGATTGTCTTCTATGCAACGGGCGATTCTTGGCTTGTGACAGACTACTATAACGGCGCAGAGGCTGCCGTTGACCTGCCAGTTGCCAAGCCGTACGGGTGGGAGGTCGGCACTGACGATCCTACATCTTGCAACATCAGTGTTATGAACCAGCAGCTCGCACGCAGGATCCAAACGGCGCACTATGTCAATAATGGTGTAGGCTCAATGCAGCTCATGCTCGGAACCGATGCAGATGAGTCACGCGCCCAGATTGACAGCTCAATGTATGGCATGATCCGCTCACAGGTTGTTACAGATCATGACATTGATATTGCATACTTTCCAGGTAGCAACGGAACAAACGACTATATCGGCGGGAGTACAGCTTACGCACAGCTCCGAGCTGAAGTTGTTGCAACTGCCAAGAAGTCAATAGATGTTTTTAATGAAACAGCGGATTGGATCGTCTGGCTTGCTCCGAGGCCAGTTGGAAAGCACTTATATGACAGGGACGGCGGCGAGGACGATGATGCGCGGGCGGCTCAGGTTGCTGGCTTTGATGTGATTGACAGCCTCTCAACTTTTATTGCTGACACGCTCAGAAGTGAGCTTGCATCTTTGGGTTTAAGGACTTCAAAGTTTATAGCCTTTGACATGCGCCCCTATTCAGCGGAAACGGACACAGCAGCAGTTAATTATTGGGATAATTATAATTGTGCAGATACCACAGATTATAACGCAATCAGACACGTTCAAGTTTCCCCTTGGAACTGGTATAAGCCGAGCGATTATGCGCACTTGAATGATTATGGCGATCGATGCATGGCTGATTCAATGGCACAGTATCTTTTTGGGATCACCTTAGATAATTCCTTTACGCAGGGAGCAGGCAGGACGATTTACTGCGATCTTGACAATGGGGACAATTGGGCTAACCGATCCAAGTGCACGAACCGAAACACTCCACTCGCAACGCTCCAGGCTGGCCTAAATCATGCCTCTCCAGGTGACATTGTTCGGATCATCGGCGAGGGAAACCAGAGTGTCATGATCTGGGATTCGACAACATCGGCGAGAGTATCCGCGAACACATACGAATGCAGGGTTACGCAGCCAGGGCTCACAGTATACCTTGAAGATGGAGCAGTATTTAACGGTTTACGGCAGTCGAGTATTTTGTCATACAGAACCACGACTTTCACGGGTGGAACTAGCTTTTTTGATGATGTTTCTTGCACTGCTGGCGACTCGACAGACATGCACAGTCATTCCCATGCGGATTCATCATATAAATATCGGCGAATGATTGACCTTGATTTCAAGCTCGAGGGCGAGAGTAAAGAGTGGATCTTGGGTTATTATGTGACATTCGACTCAAAAGGCTACAGCGGTCTCACATACAAAAACCTAAGCATAACGGGCGGGCCACTAAAGCAGTTAATGATCAACCATAACATGCAAAACACAGGGCAAGAGTTTTACATGGAGGACTGCATTGTATACTATGACAGCTCTGCAACGGGAACGAACGAGAGCTATTTGAGATTTACAAGTTTCGACAGTCTTGGCGCGGCGGATGACATGACAGATTCAACTTCTTGGACAGGGCACATCAAAGACACAATTTTCCAGGGGCGTGCAGCTAAAAATAGCGAGGCTGCAATTCATGGGAGAATTAATGGGATTGATTTAATTAGCTGCCAGTTTTTAGATGATGACCCCGGCGGGCGCTGGATTTCACCAGGCTCTGTGAATGCGCTAGGCACTGTGTCCAGACAGGGCTATGACACATTTAAAATCATCAATTGCCTTTTTGATGCTGGCACAACATACACAGGAACAGGCTCTCCTGTTTACGATGTTTATGCTCCTGGGGATACCTTGTTAATCGTTAACAGTGAAGCACGATATAAGGGGGCGTCGAGCACAGAGTTTTTCGACTCGTCAAGCAATGAACACACTGACCATCAGGTGATAATCATCAATTCGGTAATGAAAAAAATTGAGCTTTCTTCTGGTGATATTACTGGCCCAGACGATACTGTGACAAATGGCGCGTCGATCGGCTGTTATATCGCTCAAGGGATTGAGTCAGATAGTGATACGCTTTATTGGGGCGGGGCAACATCTTTTATAGGTTACGACCTTGCCGACTTTGGAATCACACACGGCACAAACCATGCGAGCATTGGCCCAACACAGTACACAGCGAGTCCGTTAATTCGTCTCGGCACAACTGAAATGCCAAACGTCCCAGACTATGCAGAAAAGACAATTTTCGATCTTCAGCAGTTAATCTCGACGGGTGTTTTGTCCGCTTGTGATACTACAGATGTAAATACATGGATAAGAGTGCAGGTTTCCAACACGCCAGGCGGACAAGCTCAAGCGGCGTATATTATCGCGCTTTGGAACGACATGCCAACAGCAACGAGAGAAGATTTACTATTGAACTTCTCCTACTAAAGGGGACTTGAAAATGCTTCGACTATTACTCGCACTCCTCCTCGCGTTCTCCTTTGCGGGGGAGGTGTGTGCTGTTGCCCCGTCTGACTATATGCTATACATTGCTCGCGGATTTGATCCTTGTGAAAAACTAATGAGCGACCTGCGAACAGAGTTTGACTACTTCAAGTAATAAGAGAGGACTTGGCATAGCATGAGCACAAACAACGAGCGCTATTGCACCATCGCAGACCTCCAGGATATTATCCCGGAGATCGGTGCATTTGACCGAAAGCGCAAACTCGGCGGATGGGAGCTGACAGCATCGGCAAAAGTTTATCTGTGCGGAGATTCTGGCGTGGTTGCGCAATTGTTTCGAGACGGGGAAAACCTCGGCGATCCTGAATCGAGCCTAGTGGATGTGCAAGCCGGGGTTGATGGTGATTGGATTTATGTTGCACAGACAGACCAAACCTATATCTTGAGCACATTAGAGCCTGATGCTGAGCATCTTATGGAAGCTGGTACAGATTGGGAAGACGCCTATTTAAAAGCCATAGCCAAAGCAACGGCAATGATTCGCTCCTTTGTACGTAGGCCGATTATCAAGCGCCCAGGGGCCGCTCAGGATGTTGGATTGCGCGATTATGACGAGTGCATTATACAAGCAACGGCAATCCTCTCTTGCACCTATTTGGTGGAGGAGGAAGATTCAGAGCTCCACGACCGTTTGCAGATGCGGGTTTTCGGCACAGAAACAGACCCGAAAGGGCTGGCTGTGCAAATCCGCGAGGGCGAGTTCAGGCTATGGAATGAAGCCGGGCCAGAAACCGCCAAGGGTGACTATACAGAAATCAGCATAAATAGTAGTACTACCGGCGGCATCAGGGATATTAGAGGGAAAGCTCGAGTTTCTTATGACCGGGTGAAGGTTATCATTGTGACCGGTGGCACGTTTACCGATGGCACAGCAAGCGCGGTGACTTATTCTGTGTATATTGCAGATTCAACCGGGGCAAAAATGAGCCAGGTAGTAACAGCTTCGACTATTACCGGAACTTATCAGGCGCTCGCACATGGTCTTGAGATTATGTTCTCAGCGGGAGTGTATGTTGCAGACGATGAGTGGGAGGTCGAGGTCAACGGACAGGAAACAGAAACAGACCGGCGAACCGCGCCGATTTCGAGGTTCTAATGGCTTATACTAACCACACAGAAAACCTTTTAACAGGGCTTAGAACGATCCTGGGGACCGAGTTCGGTTCAAAGCCTGTTATCGTGTGGGGGGAACAAGATAAGCGCCCAGGACGCGAGTATTTTGAGCTTCGGCTTTTGCGTACCGAGCCAGCCGATTCAGGAGCCTCCCGGCGTGGCAGGCTTTATAGTGTTGGCATTGCGCACATTTGCAAAATTTCAGCAGTGCCGGAGTTTAAAAAATTGGTTGTTTCCGGCGAGCTAATTGAGCGCGTCGAGGATTTGCTCTACGACAATAGAGCCTATTCTGTGAGCGGGAGCTATTATTGGCATGAGCTTGAATTTGGCGAGTGCGATTATTTAGCAGCCACGGAGAAAGATGAAACAGACGGATTTTCACGCGCCGAGCTTGTGATAAAAGCGCACATTGACAAATTGACAAAATAGGAGCACATCATGCCTATCGACGGAAATGCATACAGTCCGAGCGTTGTGCGCGTGGGAGTTGCAACACAAAGCACTTTCGGCACTGCAAACCAAACACAAGGCAACTTTCTTGAGCTGCATATTACAGATGTTCCGAGTTATGATCCGCTCGCGGCTTACATTGTAGATGATACAATGCGCCATGACGGGCAACACGTCCTCGGGAAAGATGACAGCTATAAAACCACGGCAGGCGGGACCAGTACCTTTCAAGTCAGCTTTTTAGCGACTTACCAGGATTTACTCAAAATGCTTCCGGCATTGTTCCAAAACGAAACTTTAGCAAGTCCGCTTGCGACGTATACCTGGGATGAAAGCACAGACAAAAGCAGCGGGACAAGTTTAGAGCTTTTAACTATTCTCGTGGATGATCCCGAGGACAATTACGAGCTGCATTCAATGGTTCTTAAAACTTTAGAGATTACGGTTTCTCCCGACTCAGACGGGGGCCGTGTGCGTTGCACAGCCACATTGATTACCGGCTTTCCTGAAACCCGTGGAGCAACATCAACACCGGCATTGTGGACCGCACCGAGTAATAATTGGTTTGCATTTGGCACGCTTGGTACCATGCAAATTAATTCAGAGGACTTTGTTCTCACTTCAGGCTCTTTCACCTTTGAAAATAATGCTGTGCGGATTGGCAACGGGGCCGCCGGGATCCCCGAGGGCTATGTCATGGGAGTTGCCAACAAAAAAGGATGGCAGTGTAGCGGGTCTGTGACTGCACTATATGACGGTGTTACAGAGGGCTGGCTTGCACTTGCCAAAGAAAACTATGCAGTCACCACAACACCCGGTTATCTCTTGAGCTTTATTTGGGGTGCTGGGTTAACTGATGGCGAGTTGAGAATTAACTTGTATGTTATTGTTGACAATGCCGACCTCGCTGGCGGTGGCGATATGGGAATGGAGAGGACAATACCATTCAGGGCAATTGCAAACGGCACAAACGACGCGGTTTCAGTGGTACTGGATAACAACTCAGGAGCGTAGTTTATGAAGCTGAAAGTCAATGAGAAAGAGTACGAGGTCCGGGAACCAAGCCGCGCAGAAAAGCGGAAAATCGCAACGGTTTACGGAAGCGTTTTCAATCTCAGAACCCGCAATTATGACCACGAGGCAACCGAGAGAGTTGTCGGGCTAATTGAGACTGTCGTGATACAAGATGAAAGCCATCCTGTATATGATCAGGCTCCGCTTGCCGTTGTGGATGACTTGCGAGAAATCGCTCGCCTAATCAGCGAGGGCTTAACGGGGGAAGAGCTGCCCGGCTGAGGCTTTGGTGCTGGTGGGCGGTTCTAGGGGAGCCGTCTACTAGTTTCCCACAGTCGGGCTCATACGGGGCATTATCGCCAAGTCTGAAACGTAGACAGGAGTTTAATGATGCGGAAATATCCAACGAGATTCAACGTATCACAGACGCGGCGCTCCCTGGGTTATCGGGCGAGGCGCTTTTCCTTCAGGCTCCTTTCTTTCTTAATCCGATCCGTGTATACGATGAAGACGTTCTCGCGTGGCTTGATGATTTCGGGCTGTGTCAGACACTCCATAGGGGGCGCTCTGGCACTAGCCTCGACGATGAAGGGGCTTTCTTTCTTGATGCTGTGCGCATTATTTCCCGTGAGAATATCTGCATTGACAACTACCGAGCACGCAAAGCTCGCAAATAGAGTGTAACACATGGCAGACGCAGTATACGATATTCGTATCAATCAAAAGGGCGCGACTGCTGCTGCGTCTGGTTTTGGGAAAGCGGGCAACGCTGCGCATCGAATGGAGTCACAGTTCGCAAGCGCGGCGGCGGGCATGTTGGCTGCCGGGGGAATCATCGCCGCTATGTCAAAGGTCACACAGTTTGCAGAAAAGGCCGCAAAAACTGAGACAATGGCGAAAGCTTTTGATGCTATGGCAAAAAAGGCGGGGCTATCTGTTGGGACCCTTGACCGTCTGAGGCGTGCCACCGGCGGGACAGTTGAAGAGATGGACCTTTTGCGGCTTTCAAATAATGCACTACTGCTAGGGCTCGCTAGCACTGAGGACCAGTTCGCAGAATTGTTTGAGATTTCGCGGAAGCTTGGGCGAGCGTTGGGACTTGATACTGCGCAAGCTGTTGAGAGTCTTGTTACAGGTTTAGGCCGTCAAAGTATAGCAATGTTGGACAATCTTGGAATTATGGTCCGCGCCGATGATGCCTATAAAAAATTCGCTGACTCGTTGAATAAAACCGTTTCAGAGTTAACGGCTGTCGAAAGAAAAACGGCATTTCTTAATGATGCAATGACACAATCACGAAAAAAGGTTGGGGAGCTTGGGGAGCAAGATGACGACCTCGCCGAGTCGGGCGCTCGTGTTAGCGTGGCATTCGACAATGCTGGAAAAAGTATTGGGGGATTTTTAGATCCATTTCTAAAGCTCATGAATAGCACAAGTGCGCAAGGGGCGGAGCTTGTCTCGTTTATTTTCGACCTCGGAAGCGGCGCGGCGTTCCAAAGCGGGGGCTTTTTCGATTCACAGGGTGCGGCGATGAATTCGGTTTGGATGTGGGGCGAGGGTTTTAAGGATGTTAGAGAAAATGCAATCCCTGTCTCGGCATCTATGGAGGAGATTAGTTTAGAGGCTTTTAATCAAGCAGCCGCAATGAAAAATTTAGGGGATGTGGTTCAGTATGTGGGGGCCGGGTGGAAAGAACAACACGCTCTCGCCATCCAGCAATACGAGGACACGCGGGCAATTTCAGAGGGTGTCAGAGAACGGATAAGATTAGAAGAGAGTAGGCTTGCATTAATTGATTCAATTATGCTCCGTGAGAGGGAACTGTTACAGATTCGGCGGGATCAAAAAGACCTGCTCAAAGAGGGACTTGATGAAGCGGCAAGTGACGAGGAAAAAAAACAGCGTGCCGTAGATTTTGAGCTGCGCTATCGCCAGCAGCAATACGCAGAAACCGAGCGGAACAGGCGGGCTCAGGTACGCTTAGCCTCCGATACTATTGGAAGTATTGCGGCGATGAATGTCGCGTTTAAAGGCAGCGCAGAAGCCACGCGGAGACTCGCACAGATGCAAGCCGTTATTGATACCTACGCAGCAGCAAATGCGGCCTATAAAGCAATGGCGGGGATCCCTGTAGTGGGTCCGGGGCTTGCTGTTGTTGCGGCGGCGGCAGCAATTGCACAAGGTCTGGCAAACGTCTCAATGATTGAGCAGCAGAAATTCGCCCAAGGTGGCTCATTTGAAACCACAGGACCGGCGACAATTAGCACGGGTACGGGCCGTTATTTAGTCGGCGACAATCCAGGCGGGCGGGAGCGCGTTGACGTGACTCCGACCTCAAGCCGGGGCAGCCGATCACCAGGAGGAACAAATATCACTTTGCAATTTTTGGGGCCGATCACAAATGAGGACTATGTGCGAGACGTGATTGCTCCGGCGGTCAAAGAGGCTCAGAGGTCTGCATGAGTACTGAACTAGTCGCGGGTAATGTCCATACCTTTTGGTTTATTCGTTTGTACTACGATGCCGGATCAAAGTATATAACAGTCAGTCACGAGGCGGCGACACTGTTCTCCGCTGCCGAGAAAGTTTTACCATTCCTTCAGAACGAGCCCACAATTCGCCGATCTTTAGACTTGAAAGAGTGTACTGCCGATGTCTCCAATGTGACATTAGACCTTTCAAATAGTTTATATCGCGGAGCTCCATTTTGGGAAGAGGTGGAACCATTTGGGGCAACTCGTAAATACTTGAATCGTGCCGCTGTTATTTGGGAGAAAGTGAATAACAATACGGCGGTTGAGCGTTTTTCCGGGAGAATCCGGGATATAAAGCTGAACCGGAAATCTGGCAAAGTTACAATAGTTCTCGAACCCAATCAGCCTTGGGATTTTCTCTCAATTCCACAGGTGCAGACAAAGCACACAGGGCGATACTATCCAATAATTTATGGACTGTATACACCAAACGCATCGACACAAACAACTCGCGCATTATGTGGGCAGGTGGATTTGTGGCCTGCCGAGGTGGACCGGGTTTCACAGGATTACATTCTCGCCCTCGCGCATCAATCAGGAATCACAGACGGGCGCTTGCATATCCACGAGGAGGGAACCCGGCAACTTGTGCCATTGACAGACAGCGGCGCGAGCTATAACGACACGAGCGAGACTTATGAGAATGGGAACGCTATAAAAGCCGATGCCGGGTATTATCAGGGCTGGATCTTTAAGCCTACAGAGTATGGCGGCACATCTACAATAGATTTTACCACGCCAGAGGCGGCGCATGATTTCCCGCTTGCCGAGGACAGTGTTACAAGTGCGAAAGATACTCTCACGGCAACGGGAGGCGGCGGTGATTCTGGCGATCTTTATTTAGGAATCCCACTTGTAAATAAGCCTGGCTCTCAAACATCCACCACGGTAAAAGTTAAGGTTCGCTGGTCTGCTGTTACAATTTCAGGAAGCGGGACACCTTCAGCTGATACGATTGTTCTCACATCTTCAGATAGCTCGGTAGGCGGCACAATTGCCTCTCTCGTTATTGACGGGGGGGCACAAACCTCGACTCTCACCGGAACAATGGATTCAAGCGGCGACTTGCCAACATGGATAAAATTAGTCGCCAATCTTGGCTTTTTAAGTCCCGGAACCTCGCTCACTGTCCAGGTTAAAATCTTTGATGTTACATACGAATGCGCCACGGAGGTAGAGGCTGCCGGTGATAGTGGTGCAAGGCAAGAAACAAAAGCCGTCGATACTGTTTATTGTGGTGCTGATGGATTGCCTCGCTCATGGTCAAGCGGCGCTTGTGACGAGGTCCAGGAAATACACCGGGACATGCTTATTCGTTATGCTGGAATGAGCACAGGGACACCCGATGGATATACAGATTTAGACACCGCCCGGAGTGGTTGGAGTGGTCGTTTGTGGCTGCACAAGCCGGTAGAATTGCAGGAGGTTTTGGAACAACTGCAATTTGAGGGTCAATTTGTTTTCACTTATGCAGAGGACGGGAGCCCTTTGTATATCTTTGTGGAGAGCAGTTATTCTGCCAGCGATGTCGATTTTACAATTGTTGAGGATATTGACACCGCCGGGGGGGTGGACTATTCACACACACCACTCACTGAGCTTGTTACTCAACAGGAAATAAAGTATGAGCGACATCCTGCCGATGATCGATATATAAGCAGCGAGACATATACCAATAGCGCGGCGAGGTCAGCATGGGACATCCAGACCAAAGAAAACATCGAGACTACAGAGCTCGACTATTTGGTTGCCGAAGTTGACACAGTTACAACAGGATTTACACGAGTTCGGGATCAAGTCTATGGCGACATAAAGGAAATAATTTCCTGCCGGTTAACAAGGCCGAGAGCCTGGGGCGTAACTCTTGGGAGCATTGTAAAAGTTGATGGTGACTCCAATTATTACTTAGTTACAAGCGAGCAAAGATCCCGCTCAGGAGTTTCCATTAAAGCTCGGAAGGTTGGATAATGACATACCAGCGGAAATTAAAACCTGCCATATACGCGGATCTAATCGCTCACCATATTGGAAGCGGTAGCGGGAATCCGTGGACAGCCGACTCCGGAACGGTAAATACTGACTCAAGCCTCGTTGAGCTTTCCGATGGAATGCCAAAAATTAGATGTTTGTTTGACACAAACGGCTCAGGCACTGAGGTTGTTTTGGAGGTCGATTTCGGATCTACCGACAACGCTGTATATGCCTATGCAGTCCTCAATCACAACCTAAACGCAAGCGGGGCCAAACTTGAAATACGCGGCTTTGCTACCGATAACTATGCAGGGGCAACGGTCTTAAGCCTCACCGATTTAGTGGGAACCCTTACCTCGAAAACCGTCGATAATGATGGCTCAAATGTTCTGACAAGTGAGTCCACAGGAATGCGATATTATTGGATCCGTATTTACCCGGTTGGGGCAACCTTCACCGATGACATTGAGATAGGTCAAATTTGCCTTTGTCGCCGATGGCTTGCACCACACGGGCCGGATATGGGAGGCACTCGCCCTCTCGACTTTAGCGGGGTCAAACTACAGCAAACCCGAGGCGGCGGAAATAATGCCGTTGTTGATTGGTTGACAGGTTCAGAATCAAGCTCTGCACCATTCGGGCAGCCCTTTAGATACGACCACGCAGGCACCTCTCGGGATGATCAACGCATGGCGGGGCGGCGATCATGGAGCCACACATTGAGCCTAATAGACGATGATGATTTTTTTACATCCGATTTATCTGTTTCAGTTGGCGATGCCGGGACCATTGATTTGCACGACATTCTCACAATTACCGGCGGGCAAAGGCACCCGTTTATTTTTACACCAGACAGCGCATCGACCACAACCGGGGACTATATGTGGGGCCGGTTCTCACAAGCAAGCGTTAACCCGGAAGAGAACAGCCAGCACGTTTTATCTGTTGATCTATCAATACAAGAGGAGTTCTAATGGAAGAGCGCAGAGTTGGCCAAGAGGCACTATTGCTTAAACTAGAGCATATCAAAGAGGGGCAGACTGCAATCTTTAATAAGCTTGAAATTATTTTTGATCAGGATAACGGGCTTTTTGCAAGGGAAGCAAAGAATACCAGGTTCCGCAAAGTGGCTTCAAAGTGGCTTGGGCTGATTGGGGCTCTTGCGCTTTCGGGTGCTTTGAAATCATGGTGGGGCAATATAACAGGGGGGTAATGTGCGGATCAATATCAAAAATGGCGCTTCCCTTTGCGGTTTAAAGTTGCAAATGCGGCGCGTCATTGTTGTAACTGGCGAGGAGTTTGAGACATCTGGGATCCCGTTTGTTATCACTTCCGGCACAGATGGCGAGCACGGGCTCGCTTCAATGCACTATTACGGGTATGCTTTAGACTTTCGCACGATTAACCAAGTAACAGGCGCTCCCTATCTACCATCGGCACAGATGGCTCATGTTGTTTCAGCAATAGCGGAGAAACTCGGCGAGCAATACTATGTATGCCTTGAGTCAAATCATTTGCACATTCATTTTCTATATGCTGAAGCAGTGAAAGCCGAACGAATTTAATCTTACCTCCGGCGTGCAGGCCGGAATTTCCCACCCGACAATGCAGGCTCCAGTAAAATCGGAGCCTGTACTCCATAAAAAAGCCCCGTTTGCAAGGCCAGGGAGCAAACGGGGCAACAGCGAAGGAAAGAAACAACATTCAAGGAGGTTTGAACGCTTCCAATATAGCACTCCTTCTCACTTGTTCAAGGTGCAAGCACTCAGGCTCGCCCCGATTTTCTTGAGTTCCCTGTCAAAGCGCGCACAGGCTATCTGAGCCACCCCGTTGTCAAATGGCAGAACCGTATAGGCAATGCAAATAAGGTGCTCTCGCGCCGCCCTAATGCTATTAGGCTGGATTGGCCAGGGGTAGCAATGGCTCAAATCCCCGCTAATCCTGCGCTTGATTTCTTTTCGCCAGTTGGTGCTCATTTTGCCTCCGCAACTTTTTCCGCACATTCTTTCTTTTTAAAGATTCCGACAATAGCAGAACTTACACCACACTCGATGCATCCAATGTTAAATACGATGTACATTTCATGCTCCTGTTGTTTTGATTTATTCCTTGCCCACAATATACACAAACTTTCCTTGTATGCAATAGCGCATACAAATAAAAGCACATTTATTTTGTAAAAAATTTAATATACAAAATGCTTGCAAATGTAAATTCGCATCGTTAGAATAGGGGCGTAACGGTTGACAATTAACAACTGACAATTAACAACGGAGGCATCATGCCAGACTACACCACTACACGAGTTACCGCCAAAACACTGAAACTGCTCAAGCGATTGAGAAAAGCCGATGGAGTTTCAAACGTGCGCAGGCTTGAACTTTTCGCCGAGCAATCTGTAAAGGATCTAAAAAAATGAGCCTTGCAACGTATGCACTTTTGCTCCTTGCGGGCATCGTTGTTGCTTGGGCGGTTTTGTTTTGGATGATCATTAAGGGCGGGGATTGGAAAAATGACTGCGAACGAGAAGACAATTAAAAAGTTCTGGCTGGCTTGGGATTCGGGCAACATTGACCAGGCTTGCTGGTTTGCGGCTCAGAACAATTCCTCTCCTGGGGATCTGTTTATCGAGTTTGAGATTGGCGAGAAAGATGGTACTGCACTCGTCACGGCACAAGATCCAATCAGGGGCAAGCGAATCCTTGCTGAATGGGATCTTGCAGACATTACTGTCTATTATGATCACGAAACCAATACAAACATGAATTCGCGCTATCTCTACACTCACACATACAAAGAGGAGCAGGAACTTACCTTGGATCCATTCCCAAACATGCCAGCAAACATTGTGCGCCTATTGCAGGCCACAACGATTCCCGAGTATATCATCGACGCGGTGAAAGAAAACTTTCAGAGCATGGATGAAGAAACAGAAACAGCACTCAGAGAACTTTTTTAGGAGGATAGGATGAGCTCGAAGGTAATCAAGCCAGGCATTTACGAGAACATTCCATTTGATGAGTACTTGTCATGGCCGTGTGCAAGCAAATCTTTCTTGAATAAGATGGCACAGAAAAGCCCACTGCACGCAATGCAGGAAACAAAAGCCTCGGACGCTATGCAATTCGGCACAATGGCGCATTGCCGGATATTGGAACCGGACAAGTTTGATTCATTGTATGCCGAGGGGCCAGACGATAAGCGCACACTCAAATCGTGGGCGGCTTGGGCGGAGAAATTGACAGGCATTAAACAGCCAAAACGCAATCTTGCAGAGTGGGCAGAGTGGGCGAATACTGCCCTGAATGGTGCAAGCCTTGTTAGACCTTACAACATGCACGCAGTACAAGCAATTCTCGAATCAGCGCAAGCAAAAAAAGAATGCAGTGCTTTACTTGCTGCCAAAGGTATCACAGAGGTTAGCGTCGTTTGGGAAGACAAAGAAACCGGAGCCTTGTGCAAAGCCAGACCGGATAAACTGATTCCTTCTCTCGGTGTCTGTGTTGACCTGAAAACAACGGCAGACGCTTCAGAGGATGCTTTTAACCGTACAGTCTCAAAGCTAGGCTATCACTTGGGCGCAGCGTTTTACTTGGCGGGATTGCGTGCGAATGGTGCAGAGTATACAAAGTTCAGGCACTTAGTGGTTGAAACAGCGGCCCCTTTTGAATCTGTTGTATACGATTTAGACGACGAGTGGCTCGTGCTTGCCGAGTTCCGGTTGAAGAAACTGCTCAAGCAATACGCGGAATGCAAGGAAAGCGGAGTGTGGTACGGGTACAAGGATGAAGTCATATCACTTTCTCCTCCGATCTATCTACTGAATCAGCTCGAGGTTGACATTGAACTAGGAGGCTCAGAATGAATTTGCGAGAGACAATCGTTCCAAAATCAGACCAGCTGAATGCAGACGACCTGCTCACAGGGCCGATAACTGTAATGGTGACAGACATCAAACAAGGCTCAAGAGATCAGCCTGTGAGCCTGTTCATAGATGGCGGTTTGCAGCCGTTTAAGCCATGCAAATCAATGAGGCGGGTACTTATCATGGCCTGGGGCGACAATGGCCAGGATTGGCTTGGGCGGTCGATGCGCCTGTATTGCGATCCAGAGGTGAAATTTGGCGGGCAGGAAGTCGGCGGGATCAGGATCTCCCACTTGTCGCATCTTGAGCGTTCCCTGTCTATGATGCTCACAAAGACACGCGGCAAAAAAGCCAAATATGCAGTTGAGCCTTTGGAGGTTTGTTCTGATGAGTTTCTCGCACGCATAAAAGCAACGGGATCTTTGGAAGAGTTGAATCAGCTCAGGGGAATTATTCGGCTAATGTCGGCGACTGACATAGCCACGATCACGCCAGTATTTGCAGAAACAAAAACAGCTTTGGAGGCATAATGTATCTCGCAACTTTGCAGGGCTTCACGGCCAGCGGAACCACGAAACGGGCAGCAGTGCAATCTTTGTTCTTTGCGTACAGCAGAGTCGACGGAAGGCACACGTACGGCAGCTTTAAACGGCTTGCAGGGATGAGCGGCTCTCTTGTGCGGCGACTCGTGCCAGGTTTGCAGGTTTCTGACTGTCCCGCGGATCTCATTGCTGATGTTTTGGAGGAATCATGAAAGATAAAATCACGTTATACACCACGCTAAACGAAATCATAAGACACGGCCCATGCAGTGGGGGTTGGCTTCAAGAGCGGGGAAAATGGGCAGCACAGATAGACCCTAACTCAAAAATTGATCTTTTAACAATTCTCAACAATAGCGCGGTGGAAGATGCAATTTGGGTTTTGCGCGCTGCACTGCCGGTGAAGCACAGAGATCTTATAGCAAGATTGTTTGCCTGTGATTGTGCAGAG
>Ga0255048_10000600_pt1 | contig 27336 bp, 42 predicted proteins | sample JV7_2_2_MG_FD_183619 | JGI IMG/M metagenome (GOLD analysis project Ga0255048, IMG submission 183619) | Seawater microbial communities from Jervis Inlet, British Columbia, Canada - JV7_2_2 | ecosystem: Environmental > Aquatic > Marine > Inlet | place: Canada: British Columbia | collected 2016-10-06
CTAACACCAAAAAGGTGAGCATTGTTATAGGTCGCCAGTTTCTTTGCATCCAGCTTTCGCCTGTGGCCTCTGCTGTGATTACCTTGGTCTTACTATCAAGTATTTTTGTCTCATACTCAATAACCTTAGCTAAAAGCGCGTTTTCAATTGACTTTATAGTCGCTTTTAAGTTTAACTTTTCTTCGCTGCTGGTGTGTACGTTATCAATCAATTCTGCAGCTGGCTTAAATATACCGCCAATAAAACTAAGCACATCCATTATCTAACCCTCTTTATAATCAGTTTACCGTGCCGAATAAACGAAACCTCAGTAACGCCAACGCCAGATAAATACCGCTTTAATTCTTTTGCGTCCGACATACCAATGGCACCGTAAAGCCCTTTAATAAAAACCTTATCATTATCATAAATAAGTGTGCAAACGCCCGTAAACGTAGTTTTAGTTTCTTTAAACCGATACAACTCTATTCGGTCTTGTATCCGTTCTGACCCCATATTTAAGCATCCCGTATTTCTACCACGTAATTAGTCCGCTCATCACCACACCACCATTTAAGCGTGTTTAAATCTGTCTTGCTCATCAGAATACAGCCTTCACTATGGCTTGGTTTTGAGCCTTCATGTATTTCAATATCAGTTCGTCCATCAACGCTTAATATTCTAAACCATTGGAACCTTCCATGGGTATCGCGCATGAACTTATAGAATCCCGCCGGTATACAAGAAACGCCCACCTCGTTGTCTTTCCACGGTCTTTCAAGTGTTTTAATCTCACCCCCATCTGGTAGGGTTAATATACCATTGGTACGGTCTGAAGGTGATTTAAGGCGCTGTAGTATCATGGTATTAGTATTGTTTTTATTAAAGCGACTGCCACCGCGCCAAATAGACCAACCGAGACCCATTTCAAATGCCTAACCTGACCTTTAAAGTCAATCATTAAAGCTTGGTTTGTTTTGACATCTGACATTTCAGTGTTTAGCTTGTCGATTTTGCCCGACATCAAGTTGCTATTGATTACAACGTTATTTATCTCGACTTGTTGTACCTGTATCTGGGTTTGTGTCTTAGATAATTCTTTTAGGTTGTCGTTAATATTTTTGTTAAATTCTGACTGGCTAGCCATAAACAAACTAATCTTTTCGTCTAGCCTCGCAAGTTGCTCTACTGTTGCGCTCACTTAAACACCCCCACGCTATTAATATAGCTTTTGTGCTGTTTATAATTATTAATAAGCAAACAACAGACATAAAAAACAACACTCAAGCCCCCGGTAATCATTAACGCAAATTCAAATAATTCAACAATAACACCAATATTTAAAGGTTGGTGCCAAAGAGTATATTTTAACGTGTTGTAAAAACCAACATGAACAAGAAAGTGCAATACGCTGGTAAATAAACTAGCCGTAGCATACCATAATAATAGTTGTGATTTTATTTTTTTAGAAAGGTTGGCGGCTATTATAGATACTATTCCATAACTTGCGCTATATCCGAGATAATACCAATCAGCATTTAAATTATTGCATCCATAAATTAACACAAACGCTAATAAAACAACCGCCAACTTAATCACTTTTTAGGTTTCTTTTTAGATTTAGGCTTAACCGGTGTTTTTTTGTAAGCCGGTGATGGCTTACCCTTGTCTTTACTTCTTGGCATTTTATTTACCCCTTAAATTCTTCTTCGACTGTGCCGTCAACTAGTATCTCCGCTACTCTTGGCGCTAACAATATGCCAACAGATACCAAGTAATTCAGAGCATCAGTATTTGATGGCATATCCAAATCGACATAAGTCGTCATCTCAAGTTCCTCTTTGATGTCAATAACAATGTCATCAGTAGACTTACGGATTAATGTGCGCTCTGGCTGTGTTAACCGATTACGAAATGCGCGTTTTGAGATGTGGCGTATTGCCGGTGGGGTTACCTGCAATGTGCCTGCGCTTTCTATTTTATGCTTTCCGCTGTCTGAGATTATATTCATAGTATTGGCCTAACTAGATATTCAAGGGTTACTGATGTATCTGTTGTTGATTGTATTTCTAATACTAACGATGTATTGCAGATAAATCCCGGTTCAGTTGTTGAGCTTGAAAATGAGTTACTAGCGGCTCCATAAAGGACTAATGCGGTGGAGGCAACGGATGCTATGGAGTCATTCCATATTACCACGCCGTCAACCGTCATTTTTACTGTGTAGGCTTCTGAAATCATATCGTCAAATAGAAGCCCGCTAATTAAAAACTTTCCCGTTAAGCTAAGTGCTGTTGTTAGCCCCGCCGTAGCGTCTATTCCTGCTATCTGCTTATATCCAGTGTTTGAAATGAGCTTTGAATTAGGCCAGGTTAAATCTGGGGCGAGCGTTGGTATACCCGAACTTCCACCCAATAAAGACGTTTTAATCGTCATGTTATAGCTCCCAATCGCTTATTCCGTCGGATTTTAATGTAATTGACTCGCTAGATGCAGAGTCCATAGTAATACTGGTATCTGTGCCGCCTGAATAGCTTATTGTATCACTTCCTGAGCGAGATATAACAGGCTTAAAAGTTTTATAAGCGTCTGGCAAATCTATTTGAATAGTTTGATTAACTGATATGCTGCTAGCTGCCGGCAATGTGTACGCACCACCGTCTTGAATCTCGTTAATGCGTAAAGCTGTTAACACGCCGCCACCAGTTTGTGGTATGACTGTTACGCTATTCGCTGAGAAGGTGCCCAGTGATGATTCTAACGCCATTACCTCTGGCAACTTAGCCCCATTTAAAGCAGGTAGCCAGTTTGTACCGGTATCAGTTGTAGGCTCATTTGATAGGTTGGCATCAACCATTGAGCGCCACAAATAACCCTCATTTGATTGTACGATATCACCAGTTGAATAAGGCTTCTGACTGTTGTAAACATCAATGAATCTGACTTCCATCCAGAATGAATTTGCATTAGGCGTTAGCGTTGGGTCATTACCTTGATTGGTGTCTTGCAGCGATATGTAGAACACACCTAAGGCGGTTTTGGCGATATCATCTTTGTCATATACAACTGTCTCGTCATATACTTCAAAGTCACCTAAAGCGCCTTCACCGCCTACAGGGTCACGTTCCCACACTTGCTGACTGTTAGCATCTTGCAATACTACTCTAGCTTTGCCAGTGTAAAAGGTGTTTGGCACTCGACCTAAAGCGCCAAGCTCAACAGGGTTAGTGTTTGCTATGGTTTCTAAGTCGTCTTTATACGTAGTCAATAAGCTGTTAGTGCCTGACTTGTAAAAGTAAAGTTTTCCGTAAGGTGGGTATGAAAACCCTGGTACTGGATTTATAAAACGTGGGATGGGGCACCTCCTTGCTTTTCATTAGAAAGCAATCTAAAATTATTTTTTAACATATTTAAGGCTGGCATAATGGATTCCAAAAAAATTGAAATAAAAGAAAGCAGACAAATATTAAGTTGCGCGGTTTTTATTGTATCATTCATTATCTTCTACCTCATCTTTAGATGATATAGCTGCGCCAGATGGAACTGTAGCCATAAACTTAGCCATCTCTCGCTTAAATTGAGCTGCCTTTACCGCATCTTTGACTGTATCACTCGCTATATTTTCCAGCGTGGTTAGGTCTATATTTGGATCTAAAAGCAAGTCAGACAGGTCAGATAAGCTCCTTTTACTTTTAGGAACAATTTCCAAGTAAGCTTTAGTTATTTTCTTCGCGTCATTGCCAGCTAATTGCATTGTTTTTAAGAAATTGGCATTGCCTCTCGCCAGCTTGTTTGCGATTATCTTTGATGCGGTTCCTACCGTAACGGCTGTGACAGCAACGGGAAGTGCCGCTCCGCTCATGCCAAGAGAGGCGGCAACTCCACCAGTACCCGCACCACTAACCATTGCAGAGAATACGCTAGGGCTGTTTTCAAATTTAATGCCCATTCCTCCAACCAAAGAGGCAAAATTCTGCTTGAAATCTCCATCAGTTACTTTTCTTATTGCTGCGATATCATCCTTAGATAGAAACTTTCTGGTTGTTTTATTATTTATTAACCTGTTAAGTTCGTTTCTAATTCCTTTGTCTATTCCAGCTTTTCTGCTAGCGCCAATTGTAATGGCCTCCTCTAGCATTTCAGCCCTCTTAGCCCTGCCGTAAAGCTTACCAGCAGCATTTAATTTTTTGGATATGTCTGATGCTTGTATGTTCCCAGTCCTGGCCATATCGTTCACGTTAATATCAGCAATAAAAGAGTCAACCTCGTCTAAAACTAGCAATGCCTGTCTTGTTATATTCTTATCCATTGGGTTTACAGCGTTTTGAGCTATTTTTCTTAGGTCTGTAATCTCATTGATTGGAATTGGAACGCCCCTATTAATATCTTTTTTTATGGCGTTGATCGATCTAAATACTGGGTCTGAAACACCTTCTCTAATGCCTTCTTTTTTAGCCAGCACATCAAGTGCATTCTCAAGTCGCCCTAGTGATGTTTTTTTAACTACAGCACCGGAATCATTAACCTCTTTATATAGTACGCTGGCCGCCTTCCTGACTTGCGCGTTTTCTGGGGCTGACTCAACCAAAGTTTTTTTGATTAAATTATTACTAGGAGGTTTAACTTTTGAAAGCCTCCCAGCCCCTTTAAAGCCTAGAATTTCAAGCGCCGCCGTTGGTAACGTGTGCGCCATCGTAGCAAGTAAAGGCCCAGCCGATTCAAAGATAGTGCCCTCTGTTGCTTCTAAAGTGCTATCACCTAAAAACTTCTCAGTGTTAGATATGGCCTCACCTACTGGCGCAAGTGTTTCACCAATTGCTTGCTGTTGACTAACGCCTGCATCAGTTGACGGTCTAAATGTCAACGAGTCTCTGACAGATTCAACCGCTCTAGCACCTGCGCCTTGTTCGGCAAATGGGTTCGCTGATTGAACTATCCCTGCAAGCCCCGCCAAAGGTTCTGCTATCATACTAGAGCCAAAGCTTGCTGCATTCTCTATGCCGCCAATAATAGATTTCTCTAAATCCGACGCGCCTGACATAATGCCGGCTTCTTCTGTAGGTTCTTTAGGTGTCACGCCAGCCTTAGATTGACCCTGACCAATCACCCTTTTAACGGTAGCCTGTATAACCTGCGGGTCTGTCCCATCTGGAAACTCTAACACCCTACCATCTGATAGCTCTGCTCTAATACTCATGGTATTTGGTTTCCATTGACATCAAATTTAATGACGTTTGCACTAGGCTGGTTAATTTCAAATGTTTTAGGTATGCGCCTCATGATTGATGTTGAGAATTTATCGGGCAGGCTATCCCCATAAGTATCAAGATAATCAGTTATTTGAGTCCGAGAGGATTCAATTGCAGAGTTTGACAGCCCCTGTGCTGTGTCAACAAATTGCTGTATCTGCTTACCACCTAGTATTTCACCGCTTGCAAGCTTGTTATACATATTTCTTATGCCTTCTGGGACGCCAGCAGAGTTTTGAGCCGTTGAAAACTCACCCTCTCTAACAACTGACGTAGGGTCTAGCGCCTTCATAAATTTAAAAACAAGAGCAATTGACGCAGGGCCACTAGGCATTTTTTGTAACTTAGATAGGTCGTTAGCAGTATTGTGTATTAATGTTGTGTCTTTAAGAAACCCAGTAATGTCCTTGTTGATAGACTGCTTATCTTTCAGTGACAGCGCCTCCCCGCTTTTTTTCTTAGCTGCAATTGCATCTAATCTACTTGCTGCAGTTGGGTCTATAGAATAAGTGCCAGTGTTTGGATTAAAGACCATACCACCTTCTGCTTTTTGTTTATCCGACTGTTTTTTTGTTTCTGGTGCTTTGTAACTATCATCAAATAAAGACCTGTAATTACCAATCATACCTAAAGCACCATCAACGTCACCAGCGCGTAAGGCGTTATAGACTTCCATTGTTTCGCGTGGGTTTCCTCCGCTCATTGATGAATCTTGTGCCCTTCCGCTAAGAAAGTCCATCGCCCCCTGCGTATCGCCATTTCTGATTAATAATTCCGCTGTCTTGGCATCATCTGTCATTGCTTGTCTACGCTGGGCATCCTCCACACCCATAATCTTCATGGCGTTTATTTTGCGCCCCTCAATGCCGTCAAATAAGCTGCTAGTTGCTGCGATTGCGCCTTTTACACCAGCCCCCCTATTAGCGGGGTTGTAAAAATCATACTGTGCCATAATTACCTCTTATCCGAAAAATCCAGTTAATGCGCCCATAACAGTATTCGATGCGCCCGCTGGAGCACCGAAAGCGCCAGTTATCCCGCCAGCCACTTGACCTATACCGCCCCGTATACCTGCTGCCCCACCAGTTAACCCGCCAGCCTGTGCCTGACCAATACCCACGTCACCTGATGCCAATTGTGAAGCATTTCCTGTGGACAAATTAGATAATATTTTTGCTAACTCCTGCTGTTGCGCGGCTGACATATTACCTGTGTTTTGCATGAAGTTGGCGATGTTCACGCCACCCTGGCCAAACACATCAGATAAGCCAGCGCCTTGTCGGTTACTTAAATCCGCTAGTGAGCGCGTTGATTGATTTATCTGATTAGCTAAATCTCTACCTGCTTGCGTTCTAGCTCCACCAAGAGCATTGCCAGCGTTTTGATACATATTAGCAGCGTTAGCGCCTGCGTTTTGCATCATGCCAGCACCTTGACCAGCTAATTGACCAGCAAAGTTGGCCTGATTTAGTCCAGTCTGAGCCTGTAATCCAGCACCTTGACCAGCTAAAGCACTTAATATGTTAGCTTGATTCGATCCACCTTGAGACTGCAAGCCTGCCTGTTGGTTAGCAATACTGCTTGCTAGGTTGGCCTGATTCTGACCTGCTCCTATTTGAGCTTGAGCGCCCGCACCACCTAAAGACGATAGAATGTTAGCTGAGTTTTGACCAGCTTGATTAGCGAGATTGGCTTGATTCTGACCAGTTGACAACATAGCGTTCGCCATGTTTTGCCCTCTATTTGCAGCTATACCCGCGCCCTGCTGTGCAGCATTAGCCGTTAACCCAGCGTTAAACTGACCGCCTTGCTGCTGATAACCAGCGCCTTGACCAAACAAGTTAGATAAATTATTGGCTTGATTACCCGCCAAGCTTGCTTGAGACTGAGCCGCCCCAAGTCTATTACTGGCGTTCTGCAAGCTTGCTTGTGTTTGCATCTGTGCGTTTTGAGCCGCCAAATTACCTTGCTGCTGTCCAGCTTGGGACAGGAATTGCCCTTGCTGCCCTGCTGCCTGTAATCCTTGCCCTGTGGATTGGAAAGCCCTATTAAATTGGTTGTCTAGGTCTTGAGCGGCTATACCAGCGCTTCTATCCTGTAATTCTCTTAGAATGTTTCCACTTACCACATTACCTGTTGCGCTTCCTTGGTTGGTAACGTTACGCATCATTTCATCTTGCAGGTATTTAGTTCCGGGGTTATTCATCATTGCGTTGTTAAACGCTTCTTGACCCTGTGCGCCTGATAAAGCTAACTGCTGTTGCTGTGACTGCAGCCCGCCGCCAGCGTAAGCGCCTACGCCCTGAGCCGCTTGATTGAATTGGTCTTGACCTATGTTTTGATCGACATTTGAAGCGCTACCGCTAAAGTCCCCACCTAAAGCGCCCATGCCTTGATTAATCATATCTTGTGAGGCAAACATGCCTTGACGCAATGAGTCTAATGCGCCTCTTGTCCCTTGGCTTGATTGTTGGCCTGCTAGGTTGTTGCCAGTATTTAATATATTCAAGCCCTGCTGTGAACCTTGATTTAACTGGTTTAACGCGCCAAATTGACCTTGATTTAGTGCGTTAGCGCCCTGCTGTGCGCCACCCATGATAGCGCCAACACCTTGATTTGCTGTGTTTTGTAGCGTGTTAAGTCCCTGACCTAACCCTTGATTCAGCTGGTTAGCTCCAAACTGCCCAGCATTACCCAGTGTATTAGACGCTCGATTAACACCTTGCTGAATGTAATTGCCAGCCCCTTGCTGTGCGTTCTGTAAGGTATTTAAAGCACCTTGTCCACCCATGCTAATTTGATTCTGCCCAAAGGCATTGGCATTTTGTAATGCGCCCAAACCTTGTTGCGTTGCGCCCTGTAAAGCATTCAACCCACCAGTTAACCCGCCAGCATAAGCTTGTTCAGCACCCGCTAGGCCGTAGTTTTGACTTCCACCTGTTGGCGCTGGTTGGTATGGGGTTTGTTGCTGACCCCCCGCCAGTAGTGACTGGACCTGTGATGTTGTTGCGCCTGACACGTCACTGACAAGCCTTTCGCCTTGATATTCCTGCGCTGGCGCTCCATAAAAAGAGCCGCCTCCGCGAACATTGTGCTTCACCATCCCATCAGCCTGCTGCTGGGTTATTGAATTTCCATTGGCATCTCGCAATCCCTGTGGCGCTGGCATTGCCTGTATGGCTTGCTGTGCGCCTGCGCTCATTTGGCTAGGCTGCCGCATCATGTTTGTTTGTAGGTTTCTTAATGCGCTAACTGGTGCTTTCATAATATTTTCCGTCCAAACAAGTTAAAATCTGGCAGTGTAAAGTTTAAATTTGGGTATTGCTCTGCATTATTTGTCATTCCTGGGCCTATAACATTGGGATTTTGCGGTAACCCTGCTGGTGCTTGTGGATACATGGATGTTATCGTTTGAATCTGCTCATCAGTCATTCCAGCCAAAGGGCTTAACGCCTGTTGGCTTGTTTGATAGTCGGGTAATTGCTGCTGGAACATACTCGCATCATAATCCAATTGAGTGGGTTGAAACTGTGAATAATCAACCTGTCCACCCATTAACGCATTGTGAGCCTGTGGCATTCCTGCAAGTATTTGATTCTGCGCTGCAACATTGCCTTGCTGGAAAGTCTGGGCTTGTTGTGGCATGAATTGGCCGAACACATCTAAGGCGCTTTGGTAGCCTTTCTGTGAGTTGGCTTCTGCTGATGGAAATAAATTAAATATATCCTCTCTAGCTTGTTTATTGCCTTCTTCAATCCTTTTTTGCCCAGACTCTATACCTCTCTGTGTGGCCTTAGCAGCTTTCTTTTCTGCTCCCCCAAAGAATGTATCCTTAATGATGCTCATATATCTTTCCTCTCAATGCCGAATAACCATAAATCATACAGCTGGCCGTTTTTAGTGAAGCACTTTTTATAAGTGCCTTCATGCTCAAATCCTAGCCTTTTGGTGTATCGCTTAATATGCGGATAAATACTAGGCACTTGGCTGATAATTTTCTTGTACATACTTGGCGCGTTTTCTGCAACCCATTTTAGCGTCGCTTTTCCGCACTCAATAGACTTGTTTCGCTGTTCTTTTATGATGTATGGATGAATGTCTAGGGTGGTTCTGTTGTAGGCTGATACGTGCATATACCCGCACTCACCAAGACTCAACCAGCAGTCAGTGTCTACGTCTATATTGGCGCATTCTGGCGCTGTATCATCCTCTGTAACGTCACTAAGCATACTCATAACTACGCGCTTTATGTCTTTATGGTCGTGACTTCTACTAACCATCATACCAACACCCAACCTTGTTTTGTTTCACCAGCAATAGACTGGTCACGTTTAACGTATAATATCGCACCGGCCGCGCCCGCATCATTCATATAAACAGCTCCTTGAATAGCATCGATAACACCCTCTGGGTTACCTGTTCCGATTATCATCTCTCGCTGAGTAACTAAGCTAGTCCACGTCCGGAATGATTGCTCCATTGAACCATCATCATTAAGGATAGGCCTGTTTGCATCTGGTGGTGATACTCTAACGGCCACGTTGCGCCCCTGCTTTGATGTTAACTCTTAGCTTTAAAGCCCTAAACTTACAAGGGTCTGAGAACTCAAACAATAAAACGCCTAATCTTGGAAACCTGCCAAGCCTCGCCCAAACTTGTCTTACATTATACTCCCCAATCTTACCCATTGCTCGAGGTATTGGGTCATTAAATGATTTGCCATCAACGCAAGTACTTAATCTTACCTCTGGCTCTGGCTGGTCATCATTACCAACACCTGATTCGGTTGTTAGCTCTACGCTGTTAAGTGAAAATGAATCACCTTGATTAGTTAGTGGCTGTAATGAAAACGCCCTCAGTATTGGGTTGTCATACTCTTTATAATTATCAAGCTTCAATTCACCTATTCGACCATCTTGTGAGTCACCACATAACACTCGACCATAAGCCGTCACCAGTGAATTAACTCTATGTCTAACATTCTGCGTCAAGCCCTTAGTGTCAACGATTTGACTTTGTCTTTCGCTCCACGTACCAGTTAACACTTCATAAACAAAAGTAACTGATGGTAGTGAGAACTCAACAAAATAAGCGCCAGCTTGAGCGTATGAAAATGCAAAGCTTTCCACTATCTCATCTCTGGTAAATTCTTGCAGTTTGGCGTCAATAGCTGTTGTACTAACCTTTTGAGGTGTAGCCCCGTTAAGCGTCCATATAGCTGCGCTTTCGTTTACTGCGCCACCGATAAACATAAAGCCATCATTAATATTAACTAGGCTGAAAGGTGCAGAGCACCCCTTAGATACAAATAAGCCGTTACGCTGAAAAGGAAACCCCGGCAACCCTAAGTTGTCAAAGCCTTCGATTGTCTCTGAGCCTGTTATAGTGAGCTTATTCTTAACTACTATAGGCGCGACTATTGCGTCTGGGTCTGCTGCCGCTGATGCAAAATCTAACGCACTCCAAGTTAACCCGTCATTGGCTGATGATTTAATTATTTTCTTTTCATCTGTAGTGACTACAAAGAATGAATCAACATATACGACATGCTGAGGCTTGCCGTTTGTAGTGTTGAAATCTACGTCTGTTATTTGCTGAAATACTGTGCCTGCTGACTCATTAACAATGTATCCATTGCCACCAGGTATTAACACAAGTAATTGAGTGCCATTATCTGCAAACGAGCATCGAGCTTCGCCGGGTATAACGCCTAAAGCTACAGCGGTAAAAACCTCTAACCCTTCATCGTTAACGGTTCTGTCTATTCTGTAAAGCGTATCACCGTTAAGGAAGTAAGGCTTCCCGTCTTTAACGTGTGAGCCTCTATTGATTTGGTCAATTACACCTGTCGTTAGAATCTCAGACAATCCAGCCGACCCCTTTATCATGGCATCAGATAACGCCACAGCTTGAGGTTTATCAATGTAACAGTTCAAACACTGTTGATTAGACAAAGGCAGGCTGTCAGATACGTAATAACCGTTGCCTAGTGAAACCGGTACAGGCTGACCCATTACCTAGCCTCTACTATGTAATAGCTGTCTGCCTCTGCGGTAATATTGTTTGTAGTGGCAACGTTTGCAACTTGCAACTTAATGTAATCGTTTTGATCTAGCGTTGTATTGATATTTATGTTGAAAAAAGCAACATCCCTGCCACCTTGAAAACTGTTAACCTCCCTCGTCTGGTCTAGCACTGTCACAAAAGACGATGCCGAATCATCCCATTTAGTAACCCGTAGGGATATATCATCACCCGGCGTTCCATCAATCAAGAAATCGGCTATGACCTTAAACTCTCTTGGCGTATTGCCTAAATGCCTTAATTGCCCGCCTGCTGGGTTATCAAAGTGCTGTAAATCTTGAGATGTCCATAAGCCCGCTTCTACATCAACAAATACGCCAGCCGTTGTTATGGTGCTAACCGCTTCTGTTGTCACCTCTATATGCCCGCCCTCGAAGGTGTTAGGCATACCATTATTACCCGACCATGCAGCCACTAAATCCGAATTGCTCATATTTGGGGTTATGTTTGCATCTTGGGAGTTAAACACCCCATTTCTTGTAATTATTGCGCTTTCAATAGAAACCGTTGACGGGTTAATAAAATTAGCCGGGGCAAAGTCAAAAAATGATACCGTAGCATTTAGGTCAATGTTTTGGTTAGACCTAAACCTCGATGCCATAGTGAAGCCAGCACCAGCTTTAAAAAGCGAGTAAGCACCGTCTGTTAAGCCTCTAACTATTGATGTATCAATGAAATAACCACCAACCCAAGCCCCTGCAAGCGTTAGCTCTGGCTTGCCACCAAACCGCCCAGTACCTACTTCTAAGCCCTGCCTGTAACCTGTAATCGTGCCTAGTGATGTGCAATCGTTGTAATTAATACGCGCAAACTCAAAAGCATCAAAGCCCGTGGCCGACGTTAAGTTATAGACCTGCGAGGCTGCGCCAGTTACTTCAACCGCATAGTCAGAACCAATCAAGTTGCCCGACCCGCCAACCGGTGATGTGAACATTGTATAGCCAGTCTCGGAAGATATAAGCTTAGATATGTCAAAGCTGTAACCCGCCAAATTTAAGCCGCCCGAAGGAACATCTATTGATTGGCTACCCATATCAATAATACCATCAATAAAATACTGCTTGGTACTATCAAGCACACCAGCCAAGTCTGAGGCTTGCGTAACTACTACCCTGTTTTGCAAGTCCTCAATATTACCCGCTGTAATTTCAACTGAATTAGCTGTTTGCGTAATGCTAACGTTAGAGCCTGCCTTTATGCGCTTAAATGCAACCTGCGCTGCTGTTGAGTCAACAATAACATTAGCGCCATCAGATGCGCTTCCGGCGTTAGCTAAATTCGTTTTGAGTGCCACGCTACCGTATGGGTCAAGCGTTGCTGTTATCCCCTGTGAAGGCGCTAGGGCACGAATAAAATTAAGCTCACCAGAAGGTTGATTGAGTATCTGTACCGCTGTGGGTGAACCTACGCTTTTAATCTGACCCGTTACGCCAAGACTAGACGACATTGAAGCAAATGAAATGCTGTTTAATGTACCGTTACGCACTAGCGCGAAGTTATCAGAGTCAACCGCACTCGTTACCGCTACAGCGTTTGTTATATCTTGCGCGACTGATTGACAAGTCATTTAATTACTCTCCGCATGATGCTGGATTATCTTCGCAGCAACCATCATAAAAATTATAATCTGAAAAGGTGTTATTTCTACCACTGCCTATTGGCATATTTGAAGTATAACTACTGCCTAGGATTGGGCTACCAAGCTTAATCATAACGTTTAAGCCGTTAGCCGCTCTGACTGATAGGTCTGGTGTAATAACTACGTCATAGGTTGCGGCAAGCTGAATCGCTACGTTGGTTTTCATTCCCATTATAGCGCCAGCAGGGACAGTTACCGTATCAGCCGGATTGGTTAGCTCGGTATATCCAAGCTTAACGCCATCAGCATCTTGCATTGCCATCCAGTCATTTAAATATCTTAACGCTGTTTGGAAATCTACCGCTGGTATTGATTGCTCTGCTGAGTTAATCAATAACTCTTGCAGTATATCATTTACTAGACTTTCTGCCGTTGCCATTCGTTTTACTCTTTTGTGTTGGTTTCTTCCAGCCTAAAGACAAAGCCCATTCCAGCGAATTTTGATTAACTTTAACCTCTGTTCCATCTGGCTTTACTAATGCGATTAAATCTGACATGTGAACCCCTCAAGGTTTTTGTATATTTTACATTATATAGCACGAACAAAAAAGCCCCAATTACGGGGCTTGATTAGCTTGCTTCAATACTAAGGTGTACCGAACGATTTTCCAGCGAAGAACGGGTTAAGAGCCGCATAAGCTGGACGGAAATCAATACGTACAATCTGCTTGTTCGCATCACCATCAGCGTACTTAGAGATACGGAATTGTAAACCGTCCTCAGTAGTGGCGATAGTATCAGTGCTGTAAAGCTTCTTGATTGGTACAGAGCCAATTGAGAAAGCTTGTTTATGCCAGAACAAGTTAGGTTGAATAATAGTGCTAGCAGCACCGCCAAGAGTTACAACGTCGCCAGAAGTTAAGGCAGAGTCAACAGTATTGAATGCGCCTGCTGCTTCATAGATGCCTGGGCCAGTAATAACCAAAGTACCCGCACCAGAACCGTTAAGCGTAACGGCTTCGGTAACAGTACCGCTAAACAAGATGGCTGCGCCAGTTTCGTCAAGGATTGGCTGACGAGTTGAAAGGTTAAGACGGTTACGACCTGTGACAGTGATGGTTTCACCAGCTGCGACCACTAAATTAGCTTGGAAACCAGCAACAGCAATTGATTGCGTCATAGTGTCCTTGGCTGATAAATAAGTGGCTGTAGGCGTAGCTGACAATGTACCTGCTCTATCTGCACCAGCGCCAGTTGTATAGCTAGGTAAGGTGGTGGCAGTCATTACCTTCATACCAGCGAACATATCAGTGATAACGGCTTTTTGGTTAGCTGACATAGAGCCAGTTTCGCCACCTAAGCTACGTTGATTACTTGCAAGTTTACGTTGGGTATAAGGGTTAGCGAAATAACACCAGCTGTCATCCATAGGGATACCAGACGATTGCATTAACGCACCAGCTTCGGCGACTTCATCCCAAGTAGTGATACCTGTTCCAACTGTACCAGCAGCAAGTCCGGTGTTTTTCATGCAGAAGTTAGCGAAGTCAAGCTCAAGGTCAGTTTTGATACGTGTAGCCATTGGGGCTAATAGCGCGTCAAGTTGATCCATTTTCAAGGCTTCATCAGCTTCGTTAAAGTCAACGTCTACAGTGAAGTAGTCCTGCACTGTACCAGAGGCTTTACCAGTGATGATATCTGAACGACCAACACCAGTTATGTCACCAGCAGAGGTGCGCTTAGATACATAATCAGTAGGACGTTTAAAGTCTACTGTATCGCCAGTATCAGCTCCAAATTTACCATTTAAAAGCTGAGTGTTTACGTTCTTAGAAATTACACGTCCAGACTCGAACTTGTCCAAAAATACTTTAGCGAGTTTACGTGTAAAGTTACTGTCAAAATTATTAGCCATGAGTGGCTCCTTTATTCAAATTTAGCGTTGCCGATATAATTATATTTACCAGCGTCTTTGTCTCCACCGCCTCCGTTAACTTTCGTTGCTGGTGGTGGCGCGTTGGTTTTTCTAGGCTTTAAAGCTGCAAGCTTAGGTTTGATTGCCCTTTCGATATATAAAGCCGCCTGTATTGGGGGCATAGATAATATCTTTTCAGCATCATTGTAATTAGCTGCTAGGTGCTTGGTGATTAACGCGCCTTGCTCATCATCTAAAATGTGCATGGCTACATCTTCACTAAGTCCGTAGCTGGTAACTAACTGCCCTGCTTGCTGCAACTCTTGAGTGTCGATTCCAAACGCCTTAGCTCTTTCTGTGTAGATTTGAGCTTTCTTGTTTATTTCTTCACCTTGCTTGCGTTGCTGCTCTGCCTGTTGTTGCTGCGCGTATTGGTTCTGGACGTTTTGCCCATACTCATAACGCGCATTGTTTTTGATAGATTCTTCATAAGCTGCAATCTTGGTGTCATAGTCATCATCAAACGGGTCAGGTCGCTCCATTACTTGCGGGGCTTGCTGTCTATTCTGTGCTTCGTACTCGTCAAGTTTGCGCTTATACTCTGCCGCCTCTCGCTTGGCTTGTTCAGCCTCGAAATGCTTTTGAGATATTCGCTTGTTAATTGCATCCTGATTAACTTGCTTTTCACTATCAATGGGATTTTCTTCGTGTTCCTCATCACTATCAGTTGCTAAATCTGATGGCTCATTGGCCTCTGTAATTTCCTCGCTTTCAACTTCCTCGACATATTCGTCATTGTCAAAAGTCGGTTCGTCACTTTGTAGCTCACTCATGTTATTGCCCTTAAAAGGTATTTATAGCCGCGATACTGTCGCGTACAGTTGGTTTATTTTAACACTTCATAACCCATATTCAAAATAATACTTGGCTTAGTGCAAATGATGATGTATGGTAATGCAAATGATGCAAATAACAGGGGGTTACAATGAATCCAGTTACAAGAAAAATACGCGACAAGGGATATAATCTAAACGAGTTTTGCGCTCATATGGGATATTCTCTTAGGTGGTACAGACAACACGCCAATAAAAACAATAGGCAGGGAAAGAAAATCAGCGCGTTTGTGCATGATATGGATAAAAACAACTTTATTAATGATATGGAGATATTAAAATGATAAAGGTTAGAACGGACTCATTAATGGTTTACAACAAAAAAGGTAAAAGTAATGAAAAGGACTGAAGCCCCAAGCAAGATACCTAATTGGCTAGCTGTGCTGCCAAAGAATGCGAACATAACCACCAGGGAATTTGCTATTGCTTTAGGCGTTAGTGGAAGAACTTTGGCGCGGAGGGATACGCCGAAACCTGATTGGTTATCAGGCAGAACTTACAGAAGGAAAGCTCCGTCACGCCCATACCTTACTGGAAGGCTATGACCGTAAGAAATTACATTAGAAAGCTGATTGCTAGTGAACAACAAAAAGGTGATGAATGATGTACCTACTATTCGCTGCTGTCGGCTTCCTTGCCGCTGGCTTTACTGGTGTCGCTATTGGTGTAATAGTGGCTGTTGTGGTTGAGTTTATTTATAGGGTGTTTTGGGGTTAGCCCGCTAGCTAGGCGGGGTATCCGTTTCTTCCTCAAGATTATCTGATACGTTAGCATATGCCTTTGCTGTGCTTTCGTTCATTATAGCCTCTGCGCCCATAGCCTCCTTTAATGCCTTTAATGTATCTGCTGCTAGCTTTTGAGACTCATCAAGTTGCTTTTGCATTGCCAGCATCTGCGTAAACTGCTGGTTTTGTGCCTGCAAATCAATTTTTTCTTGGCTCTGTTGGATTTGTGCCGCATCGACATTGTATTTATCCTCTTTTTCGCGCATGAATTTCTGGACATCTAGCTGCTGTTCTTGCTCTGCCAATGCAAGCCTTCTATTTTCCAACTCCATCTCGGCAACCTTCAACTGTTGATTAAATTGCGCCTCTTGCTGCTTGGTTTGTGCGCCCGTCTGTGCTGCTTGAGCTTTCCCCATCTCAGCTTCTGCAATTAATAAATTAGGGTCAGGCTGTGGCGGTTGGTTCTGCGCCTCTTGTGCTGCTTGCTGTTCTTCTGGTGTCATCTGGTCGAAAGGTATAACGCCATTCTGTAATTGCATAGCTCTTGCGCGTTCAGCTACTACATCCATGCCCGGCTCACTAGAGTTCTTAAGCATCACGTCACGGCTAATCTCTATAAGAGTTGGGTCAATAGCAGCATAAGCTAACATCTTGTCTGTCATAGCATCTTGGCGGTTTTTGAATGCCGCACCATAACTACAACTTACATCGTACTCGCCTACAGATAAATCGTTAACAGTGATTGCTTCGCCTGTTTGGTTGTCAATAACAACTTGGTTAAGCGTAACAATCTCGCTTTCTCCATCCTCTGCCAATATACGCTGTTGTCTTGTTGCGTCATATACTTTTGGAATAGCATTAACCAAGCACTTGCCAACTGCCGTAAGAGTGGTTTGTATTGAGCGATAATATTTAACCGTTGAACTGTTAGACTTTTCAATCTGCTTATCAAGCGCAACACCAGATTGTAGGTTAGCATTATCCGCAAGTTGAGGGCTAAATGCCCCTGTTGCTAGGTCAATGGATTGGGCAGACATAAGGCTTAACTGTGATAGCCCAGGATTAACAGGCGCACCACCTAAAAATTGTGGTGTCATACCTGGTAGGTTAGGGTCTATATTAAAGTCCTGCCAAGGATTGGCGTTAGTGTTGAGGGTTGATAGTGTTTTCTCATGCCCCTTACGCATTTCAGGCGTACCCCAAAACTTGGGTCGAGGTGATAATACAACTTCTTCCACTTCACGACTAAACGCCATGTTGTGTACGCGTTGCTGGTCTAACGCTTTAGCTATTGCGCCCCTGACTACGGCCTTGCCGTCAATTACTTTATGGTTAGCATAGCAACCAAACACCGGCAGACTATCAAATACTGTTTCTTCTTCTGGGCTTAACCAATCGTTACCGTCCATAATACGCTGATAGATTTTATGGGTTAGCCGCTTGCGTCTGCGAACCTCTACTATTCCATCCATTGCCAGCTCGTCAACAATCATATCAAAGTCTTCATCTGCTTTGAGTATTGCGCCGTCTGACATTTCAACTATCTCAATGGTTTCAGGTTTTTTGTAATAGCATCGGCTTATAGTAATAACGTCTGGCTTATCGTAATAGACATCAGCTTTAATATCTCTATTAACGCTCATCATCTTACCGTCTGGAAACTTGCTTTCGTATTCTTCCTTGCTTATATCGTCATCAATAAAAACGAATCGAGCATCTGAGTTATCAGCCATTACGCTAGCTTGGTCAAACCAGACACGATTTACAAAGTCTGGGACGTAACGAATAAATAGGTCTTGGTCAAAGCTGTCACCGTCGATGTAGTCTTGCTCAATATAAACCCCAGACATACCACTAGTAACCATCATGCGACCCATTGACGCATATGTTAGCTCTGCGCTGCTGATGTTCTCTATGTTGCGTATAATGCCTTCTAGGACTTCTGCCACATCTTTAGATGATTCACCGCTTGACGGGCTTATCTTGATAGCAAACTCGTTATCTTCTATCTCACCGCATATTGAATCAAGTATAGGATTACAACGGTCGTCAGTATAGCGAGGCTTGCCGTTCATCTTAGAGATAATATCCGGCTCCCACTGCCCGTCCTCTTTCTCTACAAAGTAAATCTGCTCACGAGCTTTGTCGCGCTCATCTTCGTTAGTGCCTTGCGACTTCTTGCGCTCGTCTGCTACTGTCTGAAAATCGTTGTAATCAATCATTGTCTAACCCCAAAAGCTGTCAAATTCTAGCGGCTTAGTATCTGCCGCTAGGTCTGGTATTTCTTCACCCATTGCCAAGCAATCAGCCATGTTAGGTGATGCTATTTTTAATTTATTCTTCATATCTTCTTTGCTCATTAGCTGTATTTTGCCAGCGCCATTGGGCTTTCTGGGTATTCTACAGACTTCTGCTCGTAATTTCTGCAATACAGGTATTTCACTACTAATGCTGATTAGCGTATCTGGATCAACATACTCTTTCTTAACGACTGCCCTGTATGTGTTAAAGAATCTTTCGGCCAACTTCATGTAATATTGAGCGCGCTTGTTGTAGAACATATCAGCGTTGGTCTTAGGCTTATCATTACTACCTAATGAGCCTAACCCATCATAAACGGCCTTCTTATTCTCTACAGCGTTAGAGCCTCGATACATTCTAAGTTCGCACTTAATACCATCAAACGAATCGCCAATCTGCCTACGTAACAAAGCACCCATACCGTCACCATCCCAAACGAATAAATCAGCATTAGCTTGTATTGCTATCGCTGTGGCCTTGTCACATGCCTCATTACCGTCTGCTGCTTGAATCTCACCTATGTCGTTATACAAAATACCTTTGCGTACTGCGTAACCCGTTTCATCTGCGCCTTCATCAGCGGGATCAAGTGTTGCTACCGTTGCGCCTGTTGGTGTTATACCTAACTTGATATGTGCGTCAATAGCAGCGTCAAACCATTCAGGTTTAATAATAGCATCTTCAACTGAGTCGTTGAATTTACCTTCCCATATCCAATCGTATTTGCTGCGAGTAAGATTCTCATAATCCCATTGACGCAATCGTTCTTGCTCTTCATTCCACCAAGGGTTGTCGCGCCAGTTAACCACTAAGATTAGGTGTAAATTATCCTCGTATCTACCATGCTTTTCTAGCTCTGATAGGTATGGAACAATAAACCTCTGACTGAACGGGTCTGCTGATGATTGAGGGTTAGCTGTGAATATACATTTAGCCCCAGGATTACGCAGAATTGTAGGCAGTAACTTATCAATTGAGTCTTGGCTAGCCCTGTGCGCTTCCTCAAACCATGAATATTTATAATCTTGTGCTGATTGAATGGAATCAGGGTTTCTGTTAGCTCCACTGTAGCGAGTCTTTGCGCCCTCTGGGCTTATTACTGAATTTGCTTGGATGTTCCAGTTGTCTAGCTTTAATCGTTTCTGTATTGAGCCTTCAAACACCCTATGCACTGAATCAAGAACCGAGTCTTGAAACTCACGCAAACAATAAACGTCTGCTGCTTCTGTTGCCATCTTAAATGTAAGGTAATCACCTATACCGATTGACTTGCCAGAGCCCCTACCGCCAACTATAACAATTATTTGCTGCTTGGCTGTGAATAGAGACTCTAAAGCTCGATTAATCTTTAGTAGTGGCATTGACAAACTCTACAGTCCATTTAGCCTCAACAGCACCACCGTTAGCGCCTGTAATTTCACTCTTAACCTTAGTACCTTCCTTCCTGTCAAGCACCTTATGAGCTGTGCTAACGTCATCGTCATTAAGTGCTGAATTAATGACCTTCTTAGCCTTTAAGGACGTGTTGTTTTTAAGTATCTCTTTACGCTCCATAAACAAAGGGTTGTCATCACAATAATTATACAAAGTGCTTTTACTTATATTGGCATTACAACAAGCCTCTAAGTCAGTACACCCCCAACTAAAGGCATCCTCTAGTTTTTGGATAACTTCCGGGGTCATTACTGTTGGCCTGCCGCCCTTATCTTTCATACCTAAACAATCTCACACACGGGTAAAATATCTACCACCGAATCAAATACAGGTGCCTCTAGCTGCCCTACCGCATACGCAACTCTTAGGTAGTGCGTGTACTCGCCTTTAGTGCCGGATACTTGTAATGTGTTCTCTAGTATTTCAAGCTGTAAAGTAGTGCCTATTACGGATATACCAGAAATCAAACTGGCTGAATAAACCTCAGTACAAGTGCCCGCTAGCTTTACTCTGTACTCTGCCTCTGCAAATAAGTTAGCATCGACAGGAGTAATACCATCAGCCGCCAATACTGGTAAGCTAATTAACTGGTAAGCGTTTTCATACAAAACAGACATGCTATGCCCCTAAGCTGGGAATGTTACAGCTAAAGCGCTGATTGAGGATGGCTGGCCAAATGTATAATCTAAGCTTGTTAAGTTTAAATCTGCCCCTGTTAAGCCTACTGTTAGAGTGTAAGTGCCTGTCCCGTCTGATAATGTTGCGCTATCTGCTGTACCTGTTTCCGCTGCGTTTACATTTGCGATTGCGTTAGCTGTTGCAACTCCACCAGTGTATGAGGCGAATCCTGCTAACGTATGAACCGCTAGTGCTGTCGCGCCATCCAATATGGTTAATGTTGCTGTGGCATAATCAGTGCCCCAATCTGTAGCCCTTGCCACCCTTGCCGCTGTGTTACCTGTTGCCATTACTTTCTCACTCCGATAAATGTTGATTGCTTTATTATACCTGTAAAGGTAGCTGAATATCTAGCCTGCCTGAATAATGGCTCTGGAATTGTGAATTGTATTGACCCGATTGGGTAGGACGTTACCGCCCCGCCTAATGCTGATACTAATGGCGCGTCTATAGTAAAAGCCAATACACCCGTAGGAAAAGTTGATTGTGGCGAGCCAGATATGGAAAATGAAGGGGCTGAAACATCAAACGAAGCAGCACCGCTTACCCCACTCACGCCCCAACTATTAACCGCACCCCAACTATTAACCGCCATTAGCTGGTTACACCTGTAATAACAGCACCATCAATATGTGTTGCTTCGTTGTCTACTATCAAACCTATAACGTTAGTGGTAGCCGCTACAGCAAGCCCTGTTACAGTTGCAGAATTTGACACATAAGCAATGCTTGCATCATGTATTGTTGCGCCTGTTGTTTCGTTGATTAGTAGTGTTCGATAAGTACCATCAGGTATTGCGTTAGGGCTTCCTGATATTGTTATGCTTGATGTTAGACCAGCAAAGCTAGTGTAAACCCTTAGCCCGACCTCAGTTAAAATTGGTGTTGTTTGAAAGTGCAGTCCGTCCTCATTCGATAAATCTATATCATCAAGTGGCTGGGTTATTTCAGCGTTTGCGTTTTCTGCTGCTACCTCAATCTGTGCAGCTCTTAGTGGTATTTGGCCTGTTGTTGTACCATTGCCATCATATGCGCCATCTTTAGTTAAATTACCGAATGGAACTATCCAAGTTTTAACCCCGAAATCAGCAAAAACATCATCTACAAATTGATTCAGCAGGGCTTTAAATGCTGCCTTAGTCATCAAAGCAGCAATGTTAGTCTCACCGCCTTGCATGAACACCAATCTACAACCGCCAGTTAACACTATACGTTCTGCCATTGCTTCATAAAGATTCAGGCCATCCACTCTTGTAGTGTCGGTTTTCTGCCATCTATCTATACCTGTACTCCCAATTGAATTTGGAACAACGCATAGTGATTTTGATTCATTTAGAACGTACTGGTTAGCGAAATGCACCATCCATGACCCAGCGGCACTAGCATAGCTGCTTATTGCTCTTACCTGCCCTACATTGCTATCCCAAGGGTCAATTAAGAGCTTAAATACGTCATCGTTACCCAATAAAGTACAGTCATTAGACCCGCTAGGCGTGTGGATTTGTAGTGGAGACCCAAAGCCCGACATATTAGATTGCCCAGCCCCATTAAATACATCAAGAACCCCAACCCCGTTTGCAGTCGCCGTCAATCCAGTGTTTTCCACAGACCTAACAACTAAATCATGCTTTCCGCTTGTTAGTGGCACAGTAAAAGAATAATTATTTAGCGTTGTTGCGCCGCCTGCCGTAAATGCGCCGCCGTTAAGTTGATACTCAACGTTTGCAGTTGTACACGTTCCAGTGACGGTTATTGTTCTTCCAGAACCTAAATCCTGCCAAACTTGTCTACCCGCAATATCTAGCGTTATACTCGCTGCATCTGCGGTTACACTTGTGAATGTATCAACGTTATGGCTATTGATTGAGCCGAACCTGAACCCGTGCTGGGTTGCTGTATTGTTGTGTGCGCTTGTAAATGTTATCCGCTCCACACCATCTATTGATACGGCTATATCGTTACTAGATAAATCAACCTCTATATCATAGTAGGTTGATGCTAAATAACCCGCTATTTGGTAGGTGGCTTCAACTGTGTATGTATCGGAGATTCTACTATAGAGTTGAACTAATCCTGTGGAATTTATACCTGCTATCCAATAATCCGTTAACGCAGAGTATCTAAATACAACCCCAAATAACGAACTTGCAGAGCCTCCAGCACTGCACAAAGCAGTTAATGTTATGTCAGATTCGTTAAATTCTTTAACTGCAACTGAGGCATTAGCGCCGCCACCTAAAACAGAAGTTATGGCTTTGTTGCTTGATATTATGAATGTGCCATTTACCGCACTCCACCCAGCGGGCAAAGGATCGCCATTAGTGCCAGTAAAATCCTCTACAATAGTAGCCATATCTAAACGCCCTCAAATCTAAAAGTTTTCATGCTGCCTCTTAATCTTTCTATTCACTGTTTTGAGTGTGCCATCTGAAAGTCTACGCTCCCACTTGCATCGTTTAAAGCCTCTTGAACTCATGTAAGTGTCTAAGGCTTTCATGGGCATATTTGGTAAAATACCATTGCCATTTAACATCCTAGCCTCGTCAATTCCTGACGTTAAAAATGAAAATGATAGCAATATCTTGGACGTTTCCAAATCCTCGACAACAACTGCTCTGTGTGTTATCTGCTCGGTAATTTTGTATTTACCGATAACCTCAGTAGTCAGTATCAATTTTTTATCTCACCTTAATTCCGTTAATTATATCATTCATCCAATAAACCCCCAACCACTAAAAATATAATGCAGGGTATGGCTATCGCCCAAAGTATTGGTGTCATGATTTACCCTTATACAAATTCCCTTGAGGCTTATATATCTTCCCTTTGCTATCAACTAAACAGCCATAGTCGCACCAGCGTTTAATCTGAATATAGCTAGTTCCAGTCGCCTTATCGGCTTCACGGTATGAGCCGTATTGCTCTTTAATTACATCTTCAAGCTTTTGCATTAGTAATACTCTCCGTTTTGGCAGGCTTGTACACCTGCTAGGAAGCCGCCTTTAAATATATCTCTATCTTCGTTTGAACTAGGCAACTGAAAACATTTCCAAGCCTCAAAAATAACATCATCCATATCAGGCTTTACTCGCCATTCAAGGTGCGCATCTTCAAGAGGGGTATGCTCTGAGAAACGAGTGCAAACCCACTCACCGCAAAGCTTGCACTCAACTTCTTTACCTTCTGCTATTGCTAGCAGTACATCGTAGTGTATGTGTTTCATCTTATTACCCCATTGCTTCTGATTCAGCTTCTAGTTGACAATCGCTACAGTACAATTCTTCACTATCAAGAAACGCTTCCATAACATCGCTAAACGGGTTTAATTCATCCGCTGCAACCGCTTTCATGGCTTTGTACACCCCAGCCTGACCTAGCCATCCGTTCATGCTGTCGCGGTGTATCATTTGCCCGCTTATCACTTCGTGTGCCTGTGCTTCTGCTAGTGTTGTAAATTCTGATAGTTGTTTCATTGGCTGGGTATCCATAAAAAGATAATGCGGCAATTATAACGCATTGGTTACAATCTATCTATAAGGCATTGATTGCTCAATTCAACCGTTTTCATCTTAGTGTTTTGGGCTTTACTTCTTGCTGTTCCTTTGCTGATAAATTTGTATGTTTCGCCAGTTCTGCATAACTTGAACCTCTCGCCTTTTGTTAAACTTCCTAGATAATAATGGTCACCTGTTGCGCCCTTTAAGCCTATGTCGTCAATTCTTGATTCATCACTTGGCCAGTCTTTAGTTTGTGGGTATTTAGATGTCTGCATTGTCTTTTATGTCCAGTATTATTCGGTAAACGTTACGGGCTTCTTCAATTGTTCGTATATTTGCTGTGTGATATTTCCACCCGATTTTATCAGTAATCATCTGGTATATTTTGGTTCTGCTTGTTTTGCTTCCACTCCATAGCGGATCAAGCAATGCGTGAATGTGCTTTCTAGCGTTTTTAATTTCTGGTGTTGCTATACACCCCAAAGGCTTTGTTCTGTCAGATGTTTTATGATGGCATCCGACAAAGTTACCGCAATCGTCACATTTCCAAAAAGGCAAATCATTAAGGTCTTTTCTATGTGGGTATATTTCAGCGCCATTTGTTAGCCTAGCCTCTACCCTTTCTTTGTCGCAACCTAAACATCTAATTAGCATTACTAAACCTCTATTGGCTCGATGGCGAATTTAATATACTCCTCGCCTTTTTTGACATCGTTATTAACCGCTACCATCATCAGCTTCACTTTGTTGTCGTTAAAGTCGTATTTCTTTTGCAGGCAATCTAAGAAAGGCTTTATACCATTATCAATATCGCTTAACTTGCTGCTATGCCCGAACTCAAGACGCAAACAAAGTAAGCCTTCTGGGATTGTAATCTTAGGTAATATACGCAACACATCACGCTCAAATCTTTTGTACAATGGCGTTTTAAATCTCTTGCCCTGCCATGCATCATTTACAGATAGCGGTTTAATATCTACCTTATCCATATTATCCCCTAACTATTGCGTCGATTATGTCTTGGCTGAATGGTATTTCATAGCCGTCTGACTTCATGTTATCTATCATGTTTTGAAACAAAATTTCGTCACGGTCAAACCTATCTCTAAATGCTGCAGGCCTTAGAGTTTTATTAAATTCATGATCAGACATAACATTATGAAGCTCGTAGGGGATTGGCAGGATAGCCAGCTCGCCTACTGGCTTTGATATAAGTCCGACTTTGCGCTTTGCTCTTGCACCTAAGAAATGATCAAGCTCGAATTTTGATACGCTATCGAGACAATTACCAAACAAGTCATACGTCCAGCTTGTTTCCCTCGCAAAATCTGCCACTATCCCGCGCCATTTTAATTCTAATGCTGTTGGGTTCTTTCCTTTGCTAATCATACCTATACCCCTTATTGCTCTGGACTGGTTAAACAAAAACCTTGCCCTGTGTAGTTAACATAAATAGCGTCCAAGTATTTCGACTTTTGCTTTGTCGTCATAATCCTGGTTACTGGAAAATCTAAAGGCTCCATCATCATCTGCAATTTAGCCTCATAAGTTAGCGGCTTTATAATTCTGTCATAAGCCTCTGCCCAATCGTCATGCTCCTTGGCTATCGCAACGCCGAAATGCAGCTTGCAATACCCTCTATATTCTTCTGCTGTCATGTCTCCCTGTTCTGCCAGTTCAAACATCCATTTGCGCTGTAATTTGTTTTGCTCGATAGACCTAGGTGCGCCTTTTGTTATTGATACAGTGAAAGGGCAATCAGTGCTTTCTATTCGCTTTATTATCTGCGCCCTGTCTGCATCGTTTCTTATTGCGCGCTTATCCGTCATAACCATAATTCCTAGCTATCTTAGCTAAGTCACCCATGCATTCTGCCTCTGCAAATTCTTCTATTAAGTCTTTACGGCTTAACTCAAACTCTTGAGTTGCCTTATCTACACCTCTTTTCTCACCCGACACCATTAACTTATGAAGCGTGCAGTTAGCTTTCTCAAGCTCTGCAATGCGTTTATTAGCTGCATCTAGCTGCATTTGCAAACTATGTACACATGGTGTTATTTTAATCATTCGCCTTGCTCCGGTAATTCCTCGTAACGTTCAACCCAATATTCAGCATCAGCAGACCTAGCATCAGCAGCAGCATTAGCAGCATAAGCAGAATTAGCAGTAGCAGTAGCACTAGCAGCATAAGAAGCAATAGTAGCAGCATAAGCAGAATTAGCAGCATCACGATTATCGTCTAATTCTTCTTGTGTGACTGAATCAGGGTCAGCTAGCCATTTCTTTACTAACTCAATGTGTTTGTTCATTCGCCTTGCTCCGGTAATTCCTCATAAAGTTTAACCCAATATTCAGCATCAGCAGACCTAGCATCAGCAGCAGCATTAGCAGCATAAACAGCACTAGCAGCATAAGCAGCATTAGCCCTTAACTCTTCTTGTGTAACTGTCGTAGAGTCAGCTAACCATTTTTTAACTAATTCAATGTGTTTATTCATTTTCATCTACCTTTGCTGATATGTGCTTCCATTTTTTAAGCCACTCATAAAAGTCGTCTACACTTCCAGAGTTGGTTTTATAAAAAGCGTAATTGAATTGATTTAGGTTGATAGGTACATTTAGCTCTTTCTTAAGCTCTGCAATGCGTTCATCTCTAAAAGCCAACTCGGCTGCTATATCAGATTTACGGTGCAGCTTTTCACCAGTCATTGCATGAACATGGTCTTCGTATGTATCCAGTTCCACTATATCTCTGTTGCCAACGTCATATAATCTAGTCATTCGCCTTGCTCCTACGCTTGATTTTTACTATGACGATAACGCAAGCCTACTAAGCTTATTTCACGTCTATGTAGCATTGACGCTATTGCACCGGCGGGACGGTCAAAGTGCTTAGCTAGGTCTTTTAATCTATAACCAAGGTATAAAACCAAGTCGATTAACTCAACCATGCGCTTATCCCACCATTCTTTTTTTGTTTGTATGCTTGGATTTGGATTCATTT
>Ga0255048_10000604_pt1 | contig 27236 bp, 29 predicted proteins | sample JV7_2_2_MG_FD_183619 | JGI IMG/M metagenome (GOLD analysis project Ga0255048, IMG submission 183619) | Seawater microbial communities from Jervis Inlet, British Columbia, Canada - JV7_2_2 | ecosystem: Environmental > Aquatic > Marine > Inlet | place: Canada: British Columbia | collected 2016-10-06
GGTCACCTCGTCTGCACCCACGGCCGTGCCCGCCTGGAGCGCGCGACTGAACCCGAGGTTCACCCCGCCACCGGCCACGTCGTTGAGGAGCTGGTTCACGTCGGCCGGGTTCCCGTCCGAGAGATCCGTGAGCGCGTCCACCATCTGCGACATGTTCGCGGAGTTTCGAATCGAGTGGATCCTCGTCATGAGAACCGGGTCGGCGATGCTCGCCGGGTCGGTCGCGCCCGTCGCGATCACGAAGTCGATGCCCACGTCATTGATCCGGTCGCCCGTCATCATGATCTCGGCATAGCTGGTGTTCGTCCCGGGGATCGGTGCCTGAAGAAGCGCATCGAACCCGTCACTGTCGTCGATGTCCTTCAGCTCCTCGTTGGTCATCTCGCTGTAGACCGGACCCACACCACCCGCCGCGTCGGCGTGCTCGAAGACGTCCCCCTGCAACGAATCCCAGACGCCAGTGCGCGCGATGGACATGATGCCCTGCACGAAGTGCTCGGCCGAGTCGATGCGCCGCTGCTCGAAGTTGTTCTCCAGCGCCTCGGTGTCCACCTTCAACCTGTTCTCCCACGTCGTGCGGAGCGTCGCACCCTCCGGCCCGAACGCATCGAGCGGGAAGAGCGCAAGGTCCGCCTGCACGTCGAAGCGAGAGATCAACGTTCCGAGCTGATCCCCCACGGTGTTGTCGAAGCGGCGCCGGTACATGTTCGAGAGCTGGCGACGGTACGCCTGGACGAAGTTTCGAACCTTCGTCTTCCCCTCCTCGTCGCCCGTGTTGATGCCGAGCATCGAGCCCACCTGTGCCACGAGATCCACCGGACCGGCCGCGCCTTCCGCCGCACCGAAGTCCTTCATCATCGTGCGGTCAGCCGCCGCGTCGATCGAGGGAAGGAACTGCGCATAGAGCTGCCCGACTCTGGGCACCTGAGCGATCAGGGTGGAGAGGTGGCCGTTCACGTGAGACATCGCGAGCGTCATGTTCCGCTCTTCGGACACGATCTTCCTGTGCTCCCGGTCCGCCTCCGCGAGTGCCGCACGCTCCCCGAGCTGAAGGATCGTCGTGAGCTGCTCGGGGTGATCGGTGAGCACGGGGTTCTTGTCGAATGCGTCCTGGAGCTTCCCGTAGGCTTTGCCGATGTCCTCGCCCGTGTCGAAGATGTCCTTGTAGAAGTTCACGAGGAGCTTGCTCGCCTCGGCCGTGACGCTCTTCCCATCTTCGAGACGGCGCATCATCTGGTTCACGCGCGAGTCCGGGAAGAGCTTCATCATGCCCTTGGGCACACCCACGTCGAAGCTCGCGAGCGTCTTCTCCCAGGTCCCGTTGATCCCCGCGAGTTCCTTCTTCAGCTCGGCCGGGTCACGGATCTCGGACAGCGACTTGATCTGCCCGATCATCATCTTCACACCCATGTCGACCATGAGCTGGTCGCGCTGGCTGCGCCGATTCCCACGCCCTGGAACGATCCCCTCGATCAGCTCACGAAGGAACTCCTGCGGGAAGCTCGCGCCCTCCTGCTCACGCTGCGAGAGGATCGGCGGTCCACCTGCCGGTGGTAGCCCAATGGGCTGTAGCTCTGGCATTACTTACCTCCGAAGTTGACACCGCCACCGACGTCGGTGCGCGTGCCTTCCGAATGGCGCGTGGCCGTGCCGAGCCTGAGATCCGAGAGCCTGCCCAGCTCGCGCGCTCCGATGTCAGACGCGCCACCGAGGATCGACGCCCTCGCTCCCGTGAGCCCCGCCTTCTGTCCGAAGATGGATGCGCCGATGTTGAACAGCGGACCCAGCGCGGCGATGTTCTTCTGCTTCTGATCCGAGAGAGAGCTACCGATCGACTGACCGATCGCGAGCGGGTTGAACTGAGCCCCCGTCTGGGAGATCACGTCCGAGAGTCGCCGCGCCCCGACGTCGAAGCCGCCCAAGAGCCGCCCCGTCGTGGGAGAGCCGGACACCCCGGTCGCCGCACCCGCCACCGCCTGCTGCCCGGCGAACGAATTGATGAAGTCGTCGATCTCCGCACGCGCACTCGAAATGATCGGCGCCGAGAGTTCCCGCGACTTGGCCCGCAGCGACGGATCGTCGCCCGTGAGGAACCCGGAGATCTTCTTTGCGTTCGGAAGCTCCTTCGACTCGCGACTGAGCCGCCCCGCGAGCGCCTCCACCTCGCCACCGAGCCGACCAAGCACTCCCTCGATCCCGGCGATCCCGCCTTCGCTTCCAGCGAGAGCCTTGAGCTGCTCGATCAGATCGAGCTGCCCTCCCTGGAGAGCCTGCTCTTCCTGCGAGGCCGGGCCGATCTCAGTGCGCTCGGTCGCCTGTTCCGACTGCCTCGATGCTGTCAGTCCGACGCCCATTACGCTTCCTCCTCCACCAGCACACCCATGCGAGCGATCAGCACCGCATGGTTAGGGACGATCTCCACGCCCCGCTTCCGTAGCATACGCAAAAACCCCGAGTTGCCGGGCGGGGTGACCCCGATCATTTTCCGAATCCCCTTCAACTGGAGGATCTTTCTCAGCACGAGGACCAGCTTCACCCCGACGCCGCTCGCTCTGTACTCACGGTCAACAACAAAGTGATCCGTGTACGCCACCGGGCTCGCGTCTGCCGCGAGCGCCCAGATGAATCCGATCAGCCGGGGTATCTTGCCCGGGTCTTCCTCGTCGATCGGCTCGTGAGCCACAAGCGCGATCCCCTCGAACTCCTCGGGCTGGTCCGGCACCCGGTAATCGTGCGACCGCAACAGCGTGACCACCTCCGGGTAGTCGCTCGGGTCATACGTCCTGATCGTAGGCTCGGTCATACCTTCACGCTCACCCAGGTCGGTTTGCCAACGACCACCGTCTCCCCCGTCTTGAACGAGGCGACCCGATAGCCAGGAGAAATGATGCTCATCTGATCGGTGTTCGTCGAAGAGATGTGCGCCGAGAGCGGGTTGTTGTTCATCCCCGTGACCGCCGCCGTCGCCGAAGCCACGCCAGGGAAGAGCGCGGTCGTCGTATTGCTCGCGCTCGGAGCCATCGGCGTGAACGTGGCCACCCCGTCGGGCGCCACCGTCTCGGGAGCCAGGTTCCAGTTCGCGATCACCGCACGCACCTCGTCGTCGATGTGCGTCGTCTGCGAATAGAGTATCTCGGGAGTCAGGAGCGTGCCCCGGTTCCCGAACCGCTCGATCACCGTGTTCGTGAAGATGAGGTCTTCCGGGTTCGTCTCTGGCTGCACCCAGCCGCCACCGATGTTCGCCTCTGCGAACACGGGCGCCACTGGCGGACAGATCGTGGGCGAGATCTGCGCGCAGTCCTGGCCGGGGATTGGCTCGCGGCACTCTTCTCCGAGAAAGCGTCCGCCAGCGTCGTAGTGCTTCACGCAGATGTCATCGAGGGCGTCACAGGGATCGACGGGCTGGGGACACTCTAGCTCCTGGTCGATGCGGAAGAACTGCGACGGCCCCACGGCCAGGAAATCATCCTTGGGGTGCGCGCACTCGCCAGCGTAGTCGCGCTTGTAGTTCCTGATCCGCTCCACCTCGCCATACGGCCCCTTGTCGGCCGCGATCACGCGGGGGTCCGCGTCCACGTAGGTGCCGAAGTTCTTCCAGGTCTGCCAGCGCGTCGACTCGTGCCCCGCCGCGAACGTCTCGGCGTGCGACTTGAAGCCGTAGCCACCGATGTGCATGATGTTTCCCTGCTGCGAGATCGGGCTCTCGCCCGTTAGCGCCTCGCCAGCCACCGAGACCTTGTACGTCGAGTTGTTCACGACCTTCAGCCGACCCGCCTGTGGCTCGCTGAACACGTTGTTCATCAAGATGATCGACGTCACGTGAGCACCGAGCGACACGTGGTTCTTCGTCGACGCCGTGATCGAGGGGTCGGTGCGGTCGATGAACCTGTTGTCCATCATGAGCGGACCGACCACGTTCGTGTTCGCCGTGCCGTTGATCGTCAGGTTCATGTCGGTGCCAGCCGAGGCAGTCGATGCGTTGTAGAGATCGTTCCCCACGACGTGGCAGAACTGCCCGAGAAGGATCCGCATGTTGTCGGTCCCGCTCTCGCCGATCTCGTTGTCCCTGAAGATCAGGTTCGACGCGCCCTTCACGTAGACGCCTGTCTTCGAGTTTTGCTGGATCGAGCAATCCACTAGCTCCACGTCTTCTACTTTGGAAGTAGCATAGTTCGAACTCACCATCTTTATGCCTGGATTCGAAGTGCCACGGATGTAGACATTCGTGAAGCGCAGACCGCTCGACCCAGCGATGTCCACCGAGGTGTGGAAGGCCGATCGAAGCTGGGCGGCGGTGTAGTCGAGGGGAGGCCCGAATGCGACATCCTCGATCTCCCCCCCAGAAGAACGAGAGTTGAAGATCCGGAGCCCCGTCCCCGACGACAAGCCATGACCGCGACGACCTTCCAACGTGAGGTTCCTGATCGACCAGTTCTGAGTGGTCGCCGGGACCTCCAGCATGACGAACCCTGCCTGCGCCGCTGCCGGTGGCGTGCGACCGCCACTCGTAGAACTCATGCGGATCACCGAGCTGGGACCGGCGCCGATGATCTGCGTGTTGTCCTTGATCGTCACCTTCGTCGTGAGGTTCACCACCGTGTTCGCCGGGATGAAGATCACGGGGTTCGTCTCGGCGTCCATGATCGCCTTGAACGAGCGCGTGTCCTTGTTCACGTTGATGACGCTGACGGCATTGCTCACGTTCGACACGAGGTGACCCCGCAAGTCGAGCGTGCCATCGAAGACGATCGTCGTCTGGCTCGACGTGTCGAGGTCGTCGTACTCCAGGGCGCCGAACTTCACCTGGATCATCTGGTTGTTCTCGTTGAACTTGTCGATCGCGTCCTGGGTATCGAAGCGTTCGCCGTCAACGAAGGTCCTCACCGGAGGCTGTGCGCGGGTAGCCATGTCAGATCTCTATCGTGTACCAGGCGGAAAAGTTGCCGCCTGCTAGTTTGCTGGAGTTGTAGAAGAAGATCGTCTGGCCCTTGTAGCGAGCCCCGAGCACCGAGTTCTTGACCAGTGACGGAGGGAACACGTCCCACGTGGCATGGATCGCCTGAATGGGTAGCTGCGTCACCCCGATGTCGATCTTCGTCACCGACTTATTCGCCTTGAACGTGACCCTGCCGTTGTTCGACATCTCCAGGGCCATGTTGCCACGGAAGTTCACGCGAGAGGTTCCCGCTCCCGTGTACTCGATCGGCTGCGTGTTGTCGCGCACGTAGTTGCCGGTGACGTTGCAGTCCTTCACGTGAGAGCCCACCGACACGCCGATCTGTGCGCCCGTGCAGCGGTTGCCGGTCACCGCCACGCCGGTCGACTTCACGCTTGCGCTCGTGCCGCGCACCGTCACGCCCGCGTGGTTCGCGATGCGCCCCGTGTTGTTCCCGTTCCCGTGGATCTGGTTGTACGTCACCGCCACGTTGTCCGCGTCGCCCACGAACACCCCGCCGTAGCCGAGATTGCGCAGCGTGTTGGAGTGGATCGCACCGTCGCGCGTCTGGTTCTGAACGAGGATCCCGTGCTGCCCGAACGTCGTGTTCCCATTGGTCATGTCCACGAGAACCTGCGAGACGGTGAAGCCCCGGCTGCCCTCGTCGAGAACGATCCCGTTCTTCTTTGGATTCCTGAGCCAGCACCGCTCGATCTTGAAGTCCGAGCAGTTCGTGCACGAGATCGAGGAGTCCGTGACTCCGGTCGTCGAGCCATTCCCCACCCACACCTTGTCTATCACGAAGTCCTTCGAGTTGCGCACGACAATCCCGCCGCCCGAGCTGTTGTTCGCGCTGTTCCCGTTGATGTAGAAGTTCGAGAGGTGGAACTGGTTCGCGCCCTCGATCACGATCGCATCGTCGTCCGAGCCATTCGCCATGAAGATCTGCGAGGAGAAGCCGGAGCCGATGATGTAGACCTTGGAGCGATTCGCCTTGAGCTTGATGGAGTCGGTGAGCTGGATCGTGGTGCTGCGTGGGATCCAGATCACACCCCCCGCACTGAGGTCGTTGATCGCGCTCGCGAAGCCGTCCTCATCCGTGCCGAACTCCTCGACGTTCAGGATGCCCATAAGCTCACGCGCACGCAGCAAGCGATTGCCCGCAAGGTCGATGTCCCCGTTGAAGATCACGGGGTAGAAGAAGTCGTCGCCCTTGAGATTCCCGAACTTGGCCGCGAACGTCGAATAGATCGTGTTCAGGTCATCGTGCGTCGGGCGCTCCTTGAGCGAGAACTTCTTGATCGTTGGCGCTGACATCTACTTCCTCATTCTCTCTCGGATCTTCTTGGTGACCGACTTCGCCGCGCTCGATGGCTTGGGCTTCGAGGGTGGCTTCGATGGGGGCGCCACCTTCTCGCCAGACGGATAGATCCACGCCTTCATCGTGCCGTCCCCACACTTCACCACGTCGTAGGCGTCGCCATCCTTCACGTCGCTCAGAAGACAGAGCTTGCGTTCCATTAGTTATTCCTCGTGTGCGGTGAATAGTCCGCTCCGTGCCCCGCGATTGCGAGATCGCATCCCAGGTACGGCAGCCTACCCACGTTGGAGTCTTCGATGCGCATGCGCAGAACGTGTCCCTGGCCCAGCCCGCGCACGGAAGTCACCGCCGTGTCGTCGAAGCCACCGAGCCCGTTACCCTTCTGGTTCTTGCCGAGTGCGTACCGTGACCCGAAGCACTTATCAGAATTCGGATTCAAGTCGATCTCCGCTGTCGTCTCGTCGCCCGAGTCCCACGAATAGATCAGGCTCGACGTGAAGTCGCCCGGAGAGCTGATATAGAACTGCGACCGCTCGACCGACTTCGTGCCGAAACGGATGTCGGGGTTGTCCACGAAGAGGTCGCCAGGCTCCAGGACGATCGGGATCCCCGCGTTCGATCCGAGGATCACGTTCCCCTCGGAGAACTCCTGGTTCCAGTCCGTTTGATCCTCGAAGTTCAACACCGCGAGACTCGTCTCCGGGTCCAGCGGGTTGTTGTTCGTGACGATCGACACGTAGACGCTATCCGTCTCGCCACCTCGCGATGGCCCGAGTCCCATGGCACTGAACTTGCCGATGTCCCAGACCTGCCAACGCTGCGACGCCACGGTGAACGCCAGGAGCTTCGACATGAACGGGCAGTCGCACTCCGGGATGCCCACGATGTAGAGACCCAGCCGGGGCAGGAAGAGCGACTGCGCGATCTGAAGATTCTCCTTGTTGATCTTCTCGAAGAGGTCCGCGATCGGAAATGATAGGTAGCCCTGCTCGATGTCGCCGAATTTCTGCGTGGCCTGGAGCGAGTGCACGCCCTTCTCGCTCATCCAGTAGAGATCGTTGCCGACCTGCTGGATGGAGCGATGCGACCCACAGCCGATCGTTCGCGAGATCGTCTGGATCTGGAACGAGTAGTTCCCGGGCTGGGGAGTCGAGTCGTTCTGAATCGCCCCCGTGATCCGGTGCATGCTCTTGCGCTTGAACACGTACATGTCCCCGAGGAACGTGTTCGACATCCCGGTGACTGCATCCTGGTCGTCCGCGCTGATCCGAAGCCGCACCGCACCCTCGAAGCGAGTGTTGTCGACGTCCCAGTCATAGGGGTTCGTCTCCGACTGAAACGTGATCCCGCTCGCCACGATGTCCGAGGGGTTCCCACTCAGTCCACCGATGAAGATGCGCTTCTGGTGCATGGCCAGGAACGACCCGCGCGGGGCCTGGAGGAGAGAGCCCGCAGTCGCGGAACCTCCCGTCCAGATCCGGAGCGGGTAGCGAAACGAGCTGTCCGTCACGAGCAATGCCTTGCCGACCTGAGCGAAGTCGGGCCGGGAGAACGGTGCCCAGTCCGCCAGAGAGTTCGAGGTCCACACCGACGAGTGCCCCGGCGCCACCGTGATCGCGTCGAAGAGAATGTTCGCTCCCGAGGTGTCGCCCAAGAGCCGCCACTTCGAGTTCGCACTCATGTCCGGGTGCCCTGCCGAGCGGACGATCACCCCGCCACCGATCGACGAGTAGTCCAGGTTGTCCACGAGGATCTGAACCTTCCCGACCGAATCGCCGTTGTCCCCCGATGCACTCTCGAAGAGCGAGCACTCCTCGAAGGGAGTGAAGTTCACCGTGGCGCCCGAGATCCTGCTCGACGCCGTGCGAAGGTGGATCCGCGTCCCCACCTCGGTCGTGATCGCTGGGAAGCCGACCTCGCCCTCGGTGAGATCCATCACCCGCGCGCTCCGTGCGGTAGCGTCCGTCTGGTAGAGCGGGTCCTGGAAGGCCATGAGCTGGGTCGTCGCGCCCGAGGAGTTCGAGGTCTGGAAGCGGTAGTCGAACAGCCCCGTGAGGGCACCGTTGAGGTTCGTGTCCCCGAACTTGTGGAGCGCGGGGCGTCGCCGGATGCGCCCCCGGTCGTCCTGCCAGACGTTGCTGCTCCGCGCCGTCTGGGTCTGGGCGCCCGAGTAGAACGGGTGCTGGCTGATCGACTGGCCCGTTCGTAGCGGCACCTCGATGATCGTCGTAGGCATACGTCAGCTTCCGTCGTAGGCGCGCGAGTAGAAGGCCCGGTTCGTCTGGGGCTGGAACAGAACCGCCGCGTTCTGCGCAACGTCGCTCTTTTGCTCGGCCGACACGATCTTGTTGTACTCGGCCAGCTCGAACTGGGCGTCGTCGATCGTCTTCTTGATGTAGCGGTAGACGTAGTAGCGACCCCGGAAAAGGAGAGCCTGCTCGTACTCCGGGGGGTAGCCCGACACGTCCACGTCGAGCTGCATGATCGACGGAGAGCCCTCGTAGCGGAAGTGGTAGTGGTAGACGTCATCGGGGATCGGGTCGAACTCCAGCACGTAGCGGGGCTCTCCGTCCTCGATCTGCACCGAGAAGATGTGAAACACCTGGGGCTTGTCGAAGATGCGAGTACCACGCGCGACGTCGAACACGCGCGAGTCGTACTCCTCGGTCCGCAGATACTCCAGCGAGCCCATGCCGAAGAAGTCGTTCAGCGAGATCGGGCGCTTGAAGTTCACCGGCAAGAGGTAGCGGTCCTGGCCAATGAACGCTTGCTTCCCCTCACCGTCCGTGGCTGACGTGTCCGTCGTGCCCCGATAGACCGCCTTGTTCCCCGCCATGTCCGCGAGCGTGACCGTGCCCGGGCTCGCCGAGGCGACCGAGTGCACCCGATACCACTGGGAGTCCCCGGTCACATGGAAGAGGCGCCCCGGCCAGTCCGTGTTCGTGGTGAGATTCGCGGTCGCCGTGCCTGTCACATCGTTCGAGCCGTTCGTGAGCTGGAGCGAGCTGTCGCCGATCGTGTCCGCATCCTCGTCGGGGAACGAGTCCGAGATCTTCTCCTCGTTGATCGTGGTGATGCTCCCGTTGAAGAACAGCGGGGCTTGCGGCACGTCGCGCGAGAGATCCTTCTGGGCGTCCCGCACGAAGTCCACGATCAACTGCTCGTCGGAGTCCGGGTCCAGGTTCTCCACCGTGGCAATCTTCTTGCCAGCCCCCGTCGTGGAGATGATGTTGTTCACGATGGCCAGGAAGTTCATACCGTCACGGTCTCCTTGGCAGGCTGCGTTGCGGCCTCGATCTCTTCGAGCGAGTCCGGTTCGGTCTTCTCGTCGAGGTTCACGTAACCGTCGGAGATCTCGCGAGCGTCCTTCATGCTCGGCATCTGCTTCGGCGCGTGATACACACGCTGGTTCTGGATGTCGAAGTGGTGGCACTGGATCGAGCCGTCCACCGTCACCCGGTAGCCCGTTTCTTTCCGCATGTTGCGGCAGAAGCGAATGTCATGACCAACGATCCCCTGCCACGTCCCCTCTTCGTCCGCTGACCGTTCGTCATTCCACCACGGGCGCTCCATGCGCCGAAGCACATCGGCGCGCACCATGAGACAGCCCGCTCCTGCCGCGTAGATGTCCTCGGGTATCGAGTCCTGGCTCTGGTTGAACCCCCAGTACGCGCCCTCGCCCGAGTCCTTGTAGATGATCGGCTCGGTCGGAACCACCTTCGTGTAGTACACGCCGGAGATGATCCCGATGTCCGGGAATCGGTTCATGAAGTTCAGCATCCGATACCAGGCGTTGTGAGGAATGAGCACATCGTCGTCCCAGTAGAAGATGTACGAAACACCTCGCTCAAGCGCCTGCTCGGTCATTTGTTCACGAAGACGAGCCGACAAGTCGTTCTTCATCGTGAACCACGAGAGCGTTATGTTGAGAGGCTGCATCACCTGCTGGGCGTTTATCATGAGTTCGATAGGGACCAGGCCCGGCTGCCGGTAATGTCCGACCACCTTCTTCTCGTTGTCCTCGTCAACCGACACGATCATCTCGTCCTTGTCACCGATCGGCATGACGATACCCAGATGCGGGGCGCTGGACTGGTTCTTGATGATCCCCCGCCCCTCGCTGATATACGACATGGCCGGAGTGCTGACGCCCTCGACCGCTGTCCGATGGAAAGGCTCACCGCCGAAGACTCTACGGCCGGACTCCGAAGTCACCGCGTCCGCCGTCGCCTCTTCCCTGCCATTGAGCTTTTCACTCATTCCTCGTGTACCTCCCTTTATGCGCTGGTCTCGCTCCAGCACCACGACTCGTGGATGGAAAGCGTGTCGATGCCACCGGCAGCGGCACTCTGCATGGCGATACACCACGACATGGGCTCGTAGTCGTTCGACGCTGGCGTGACGTTCACGTAGGGCAAGATGCCCGACTGAGCCGCCTCGCTCGTGTTGGTGAGGTTGTTCGCCCACCACGTAACCGAGTCGTCGCCGTTGATGCGAAACGCCAGCTCCATCACGTCGTCATCGACGATGGCACTGTCCATCGTAATGCTGGCGGTGTCCACCGATGCGTCTTGCCGAGCCGTGATCGAGATGGTGTCCGTCTCGGTCGCCACCGTGCTGAAGTAAACGCCGTCGATGGTGGCCAGGATCAGGCCATCGTCGCTCGCTGCGAAGGGGCTCTTGATCGTGGTGTAGGCGCCCATGTTCGCGAAGCCCGCGAACCATTGGGTCACGTTCCGGTCTGACCAGGAGAACTTCGCGTAGAACACCGCGTCCTTGTCCGTGTCCGGCCGGAAGATCGGGTGAGTCATCGCCACGCACTCTGCGGTGGCGGTGGTCTCGTAGGCCATGTCCATCGTCAGGCCATCGGTGGAGATCGTCGTCGCGCCCGACGCCAGGCCACTCTGGCCCAAAGAGATCATGACGCCACTCGTGCTCGATCCGTCCGTGGTCGCCGCCGTCGCCGTGGCGAGCTTCCAGTCCTGGCGCTCCAGTCGAAACGAGCGAAGGTTCCGGAGCGACTCCAGGCACGCGACCGGCGCGTCAGCACAGATGTTCGCGAAGGTGCGATCCCCCTTGTGCCGTGCGTCCTGAAACGCATCGGAGCTGGTGAGCGCGGGGCCGGTTGCATGGGTGGCCCCCACCAGAAGTTTTTCAGATGCTGCCATGGGTCACCCCTTATCCGCTCCAGGCGGTCATTTTGGTGAAGTGAACTGCTCCTGCGGCAGCGGAAGAGGCTTGCAGCGCGAGTCCCATTTGCATGGCCTCGTAGTCGTTCCCGCCGCCGCCCACGTTCGCGCAGTTGAGAGTGCCGCTTGAGATGGTCTCGGCCTCGACCTGAATCACCCAGTCCACCGAGCCGAGGCTCGCGGTGAAGGCGAGCGTCAGCTCGTCGCCGGAGGTGTCGTCGGCACTCGCGGTCGAGAGCGTGACCGTATCCGTATCGGTCACAGCGTCCTGCGTAGCCGTGATGTTGATCGACGCGCCCGCCGTGGTCGAGAGGTAGTGGAAGAAGATCCCGTCGACGGCCGCACTGATCGCCTCGGTGGACGCCGTGTACGGCGAGCCGGATGTTCCGCCACCCCAGAGCCCGGTGATGAATCCGTTCTCCGAAATGTCGCTGTTGCTGACCTTCGCGTAGAAACCGCAGTCCTTGGCGGACGTGCAGGAGAAGGTTTTGACAGTGTTCATGCACGCTTCGTCGTTGTCGGCTGCGCCATGAGCGAGAGACATCACACCAGTTGTGGCGGCGATGAGCGTCGCGGGCACACCGGCTTCGTTGCCGATCTGGTACAAGAGACCGCCAGCCGCAGTCAGGTCGGCGGCCACGACAACCTGGAAGTTGGTGGTGTCAACCGCGAACGACTCGTATCCGGTGTGCCCGGTGTCGTTCTGTATCCATTCGGTAGGGGCACCACCGAGGGCGTTGAGGATAACGTCGTTGCGGGTGTTGTGGGATTGAAGGGACGCGCCCCGGTAGTGACGCGCGTCGCGTCTTTTGACGGTAGGCATTCTGTTCTCCTTTACCGATCACACGGAAAGGGCGGGCCGAAGCCCGCCCTCCGATCTGCACACGGGATCAGGACGAGCCGGAGGATCCGTAGGTTCCGATCCAGTCGATACAACCACCGCTGAAGCGCATCGAACCTTTCCGCTTGGCTGCGCCGGTGTCGAAGTCGACGTCGGCTCCAAGCGTGATGTCGCGCCGCATGAACCCCTTGAGGCCATGGGTTCCCTTGTCCGCAATCATGAACCACGAGTTCGGGTCCGTGATGTACGGGCTCCACTTCCACGTCAGACCCGTCGCGAACGGCGTGGTCTGGATGGCGTTGATCGTGTTCTCCGTGGAGTAGGGGACCTGCGGTGTCTTGAGGATTTCGTCCGCCTGGAACGTCAGGGCCGATGGCACCCAGAGCGTCGCCGCCTGAGTCATCACCGGGATACCACGATGGTTCGTGGTGTCTCCGAACGTGGTCAGAGCCGTCTCGACATTCGCGGGCGACAGATCCGCCGCCGCATAGTTCGAGACCGAGCCGCCGCCGACATAGGCGTGAGTCGCGTTGAAGATGGACGAACCATCCCACGCGGTCTCGGTGCCGATGTTCGACAGGCCGTTGTTGAGGATGTTGAAGTAGAAGGTCTCCTTGGTGGCAAGCGTCGAGCGAGCCATCGCACGGGCGACCTGGGAGAAGATGTTGTCCTGGTCGTCCTCGACGACCTCTTCCGACATCTCCACAAGCATCGTGTGCTTGACGTGAGTGAACGCCTTGTCGTAGCCCGCGAGGAAGTTGTCCGCGTGATACGCCTCGTTCTCCGTGGTCTCCTGCATCAAGCCGAGTCCCACGACCTGCGAGAACTGTTCCCTCATCTTGCTGGACGGATTGAAGTCGAAGATCATCGAGTGCAGCTCGGGGTAGTCTCGATAATTCTCGAAGAACACCGTGTCCATGTACGGAAGCCTCGAAAAGAATAGATCTTCGAAGCCTGTGCGAAGCATAGGCATTGTCTACTCCTTTCGCTTACGGTGCCAGTTCGAGGAATTGAACCCGGACTATGGGGTTCGCATCGGTCGAACCGGTTTCGTTGTCAGGCCGCGACCCGAGGGCCACGATCTGAAGGGTTCCGGCGGCCTGGGTTGCAACGTGGCCGCTGGTCTGAAGCAGGTTGTGTCGTGCCGCTCTCACAAAAGTATTGAGCGACCCCACGAGGGTTTGCCCGGCCGCGCCAGAGGCGTATTCGGACTGAACCTCGAAGGTGATGTTGGGTCGCGCGATCACCACGGGGATTTCTCCCGCAGTCGATGCCGCGATGTGCCCGAGGGATACGGCCGTCATCGACAATTCGTTCGCGGCCGTGTTGTCAAAGCGAATCTTGAGGTTCGCATTGCCATCGGCCGCGATCTTCACAACATCGCCGATATAGATGGACGACCCATTCGAGGCATCCACCTGATACATCACGGTCTCCGGCACGCCTCCCGTACTCGTGCGGGGGTTGATGACCCCCCGCCGATAACCGAGATTTGCCAATTACTTTTCCTCCGATCAGATGTGGTCTTCCCCAAGCTTCGAGGAATAACGAACACCGATCGGATCGCTCTTCGTGGCGGTTGAACGGTGGAGCTTCGCCATCGACTCGCCGCCGACGGTCTCGCCGTCTTCGACTGCCGAGCGCATCTGCTCCGTCCGTCCGAACATGGCAGCGTTTCTCTGCTCGATCTCGTCCTTGGGCTTCATCGCGAGCCAGCAATCGCCGGTCATGATGCGGCCGTCGGCTTCCTCGCGAAGGTGAGCGGTCGTGGCAACGGCACGCGCAAGCGCAACGTCGCTGACCTTCTTCCAGCCTTCGGGACCGAACTTGTCGCGCACGGTGTCGTGACACCACCGGAAGCCCATCAGCTCTCCGTCGACCTCGCGATAGTTCCCCTCGCGCCCGTTCTTCGGGTACTCCAGATGGAGTCGGTTCGCGGGGGACCACGCCCTGTCGATCTTCGTAGACCGCAGGGCCTTGATGCGCGACTTGCGCCGGTACTCGGGGTCCTGGCGGTGACGAAGCTCCTCGACCTCTTCCTGGACCCGTGCCTTGATCTCGATCTCTTGCTCCTCTTCAGGAGTTCGAGCGTCGAGATCCTTCTGGGTCGGGGAACGTCGATCCCACGGAACCTCTTCTTCGAGATCCTCGGGGCCTTTCGGAAAATCGTCAGCCATTATGGAACCCTCATTCCGTCGTAACGCTGTTTGAGTGTCGTGAAGAGAGCTGCGCCCTCCTTCGAAGGCTTACGTCCGAGCATGCTGGTCAGGAGTGCGCGCTCGTCTTTCGACATGCGCTGGTCGTTGTCCTTCTGACCGTTCGCGACCGGAGCCCCTTCAGCGGCCGATTCCTCGACGCGCCGACGAGTACGACGTTCGTCTCCGGTCTCTCCTGTCTTCTGCCCGCCATACGTTCGTCCCACCCGGTGAAGTGCCAGGCTCATGGCCTGCGTGTTCGCGTCCGGCGACGTGGTGTCGACCGCGCCGTTATTCAGGAGACGCTTCTGTTCGACCAGCACCCGCTTCGAGAACTCCGAGTCCGGGTTCTTGAAATCGGGATACAGCTCGTACATGTACTCCTGGATGAACTCGCGGGTCTTCTCCTGCCGGTACTCGGAGCGAATCTCGGTCTTGATTTCTTCGCGAAGCCCCTTCACCACCGAGTCCGTGTAATGGATCGAGGCGTCGATCTGCTGCTTCCCGTCGTCTTCAAGCCCGAACTTCTTGTACTCCGCGTGGGTCAGCTCTTTCTCGCCTTCCTGTTCGGATTTCTTCTCGCCACGAATTGCCGCCATCTGGGCTGCCATGTCGATTTCACGATCACCCGACTCGCGCAGCTTTCGTTCAAGCGCAGCAATCCGATCGTTTGTTTCGGTAGACGCCTGCTGATCGGAGGTCGCGTCACGGCCCTCGGAGCTTTCGCCGGTCTCCTCGGCACCCGGGTCCTTTGAGTGTGGCGAGTTCTCTTCCGGGTCGTCTTGCGCCACGTAATCGAAAGGATTCACTCTGATTCCTCGTTTTCGAATTCAACTGCCACGGTTGGCTTGTTCACGAGCCCCAGTTCCGCCAGGTCGTTGAGACTCAGAAAGCGGTTGGACGGCGGGGACGTGGGTAGCTCGTGTCGCGGGGGCCGGATTCTCGTAGCCCGTTTCTGTTGGGTCTTTCGCGTCCGGTGAGCCATCGTATTCCTTCCCGTACTCGGATTGGGCTGACGGATCCGGTTCGATCATGCTCTTCGGAAGCTCGTCGCGAACCCACACGAGAGTCTTGATCTCGGCCTTCAGGGCCTTCATTCTGTCCAGGTCGTCGTCGCACTGGATGAGCTGGTGAACCTTGTTCTCGATCGTCTCGGTCAGCGCGGCGCGGTACTTCGTGTAAAGCTCGCCCCGGAAGAACTCCTTCACTGTGCCACGAACCAGTCGACCGTGGCGGTGACGCTCCGTGTCTGGACGACCGTGAAGCTCGTCACCGACTTGTTATCCCAGATCTTCATGACCCCCAGCCCGTCGAGGTTGACCTTCTGAGAATCGGCCATCGTCACTGTGCACGACACCGACGAGTCAATCATCAAGATGACGGCTGACCCGATGCGATCGAACGTCACCGTCTGCATGGTCCCCGACGGCAGGAGGATCGCGCCCGAGTTGAACTCGGTCACGCTCGTCCCGATGTCGAGAACGAACTCGATCACCTTCGTGCCCGCGTTCGTGCCCTCGACCGATCCCTGGATGTCGACCTTGTTGATCGCGCTCATTGGGCCGCGATCCAGTTGATCGTTGCGGTCACGCCGCGCGTCTGTACCACCGAGAAGCTCGACACGCTCTTGTTCCTCCAGATGTGCAGGAGTGCTAGACCATCGACGTTTACCTTCTGAGAATCGGAGAGAGTCACCGTGCATGAGACCGACGACTCGACGATCACCATGCGCGCACTCGTGATATTAGCGAACTGCACGACTTCTGTGGCCGCGCTCGGGAGCTGGAAGGATCCGGAGAACCACCGCTTGATCTTCCGGCGCGAGCGCATCTCGTCGCGGAACACCTGCTTGGCACCCGCGAATCCGAGGATCGCGCCACTCACGCCCATCTCTTCGAGGATGTTCACCGGGGACCGCTGGGGCGTGCCTTCGAGGGGCTTCTGGCCATCGGGGGGGTGGGGCGGCCCGGAGTCCTCCCGGCCCTCGGGCGCCTCCCCGCCAGTACCTCCGATCGGGGTGTTGAACGGTTCGAGCGCACCCAGGAGCCCCAGTGTCGACGAGGCGACGGACACTCCGGTGTTGTAGTCGGGGGCGAGATCCAGGCCACCCGCGCACGTGTCGTCGAGGAAGAGCGGGTCGGTCGTGGCGTCGCCCGTCCCGGCCACGTAGTCTTCGTCCACGCCGTCGATCACGCGCCAGTTGTACGAGCCCGTCACCGTGCCCGAGGCGGCCTCCTCGGCCATGTTCACGGCCCCCGCCCCGTCGTTGGCGCCCTCGATGAGGCAGTCCGTGGCCGTGATGACAGAGGTGCCAGACGCGAAGAAGACCTTGAGCGTGTGGGCCGAGGTGTACTCGATGTAGACCGTGCACCGCGAGAACGTCATCGACACGGTGGATCCCGCGCGAAGGAGATCGTCCGCTGACGTCTGGTCCCCGGAGCACTTCTGGAACTGGCACCGGGTGAACGTCCACGTGTTCGCTGTCCCGACCGTGGAAACGATGGTCGACTCGGACTGGTGGCGGAAGAGGCAGTCGGTGCAGGTCACGGTGTGTCCCACGTCGTCCGTGGTGGCGTTCACGATGCCGTTCACGCCGTATTCCACGACCGTGTGGAGCATCGTGACGGTCACCGGGTTCGCCGCGTCTCCCTGGCGAATGTCGATGTGCTGCCAGTCTCCAGAGCCCGGAGACGCCTGGCTGGAGGTGAGCACGACCTTGCTCGATTGCCCACCGGTGCACGCCAGGGTGCCGCCCGCGCCGCCGAACCCGACCCGGATCATGCTCCCGGTGTCCTGGAACTTCACGGTCACGCCCGCCTCGATCGTGAGCGAGAAGCCACCGTTCGCCTGCACGATCGTCGTGCCGTTGATCGTGATGACCCCGCCCACGCCCACGCCCACCGAGGCGTCGGTGGTGTCCTTGGCGTCCGTCGTCGCTGTCGTCCAGGTCTGGGAGGCCATTACGACACCGCGATCCAGTTGACGGTCACCGCCGCGCCGCGCGTCTGCACGATCGAGAAGGCCACCACGTCCTTGTTCGTCCACACCCTGAGCATCGCCAGGCCGTCGACGTTCACCTTCTGCGAGTCGGCCATGGTGACCGTGCAGGAGGCCGAGGTCTCGATGATGACCATCTTCGCGTCGGTGATCGTGTTGAAGTCCACCGTCGAGGACGACCCCGAGGGCAGCGAGAGCGAGCCGGAGTGCCACTCGGTCATCGTCGAGAGGTTCTGCGACATCACCTTGGTGAGCACGCGGAGCCCCGAGTCCTCACCGGACACATAGCCTTTGACCCGCGCACGGGTGATCGGTGGCATTCCTACCCTCCGGTGAACGTGCTACCGAGGCCCTCGGCCGCCACCTCGGAGAGTCCTGCCTGACCGCCGAGATCAGGATTAAAAAGTCCCTCTTCTCCTCTAAAATTCCCTTGATTGCCTTGTCGCGCGTTTCGACGTTGCCCGGATTGCTGGGCCTGCTGGTTCTCCACGACGCGCTGCATCTCCAGGTGAGCCTGCTTGTGCGGAGCCCACACCCCGGTGACCCATTCGGTAGGCACGGAGCCGAAGTCCTCGGACTGCTCGAAGGCGTCCATCTCCAGGACGTGCTGCTCGTGGTTGTCCGGGAGGATGGGCCGGATCGGGATGCCCTGGATCATCGCCTTGGTCTCCTCGTCCTGCGTCATCGGCGCGCGGTCGAAGCCCTGCGGGTCGGGAATGATCGACTCGGGGTTCGGCATGTCGAGCATCTCGGCGAAGCGGCGCGCGAGGATCCGCGCTCCCGGGGAGATCGCCTCGGGCGGCTGCTGCGCGATCGGCATGAGCGCCTCCAGCGCGGTCGCCGCGTACTGGCGCTTGATCTCCTTGTTGTTCGACACCGAGTCGAGTTCCCAGAAGAAGTCGTACTTCATGTTCAGGTCGTCCTTGCGGATCGAGCGCATGCCGTTCTTGCCGGTGATGCGGAACTCCTCGGACTCGGGCGCGTTCATTCGCAGGAGATTGAGCGTCTTCTCCGAGAGTTCGTGGAGCGCGGGTGACAGTCGCAGGAGCAAGTAGTCCAGCTTGATCGCGTCCTGCTGGAGGATGGCGAGTGTTCCCCGAGCCGTTCGCGGAGCATTGGGACGGTCCGGTCCTCGTCCCATAGTCTGCGTAGAAATCGAGAGATCCTCCGATAGAGCCAGGAGGAACTGCTCCACGTGAATCGCATCGCGCGTGTTCGCGACCGGGACGTACTCGCGCACGTCCGCTTGCGGGTTGTCGACCGGCAGCCACATGCCCGGAGACCACGACATGGGGCCTGGGTCGAATCCTGATCCCGGACGATAGAAACCTCCCGGTGAGACCGACATCGTGGCCGCGTCGTTACGCGAATTGAAAGTGGAGTTGAGTTCGACGAGGAGCGGGAAGAGCGCCTCGCCGATGCCGATGTGGAGAAGTCTGTTTCCAATCGGGATGAGCCCCGAGTGAACCATCGGGCGCTCGTGCATGTGGTAGTCGACGAACTGGTGCTCGATGCGCAGCACCTTGCGAGTACGACCCTCGTACCATATCACCACGTCCTCGTCTTCGCCGTCGTGGTCGAGGTCGATCCTGCGGAACTCCTCGATCACCTCGAACGGGTAGCGGCGCGTCGTGATGTTGCCCTCGGTCGCATCCTGCTGTCGCTTGAGTCGCTCGCCCACGACTTGGTTCAATGGCGTGAGTCCGAGGTTCTCCAGCTCCGCGTCGCCAGTCACCTCGTCGACGTCGGCGATCAGCTCCATCTCATCCATGTCGGCCTGCGTGATCTGGTTCCACTTGCCGGTGCGGAAGCCGCGCACCATGTCGTCCCACGACTTCTCGTAGCGCACCGACACGCGCTTGGCTTCCTGGATGGACCGCCCGTCAACCGTGAATACGCAGTCAGGAATCTCGATGTTGTCGAACTGGGGCTGGTTGATGACCGTCTCGCGCGACTCCATCAAGAAGATGTTCTCTCGCGATTCCTCGTGCGAGTAGCCCTCGATCTGGATTTCCTTCTCGCGCCTGTCGACCTCATCCCACACCGTGATCGACCACTTCGTCCCCTTCGAGCCCTTGCCGATGCGCTTGAGATCCTTCACGACCTCCATCATTCCGAAGAAGTCGATGATCTGTCCGTCGAGGGGGACCTTGCGACGCTCAGGCGGTGCCTCGGGGTCCTCGCCCGGGATGTCCTGGAACATCGGCTCGCGCTCGATACGGCGCTGCATGCGCTCAACGCGGCGCCACCAGAGCTTTCCGATGCCGTTGCCGTAGAGGATGAAGTTCCGCACGTACCGTTCGAGCTGGTCGAGGATGCGCATGCGGTTGCGCCAGTAGTATTGGATGTAGTCGGTCGTGTCCTCGGCCTTCTTCTCCGCGAGAGGATGCGAGGAGACCGGCTGGGCGCTCATGTTCGAGAACGCGCCATTGGGCGCGATTGACTGCATCACGTGAATCGTCATGCGGTCGGTCGCGCGGGTGATGAGCGGCACCGAGGTGTTCGAACAGCCCTTCCACGGGAACACCTTCTCTTTCACCCGGTTTCGATAGGCGTTGTAGATCTTCACGAGACGCTCGTCGAATGCACCGCGAGCCCCGCGATCGAGGAAGTTGTCGTCTTCGAAGAGACGGAACAGCTCCTCGTTCCTTTTCTTGTCGATCGGGAATGTCGAAGGCATCAATATCCACCCGTCGCTTCAGTGGCCTGCGGTTGTGCCCTGTTGTTGTAGGGCTCGGCGAAATGAACGGTCCGCGCGTTCCTGGTGTCGTTTTCATCCATGGAAGGACGATACGTGCGGTAGCCAGTCTTGAGTGCGCGGTAGTTCGGCTTCTGGGACACGAGATAGAGAACGCCGTCGATCAGGTCGTCGTCTTTCTTGTCTCGACCCTCGGGGTATTCCTTGACCTGATTGCCCCGGCTCCTCGCGCTGCCACGCAGCTCCGGGTGCACGTAACGCTTGATCTCCCAGATCAGGCGCTCGCAGCTCTTGAACATCACGATTCCAGGCTGCTTCCACTCCTCGTCGAGCTTGAACATCTCGGCGGTGGCCATGAGCCTCGCGCGCTTGTCGGCCTTCGGTGCTGCCGTGCACGCGATCCCCGCCTTGCGGAAGAGATCCATCATCGACTCGCCGCTCACGTCGCGCACGTTGAACGAGGAGTCCATGAGCGACATGGCGACCTTGTGGTTGCGCGCCTTCTCGATCGCGCCCATGCGCTCGGCGAGTTGCTTGAGGTTCTGGATGGAGGCGTCGAAGAGAACGTCGGTTATGATGAGTCGGTTGGTAGGTGAGACCTTCGCCCAGACGACGGCGTGGGGCTTTCCGAGGTGGGGGTCGATGGCTCGGATGCTTGGCCACTCCCGGGGAATATCCCACTCTTCGGTGACCCATGGCTCTTTGACGGCGAAGTGCTTGAAGATCCGGCCCTGAAGGTGCTGGGGTTTGCCGTGAAGTCGCACCTCCTTCTGGACGTCATCAAGCGTTTTCTCAAACCGCTGAATCGCTGCTTCGTCCAGAGCGCCAGTGACCGTACCATCAGCATTCTCCGTTCTGAGATTGTCCCGGATGTCACCCGTAATCGCGAAGTAGTCGGGGTCGCCCGCTTCCGCCCGTTCCCAAATCTCATCCCAGATCCAGCCCTCCGAGAGAAGTGTCAGTGTCATCCAGATCTTGCCGCCATCGACAATCACGCCACGGGTGATCGGCGCCCAGAACGAGTACGGTGGCGGTTCGTCGAAGTCATAGAAGTGCTTGTCCGCGCCCTCCATGCGATCCGGGTCCATCTCGTAGGTGCCATAGCGGATCTCGGATCCATTCGTGAACTCCCAGCCGACGGTTCGCCCGTGGCGCCGGATCTCTTTCGCCACGCCACGCGGGAGCCACTTCTCGAAGTGAGGCGTCACCACCTCGTCGGCCTTATCCCAGGTCTCGCAGAAGCACATGCCCTTGACGGGCGGCTCGTAGGGCGTCTTGAAGAGCGGGTGATTCTTGGGGAGAAACGGCCGGTAGCCGAGGCAGTAGGAGATGTCCTCGATCTTGCCCCACGTGGTCTTCCCGACCTTGTTGCCACCGAAGAGCGTTCGGTACGTCGCGTTCGATCCGGTCATCCGGAGCTGCGGGACGTTCGGCCGGAAGAAGAGAAGCGGGTTCTCTTTCTTGTACTCTTCGAGCGCGTCGAGGTCCGCCTGGAGAGCGAGCAGTTCCTCGGCCGAGGGGATCAGTTCGTCGGGACTCATGGCATCAACTGCCCGTGGAGGATGACCGTGCACCGCTCGGTGTTCGTCGTGGCATCGTCGATGTAGAGCATGAGGTCGCCGGTGGGGTTCGTTCCCGCCATGAGGAGCCCCCCGAACAGATAGTCGGAGAAGTCCAGGTCCGCCGCGTTGTTCGAGGGGATCACGATCACGCGAACGTCGGTGCCCGCGTCCCACCGCAAGGTCCAGATTGCTGTGGAGTCAACGCCGTTTTGCCCAGTAATGATAGCTCGCAGGATCTTCCATTGCGTGAAGGTCCGACCGTCGATCACGGGGTCGAGGTCCACGTCGTAGTCGAGCAGCTTGTCGCTGGTGTCGCCGGTGACGCCATCGGTCTCGGCCGTGGCCTGGAGCCAGAAGTGGTACTTGTTCTGCACGATCTGGCTGACCGTCGTGATCGTTGCCATGTCCCCCCCCTACGTCGGGAACGTCGTTCTCCCATCCTGTACGACAAGATCCATGTCGATGAACACGGAGCAGATGTCGCCGGTCGTGATTGCGTCCTGGGGGGGCTCATACTGTAAGTGGACTTTCTCATTCGTGGAGTCCGGGGTTCCGATGACCATGACCCCGCCGTCCGGATGTTCGGTGAGATCAACCGCCGCGCCGCCATTGAGCGGGATGCTCAGGACGGCCACCCCCGACAAGAAGCCTGGCCCGGAAAAGCCTCCGAGGCTGATCGACCAGCTCCCGAAATTGTCTTTGACCGAGGTGTCTCCGGGCGAGGCGGTCAGTGCCGCGCGCAGCACCTTGATCCTCGTGTAGACCTTCTTCGGGCCATACGGGGTCTGGTCGACCGTGAGCCCGGAACTGGGTGTCGGATCCAGCGGGTCGATGAGAATCTTGCGAACGACCTGCGTGCCCGTGTGTTGCCACGTGCCCTCGTAGAACAGGCGGCTCCCGACCTGATACAGGCGCTCGGTACGCTTCGTCAAGCTCACGGCTTGTCCTCGACGAGTTCGAGGTCCATGGCGACCATGCAATGATCTCGAAGGCCACCGGAGTTGTAGTACTGGAGCATCAAGTCGCCCTCGCGCGTCTGGGTGCCGAACGTGATGCGCTTCAAGCCCGCCTCGGGGAAGTCGGTGAAGTCGAGCGAGATCGAGCCGTCGAGCGGCACCGAGGCGACCGGGATGGGCTTCCCGTCCACGAGCGGATCGAAGTAGACGACCCAACCGCCATCGGTGAGCTGCTCGGCCGTTGACGCCGCCGTCATCCGGATCCGCCTGACCCGGAGCTTCGTGAACGTGGGGAATTGGCTCGCGAAGAACGTCGTGGGGAAGATGATCCGCGTCGCGTCGGCCGCCGTGTTCGTGCGCCCGACGAACAACTGGTACACGTTCTTCCCGTGGTTGTTCCCCACCCCCGTGAGCTGCACGATCGACATTACGGTATCAGCTCTCCACACATGACGAGTCCCATCACGTCCAGCGCGACCCCGGTCCCGCCGTAGTCGATCGTGATGTCTCCGGTGTAGTTCGTTCCCCGTGGGTCTGGAATTCCGCCCATCGGCAGTAGCGTGAAGTCGTAATACTGCGACGCTCGTGCTGGAAGCTCGGTAATTACGACCGGGGTATCCGCATCAAACTTCAGTGTCCAGACGCCCGGGGCGCCGATGTTCGCCCCTGTGGCCCACATGTGCGTGAGCTTGAGCGCCGAATACGTGACGTTGTTGATGACCACACCCGGAGACGTCACGAAGTCCGAGAAGTTGACGACGATCGCGTCTGTCGCCGCGTTCCCGTCGTCGCTGTGGACCTTCCCGTGGAGCATCCACTTGCGACCGTAGAGATTCTTCGTCAGTGCGGTGAGGATCGTTGCCACTACGCCTTCTCCTTTTCAGCCTTAAAATCCGCGTCTTCGCCAAGGCGCGGCGGGAGCGTTTCGAGCGACATGCCCATGCGCCCCTCTCTCCACGACTCGCACGATACGTCCTTGAAATGGTACACGAGGGCGTCGTCCATGATGTATGCGACCCGCCCGCACGCGCGCATGCGCTCCTGGTACTCGTCCTCGCCCTCGTAGTTCAGCTTCGACGGGTCGAAGAGATGGTCGTCGTCGAACTGCACCGCGCGATCCATCTTGATGCAGAAGCAGAAGCCGTTGACGAAGCTCACCATCCCACCATTCCCCGTTGGGCTCCTGTCCCGGGCATGGGAAAGGAATGCCGTCGGGCGGTTGATCGGGATCCTCTGGTGCTCCTGGTGGCCAGGTTGGTTCGTCATAGGGCCAGAGATGCCGCAGTCCTCGGAGTCGAACGCCTTCACGAGCGACTGCCACCACCCGGGCGTGAAGATCACGTCGTTGTTCGACAGGATCAGGTAGTCGTGCCCGGCCTTTTTCGCGTCTCGCCATGCGTCGTTCCACCTGGCCACCACTCCCGGGCTGTCGGGTTCGGCCATGTGCGCACCGATCCTCGCGTCTCGTTCCAGCGGAGCGACGATCTTCTCGCGCCATGCACTGAACTCCTTCGAGCCGTCATCGAGTATCAGGATCTCCCCGAGGAAGCCCGTCCTCATCGCCGTATCCAAGGCCAGCTTCGTGTAGACCAGATGATCCTTTTGAGTGATCGCCAACAGGATCGAGCGGGGATCCAATGGTTGCCGCTCGGTGCTCTCGCCATTGCTTGTCGGCGATTCTTCGATGAGTGAGTGGTCTGCGGAACTTTTCATCTCTCTGCAATGCCTTTCTGTCCACCGGACGGAGGATCTCCATGTCGTCGTGCAGGAAACCATACCGCGCGAACAGTTCGTAGAGCGCCAGGCGCCACATGGTCTGTTGGGAGCAGTTCCAGCGTTGCCTGGCATGCTCGAACCGCGCTTTCACTTTGTCGTCGAGATAGACGGCACACATCGTCATGCCCTTGCGCTCGTTCACCCACTTCGACTTCGGGGTGTACCGCTTCTCGTTCACGTGCGTCTCGCCGAGCACCTTCTCCATCGTCTGCCATTCTTCGAGCACGCGCTTGGCCGTCTTGCCCTGCTCGTCGGAGATGCGCCGGATCTTGGCGATCTTCTTGTCGTCCACCATGTCGCGGAACGTGCGCAGCCCGGCGTGCCTCACATGTTCCTCACTTCCGCGAGGTGCTCAGCCAGCTCGGTTTCCGCCTCGGCTTTCTTGCGCGCGTTGATCTCTCCGCGCTTCGAGACGTCCTCCTCGGAGATCATGGCGATCTTGTACTGCGCCATGATGAAATCCTGGATCGTCTCGGCCCGGATCTCTGCCTTGGTCTGGTTCAGGCCGTCGATCGCCTCCTGTCGGTTCTGGCTCTGGACGGCAAGCTCCACCAGGGCGAGCCGTCGTTGCTTGCTACGCTCCCAGTATTTGCGCAGCTTCCTTGCGCGCTGTCCCTTCGCGATCGTGATCGTGATCTTCTCGTCGCTCATGTGTCCATCTCCAGTCCGACGAGGCAAAGCATGTCGGGGCCGACCGTGGCCGTTGCAGCCGACACCGTGATGACCAAAGACAGAAAGTCTCCCTCGACGAATCGGTCGACGTCGACGCCCTGCTTTGCGTTGAAGTAAACGACCGTTCCCACGTCACCCACAACGATCGTCGGAGAAGTCGCCGTAAAAACGTTGGAGTTACCAATCCGAGCGTGCATCTGGAAGGTGTCGTCATTGCTGTGACCGGAGATGGCGCAAGAGCAGGAAAGCATGACGATGGAGCCGGTATCCCACATTCCCCACCCGAACGTAGAAGTAAAAGGAACCTGCTGCCCCGGCCTCAGAAAGACCGTTCCGGACGATACGTTCACATTGTGGAAAGCGTGCAGTACCAACGGCGGGTGATTGCTCTTTCGCGTCACTAGACGGCCCTCCACTTCGTCGTGGTTCCGTCGTACCAGAGCTGTATCGTGTCGTTCGCTGCGAGCGTCACGTTGCCCCCCGTTCCGGTGATGACGTGGTTGGTTGCTGTGCCGCCAGCGGTTGCCGTGTCCTCGATGACAAGAGCGTTCGAGCCCACGTTGATGATGAGGAGATGCTTCCCCTCCTCGCCATCGGTGAAGCCGCCAAGCATTCTGGACGCATCGGTAGTCAGGCGAGCGACGGAGAATCCGGCCGCGCCCGCGTAGTCGTCAGTGTCGGACGTGATCTCAGCCGGAGACACCGACTTCCAGTGCACGTCGGCGTCGGCGAAGAACGATCCGTCAACTTCGAGATCTCCCTCGAAATAGCCGTCACCGTTCCGATCATCGAGCGTCCAGTGTCCGGGAGTGTTCGAGAGCGAGGTCGGAAGTGCGGCGGCGCTTCCCGTCTCTCCCGAGACGATCAACTCGGAGTTCGAGGCGAAGAGCGATCCGTTGTACGCCTTCACGCCGACATGAATGCCGTTCGACCCCGGAGAGGAGATGCTCTGGGCCGTGCCAAGAAGGCCGATCACTCCCGGCGCTGCGGTGCCTGGCGTGTCCGTCTCTCCCCACCCGCCGACAAGAATGCCCTGGTAGGTGGTGTTCCCCTGAGACGAGAACTTGAATCCATAGTTCACGTCGGTCGCCGCCGCCGCCGCAGACGTGGCAATGGCTCGCATCTGTCCTGCGACGTTCGTCCCGGTCCCCTTGGCCGTGACCACGAAGTCCATCGCGGGGGCGCCTATGCCCCACACCCCAGAGGTCGTATGGTTTGCGGTCGCCGCGATGTCGAGCACCGGGCGCGGGGAAAGAGAGATGTTCGCATCGGTCTCCGACACGAACGTCATCGCCGATCCCGTGAACGGACCGACCGCACCGGCAGCGGTCGCGCTCGCAAGGATCTGAATGTCGAACCCCCGGAGCGACCCGAGCCAGTTGCCCCCGGCTGCGTTGTCGACTTCCTGGTTGATCTCTCCGTCGAGGCAGGCCACTCCACCGATTAGAAGCCCGGACGTTCGGCTGTTCGTGTAGAGAAGCTCGATCATGGTCGCGTTGCCGAGGTTTGATCCGATGGTCTTGCTCTGGAAGACACCGGCCGCCTCGCCGTCCTGTCGCTTGGCCTCGATGAGTGGTGCGGTGAAGTAGGTGCTGTTCTGAATGCCGAAGCCCTTGTCGGCCTCGATGATGAGGTCTCCGATGACGCGCGTGTCCGGAGTCACGTCAAGATGCGTTCCGTCGGCGTCGTTTGAGAAGCAAAGCTGGGTGCGCGGGTTATCGAGGGGCTCCGACTGCGACGTGAGGCAGGAGAGGAAGAGGTGACCGAGGCCGTCGTGCTCGGCCTCGGTCAGATACTGGGGATGGTCGTCGTCTCCGAGTCCCTGAAGCGTGCCGTGGTCGAGGGGGCGCCCGGACTCCAGGTTGCAGATCCGGATGAGTGCCTCTTCGAGAGCGCCGGTCACAGTCGTCGCGCGATACCGGCATCTCGGGCTCGCGTTCCCGCGTGACCCGAGCACCATGTCGGCGCCGGTGCGATTGGCCACACGGCGAAGCTGTTGCTTTTCGTCGAAGGAAAGTGGCACGCTACCCCCTCAGATCGAGATCCTCGTCGGCTGTATCGCACGAACGCGCGTGCTCCCAGCGGGGGCAGCC
>Ga0255048_10000605_pt1 | contig 27197 bp, 27 predicted proteins | sample JV7_2_2_MG_FD_183619 | JGI IMG/M metagenome (GOLD analysis project Ga0255048, IMG submission 183619) | Seawater microbial communities from Jervis Inlet, British Columbia, Canada - JV7_2_2 | ecosystem: Environmental > Aquatic > Marine > Inlet | place: Canada: British Columbia | collected 2016-10-06
GGCCACGACCTTCTGATGATGTCGAAATCGAAGTCGCTCACCGGGTTGTCTCCACGAGAATCGTCAACAGCTCATCGCTGTGTCGGCAGGTGCGGAACGCACCTGCCGACATAACAGCGCAACCGTGAGCTCAGCAGTCTCCAGCCGGCATCGTTGTGTAGGGACCTTCTTGGTTGTTGTTGTCAGGCACCGGGATGCAACTGTTGAACCACTTCTTTTGGATCTCGGCCAACGTGCCGTCAGCGATGATCTCATTGAGGGCTGTATCGACAGCGTCACGCTTGCCCTCATTATCCAACTGGAACGCCAACGACAACGGATGTGCTGCAACGGTCGGACCCGCAACCCCCAAGTCGGGATCGTTTACCGATGCGAACCCGGCCACCAACGTGTCCTGGCTCAAAGCGTCAACCCGACCCTGGTTCAGCGCGGTCAGCGCCTCGCCGGCTCCAGCAAAGCCCAAGTAACTGTCATAGCCAAGCGCCGCCTCGTTCTCAAGGATATAAGCCTCTTGGGAACTGCCCTGGATGCCACCAACATTCAACCCGGTCAGATCAGCCAACCCGGCAGAGCCCGAATCCTCTGCTCGAACCTGTGCGACGATGCCCGTCGACGTCATTGGACGCGAGAACAAGAAGCTCTCCTGACGTTCCGCGGTCGGCCAGATACCTGAATCGGCAATGTCATAGAGGCCCTGAGACAAGCCCTCGAGCTCGGCCACGAAGTCCACAGTCGGAAGTTCGAGCTCCAACCCGAGACGATCGGCAACCTCGCGCACGATGTCGATCGTGTAACCAATGTTGTCGCCCGTATCCGGATCGATCGACGTGAACGGCGGGAAGTTCCCCGTCGTCACCACAATCAACTTGCCATCCTCAACCAGACCCGGAACCGCCGCAGCGGGTGCGTCTGTCGTGTCGTCGGCCGGTGCCTCCGTGTTGTCGGCCGGTGCCTCCGTGTTGTCGGCCGGTGCCTCCGTGCTGTCGGTTGCGTCTCCGGTGTCGGACGACGCGTCGTCGTCGTCGCTCCCGCAGGCTGCCGCGACAAGAGCGAGCGCGGCAATCAGCCCCACCAATCTCCGCGGGCGTCTGTTTGCTTCACTCATGATGTCCCCTTGTTAGTCGTGTCACGGCGCGACGCTCATCGCTGATCCGCTTGTTGCTGATCGTTGAAGGTCACACCTGTTCAGGAACTGTAGTTGAGGTTTTTCCGGTTCGCCGGTCACCTTGGTTGACGAACGCCACGAAGATCTGGTTCGGCTCCCAGACTGACGAACACGCCAGCATGCGGTCTGTTGTCCGCATCGGGGACTCGAACCTAGGCTCGGCCGCCATGCACGCGTACCCCGATCGCATCTCTTCTGAGATGTCGGCGTTCCAACCAACGACGATCGGAAGAGTGGACCTGCGCAACCGAATCTTCGTTTCCGCCCACACCACGAACTTCGGGCTCGATCACCTACCGACCGATACCCACGTCACCTCAGGTGATCAACGACGGCGACATCAAGGACGTGATCGGCGGGCACGTGATCAGCGCCCGGAACATGTTGGCGGCCGGGTTCGACGGACTCGAGGTCGATCTGGGTCCCGGACACTTGCCGCAGCGGTTCCTGTCACCAGCGCCCAGCCGGCAACCCCACCGCCGACATCACCGCCAACACCGGGCTCTGCGCCCAGCACGCTGGGTCGGCCTCGGCTGTGACCCTCGCCGGTGACGCAGTTGCGCCACGAACTGCGCTCGAGGCCGCCTTCGAAGGGAACGAGATCAGCCGTGGAATCTGAATCGACCAGAAGCATCCTCGTGACCGGAGCGACAGGCTTCATCGGGCTGAACCTCCTCCACACCCTCGCCGAGCACGGCCATCGGGTGATCGGCGTGGCGGATCGCCAGCTCCCCCAACTCGCTGCCGACTCGCTCGCACGGACATCGGCGCTGCCGCTCATGGAGCGGGTCGACATCCGCGACGGAGCGGCCGTTGACGATGTTGTCGCCAGATACCGACCCGATCTCGTCATCCACGCAGCAGCTGTGACCGCAGGGGCCGACCGGGAGCGATCAGATGCCCGCACCATCGTCGATGTCAACGTCGGCGGGACACAATCGGTGCTGGACGCATGCCGGAGAAACGGCGTCGGAAGAATTGTCCACGTATCGAGCGGCGCGGTCTATGGCGCTGCGACCTTCGGCACCAAAACCCTCGACGAGACAACACTTGTCCAACCGACCGGGCTCTACGGAATCACGAAACTCGCAGCCGAGCAGCTGGTACGGCGGCACGCAGAACTGCACGACGCCGACATCGTGATCGGCCGTCTCTCAGCAGTTTTCGGGCCGTGGGAGTACGCGACCGGCGTACGCGACTTCATGAGTCCGATGCTGCAGTTGGTTCAGGCCGGCCAAATCGGCGACACCTGCCAGTACGTCCAGGATGCTCCGAGGAACTGGGTGTACGCACCCGACGCCGCCCGAGCGCTTGTCGGCCTTGCGTTGGCTCCGCTTCCCAGGTTCGGTTGTTACAACGTGTGCCCCGAGAAACGCGGCTCTGTTGCGGAGCTCATCGGCCGGCTCGGTGCAGCCGCTCCCAACGCCGAGTTGATCCGCGTCGACCGGCCCCAGGACGCAACCGTGAGCTACGACGCCGACCCTCGTCTCGAACGAGCTCGAGTCACGGCCAGCCGAATACGCGAGGAGCTCAGCGGCGAACTGTGGTCAGCACACGATCGGGCCTTCGAGTCATACCTCGCGTGGGTCGAGTCGAACCCCGACTGGCTTTGATCAGCGCGACAGCACACCGGACTCGGCGAGATCGTTCCACACCTTCTGCGACACGATCAGCCCATCTTCGAGAACGAACCTGTCGATGAAACGAATCCCCTCGAATGTGCTGCCGTCGAGCCCCTCTCCCGCGAGGGTTCCGAACACGTAGACGACGTCTTGATCCGCAGCGGACGCGAGATCGAAGCGTTCGAACGTCTTGTTCACCCGGCGGAATCGTCCGGCAGATGACGCGACCTGTTCGGCCAGACTCGTAAATGTGCGGCCGCCAGGGAAAACGATGCTCACCTCGTCTGCGAGATGGGTGGCGGCAGCCTCGAGGTCACGAGCTTCCATCAGTCGCAGATAGGTCCGAACGGTCCCCTCTGCGTCCAGCCGGTTGGGCTCCACGGGGTCAGTCATCATCGACCGCCGAGGCCGCGTCGAGCATCGCGTGGACCATCGCCGATTTCTCAACCAATGGCTTCGGGTAGGCGGTCCGGCTGTGCGAAAGACCAAGTGACAGCATCGTCTGGATCAGCTTGTACGAGAGCGGCCCGGGGTTGACGACCGGTACGTCGAGCACCGACGAGAGATGACCATGGGCCTGATGCATCGTGGTCGAGCCCAGGCAGATCACGTCGGCGCCGCGCTCGACCAGACGGCGACATGCAGCTTCCATCTTCGGAAGAACCTCGTCCTGCTTGCCGGCGATCAGGTTCGCGAAGTCCGGTGGGGTATCAAAATGCTCGACGCCGGCACATCGAGATCTGAGTCCCCATTCGTCGAGAACCTTCTCGTAGCGGGCGAGTGCCGGCTCCCATTGGGCCATCACGCCGAAGCGGCGTCCGAGCGTGAGCGAGAAGATCAGTGAAGCGCGACCTGGCGCGAGGACCGGGATGTCGAGCATCGAGCGGAGGGCATCCGCACCGGAGTCACTGACCGTGTCGATGACCACCGCGTCGAACCCGTCCTCTTCAGCGCTGAGACCGGCCTCGAGCAACGCGATCTCGAGCAGCATCCAATCGTGTGGGCTCGTGAAGCTCGTCGGACCAGCTTTCACAGGCTTGAAGTGAAAGGTCACATCCGGTCGAAGTGAGATCTCCCTGGTCTGTGCCTGCCGATTGGCGACCTGTGCCTCATCGAGTGCGAAGGGTACGAGAACCAAGATCTTCGTCATCGCTCCCCCTCCGAGCGCGCCGCACCATCGAGCATCGCAGAGACCATCTCGGGTTTCGGGATCTGCGGCTTGGGGTAAGCGGACCGGCTATGGGTCAGACCGAGGTCGGCGAGCGCCTCGGCGATGAAGTACGAGAGCGGGCCCGGGTTGATCACCGGCACATCGAGGTTCTCCTGCAGGTGTGCATGCGCCTCGTGCATCGTCGTCGAGCCGAGACAGATCACGTCGGCGCCGTCGTCGCTCACGAGTGCCCGCGCCGCATCGAGCAGCAGTGGCAGAGCGTGGTCCTTCCCCGCCATCAGCGTTCGGTTGTCGGGTGTGACATCGATCGAGCGAATCCCGGCGCATCGATCGCTCAACCCGATCTCGGAGAGCACCTTCTCGTAGATCGGAAACCACTGCTTCCACATGGTCACGATCCCGAACCGTCGACCGAGCATGCACGCCAGCGCGTACTGCGACCGCCCGGGCCCGACCACCGGAATATCGAGCATCGACCGGAGGGCGTTCACGCCCGAATCGCTCACCGTGTCGATGCACACGGCGTCGTACCCGTCCGCCTGGGCTTGCAATCCTGACTCGAACAACACCACGTCGGCAATCACATAATCGTGGTGCGACACGTAGTTTGCCGGGGCTGCTCTGGTCGGCTTGAAGTCTACTTCCACCCCGTCGGGCAGAGGGGCCGCATCGAGCTGTTTGGCGCGCAGCGCCAGCTGATCTGCATCGAGCGGGAAGGGTGCAAGCACGAGGATCCTTGTCACGGCGCGGAGAGTAGCCGATCGGCAGGGGCAGTTTCCGCTGACGTAGGGTGCGGCATGACACCGCGCGAACGAGATACCGACGTCGTTGTTGCGGGAGCCGGTGCGGCCGGGCTCGCAGCGGCGATCCGAGCGGCCGACGGTGGTGCAACGGTCGCCCTCCTCGAAGCCAGTCCGATGTTTCGCCAGGGATCCAACACGTCGATGAGCACTTCGATGGTCCCGGTCGGTGGAAGCCGCTGGCAAGAGGACTACGGCATCGACGACGACTCACCGGACCTTCTCTTCGACGACATCATGGCGAAGACGAAAGGCGATGCCGATCCGGTTGTGGCGAGGGCACTCGTAGATGTGGGTCGCGACCTCTCGGAGTTTCTGGCCGACGATTGCGAGATGCCGCTCGAGCTCCTGACCGATGCCGTGTTCCCCGGTCACTCGCGCAAGCGACACCTGTGTGTGCACGATCGCGCCGGCCGTACAATGCACCGGCACCTTCTCGAAGCTGCCGACAAACGCGACAACCTCACCATGGTCATCCCACTTCGGGTGGTCGACCTCGAGCAGCTCGACGACGGCTGGTTGGTCATGGCAGAGGCTCCCGACGGAACGACGCAAGAGATCGTCACCGGCTCAGTTGTCCTCGCCACCAACGGTTTTGGGGCCAATCCGCAACGTGTGGCGCGCCATATCCCCGAGGTAAGCGAGGGGCTCTATTTCGGAGGTGACCACAGTCTTGGTGATGCCCTTGATATCGGCGAACGCCTCGGTGCCGACGTCGGGTTCCTCGACTCATACCAGGGGCATGGCTCGGTCGCCACGCCCCATGGCGTGCTGGTCACCTGGACGACGATGATGAACGGCGCGTTCCTCGTGAACACCGAGGGCGAACGATTTGGCAACGAAACGACCGGCTATTCCGAGTTCGGGGTTCAGGTGCTCGCCCAGCCAGGCGCGGTCGCCTGGATGATCTACGACCGGAGTGTGCACGAGGGTGCACTTCCGTTCGCCGACTACCAGCAACTGATCGAAGCCGACGGAATCCGTTGGGTCGACGGCGCCGGGGACCTCGCAGCCCTGATCGGCTGCGGTGAATCGACGATCACAGCCACGCTCACTTCGGTCTCGGCCTACACGAGCGGAGCAGAGACCGATCGGTTGGGTCGCACGCATTGGCCGCACGAGCTCGAAGCGCCGATCGCGGCGGTCAAGGTCACAGGCGCGCTCTTCCACACCCAAGGAGGCCTCGGCGTCGACGCCAACGCCAACGTCCTTCGCAACGGCGAACCGATTCCAGGGCTGTATGCCGCCGGCGGAGCTGCTGCGGGGATCTCGGGTAATGGCGCAGCGGGATACCTGTCGGGCAACGGGTTGCTGTCCGCGCTTGGACTTGGATTCATCGCCGGTCGGACCATCACCGGTGACTGAGCTCGACACTCTGGCGAAGCGTCCTCGGTTGGGCCGCGTCGGCGCATGGACCGGCCGCCTACAACGCCGACCAACCGGAGAGGCGATCGAGGTTGTCAACGAGCTCGAGGAACTTGGATATGGCTCGGTGTGGGTTCCCGAATCGCCGTTCGGAAAAGACGTGCTGACCTTCTCCGCTGTCCTTCTCGGAGCATCGACGTCGATAACCGTTGCGACCGGCATCGCCATCATTTGGGCCCGCGACCCAGCGGCGATGATGAACGCCGGGCGAACCCTCGGCGACGCTCATCCCGAGCGCTTCCTGCTCGGGATCGGCATCAGTCACGAGAGCACCGCGGTGGCCCGCGGGCACGATTACCGCCGACCGGTACATGCGATGCGCGATTACCTGCAGACGATGAGCGCTTCCGACTTCGACGGCCATGGTCCCCAGTGGACTCCGCCGGTCGTCATCGCAGCGCTCGGCCCGCGAATGCTCCAGGTGGCATCCGAATTCGCCGACGGCGCCCATCCCTTTCTCACAACGGCCGATCACACGCACTCGGCCCGACAGGCGCTCGGGCCCGACAAGCTTCTGGCGGTCGAACAAGGCGTCATCCTCGGCACGGACGTCGATGCCAGATCTGCGGCTCGGGAGAATCTCACCAGATTTCTAGGGTGGCCGAACTACCGCCGCCACTTCGAGCGTCTGGGGTTCGACGAGACCGACTTCGCCGATGGCGGCAGCGACCGCTTTATCGACGCAGTGTTCGCGATCGGTGACGAGGAATCCGTGGAGCGCCGGGTGCAGGAGCACCTCGATGCCGGCGCCGACCACGTTTGCCTACAGATCGTCACCAACGACATCGACGAGGAACTCGCGGCGTACCGACGAATCGCCTCCGCCACACTGCTCGAACCTCCGCGCTGAGCGCGCTTATCGAGGAGGAAGCGACTTCGGATCGGGAATTCTCGGCAGTGACGACCGGGTTTGTCAGGACACTGCAGCGCCGGGGCGACCGAGCAGCGGGCCCTAACTCAGATTTCGTGCCACTCGATCAGTTCACCGGTGACGATCAGGCGGTGGAACAGGCTGGTCGGCAAGAGGTTGAGCTTCGTGCACACGATCAGCGACAGCGTGGTACCCGGGTACACGCGGGTCGCGGCCAGTATCGCGGTAGGCGGAGGCCCGGCGTTGCTGTTGCCCGTTACCAGGCCGCGGCCGACCATACGATAGGTGTAGACCCGATTGTCGCTGGTCGTGATCGTGAACGTGTCCCCGATCACCATCGTGTGGAGATATAGGTAAGGGCCGCCGGCTTCGGTTCGGTGAGCGAATAGGGCTACATGCGCCTCTTGACCCATGAATCCGGTGCCGGTCCAGTGCCAGCTATGGCCCGAGTCGGTAACGAAGTGCGGGTCACCGTCCTTGACCTGGGAAGTGAGTCCCATCCGAGGCACCTTCAGCACCCAAGGTGGCCCGATGATCGGAGGTACCGGGTTGGTGAACGCGGGCAACGTTGCATCTTGCGGAGTGCCTGTGAAGTAGCCGGCCAAATCGACGAGGACGTGGGCGCCGTGAGAGCTGAACACCTGAACGCCGTGTGTCGCAGTGAGCGGCGTGATCACATGATTCGGAACCGTCGCACCCGCAATCGTCCAGTTGACGTTGGATGTCGGGGGCATCGGTCGACGGGCTGCGGACACCAACAGGTAGCCGGGGCCGCGCGACTCGACGCCGGTCACGTTGGCGACGATCGCCGAGCCGAGAGTGCCGGCGTCGCCTGGCACCTGACGTTCGACCACCCAACCAGGCCACAACTTGCCGATCTCGCCCGGCAGCCGCGTGTCGAGAATCCGCACCGGTGATTGCGGCACGAACCTTCCTTCCGTCGAGAGTGAACTGGAGTCGCCTGTGTAGTAGCCGGTGACGTCGACGATCAGCTTGGCGGCCTTGAGGGTGTAGATCTTGATACGCCGCTTGCCGCCGATCGTGGGTACCGGCACGATCACTGCTGAGGCTCGGGTATCGCCGACATAGCTCACGTTGAGACTCGACGTCGCTGGCTGCGTTGACTCGCTGGCGGACGCCGGCAAAGCGGTGAAATAGCCGGGGGCGGTGCATTCGGTGGCGGTCAGGTTGATGACCACCGAGGAAGCATGGGACGGAACATGCGAGGTGAGGTCAACCCAAGTGAACGAGCCACTCTGAGCGAAGCCGAACGAGTCACGGGTGTCGATCGCCCTGGCGGCCGACGCCAATCCGATGAACCGACCGGCGCGGGCGGCGCCTGCAACCGGGGTGTAGAAGCCGAGCAGATCGACGATCAGGTCGCACGGCACCCTGGAGTAGACATCGATCGAATCGTTGCTGCCGACCTTGACCGTGACGAGGTTTGCCGTGGCCTCCGCCGGCCGCGGCATGTTGAGGTTGCTGACCACGGGCAGGGCATCACCGGTGGGATAGACGGTGACGAAGTTGGGCTCACCGAAGTTGACCGCCGTCGCCGTGAGGACCACGGCCGAGGCGTTGGCCGGGACGCCGTCACGATCCTTGACCTTGACCCGGATGTGCCTGTCGGAGACCCGAGTGAACACTGCCACCGCAAGATCGCGGGTATCGGCGACGCGAATAGCGGCCGCAAGCGGCGTGAAGACACTGGCGTCGTCGGGCGAAGCCGCCTGAGCAAACCCAGCGGGCACCACTGTCGCCAGTGCACCGGCACCTGCAGCGGCACCGGCACCGGTCAGAAACCGGCGACGTCCGATGTGTTCGGGGTCGCCGCCGAGCGGCAGCGCCCCAAGTCCTAGCTGAGGGTCGATCTGATCGTTTGTCATGAGGTAATCCATCGGAGGTAGGGGTGCATCGATCTAACTACACAATACGGTGTCGGGAGATTTCGTAGGTTGCCAGCGCCGCCGCCGCCGACACGTTCAGCGAACTCAGGCGGCCGCCCATCGGGATACTGACGATCATGTCGCAGCGCTCGCGTACAAGTCGAGACAAGCCCGCCCCTTCTGCGCCCAGCACCATACACACGGCGTCGACCGCAAGATCATCGACGTCGAACAGTGAACGATCGGCGGCGTCATCGAGGCCGATCACCCAGATGCCCGCATCACGAATTCGCTGCAAGGCGCTCGGCAGGCCCGAAACGACGGCGATCGGCACGTGCTCGACGGCGCCGGCGGATGCTTTGGCAACGGTTGGCGTGACATGTACGGCGCGGTGGCGCGGCACGACGACCACGTCGACGCCGGCGCCGTCGCAGCTGCGCACGATGGCGCCCAGGTTGCCGGGATCGGTGACACCGTCGACCGCGACGATAAACGGCAGTTTCGACCCCTTGCGTCGCAAGTAATGGGCGAGGTCGGCTTCCTGGATTGGCGCCGCCATCGCCAGCACACCTTGCGGTGATTCGGTTCGGGCGGTCGTTTCAAGCCGCTTGCGGGCGACATAGTTGACCGGCACCCGGTTGGCGGCCGCGATCGCGACGATGTCGTCGACCACGTCGGTGTCCTTGAGCTCGCTGGAGATCCAGACCTCGTGCACCTTGCGGCGCTGGGCCAGCAGCATCTCGCGGACGGCTTGGCGACCCTCGATCTGTTCGCCTCCGAGGCCCTTGTCGCCGCGCGTCGGCTTGGATTCGCCGGGCTGGCGGATCGCCCCGGTACGTCCGGCCCCGCGGCTGCGCGGTGGGCCTGAGCGACGACCGGCCGCCGCACGCCCACCACGACCCTGACCGGGGCCGCGACGCGCAGCGGTGCCACGAGCACTCATGTTTCGACCGTCGCAGTCAAGACAGCGACAGCTAGGGCGGCGATGCCCTCCTGGCGGCCGAGTGCACCGAGCCCTTCGGCGCGACGGCCCGACACCGTGACAGGTGCTCCTGCCGCTGCGCTGAGGTTGCGTTCCATCTCCTGCCTCCGGGTGGCGAGCTTCGGTCGATCACACACGACCTTCACGTCAACGTTTCCGATCGTCCAACCAGCCGCTTTAACCAAATCGGCAGCTTCTGACAGGATCTTGAGCGAATCGGCGTCACGCCAGGATACGTCGTTATCGGGAAAGTGCTGACCGATATCACCGAGACCCGCTGCCCCGAGAAGCGCATCGGCCGCCGCATGGGCAGGCACATCGGCGTCGCTGTGCCCGATTAGGCCGCGCTCGCCATCGAAGCGGCAACCTCCGAGCACCAGCACACGATCTGGATCGTCGGATATTCGGTGTACGTCGAAGCCCTGTCCGACTCGAATCATTGCCGGCCTCCAAGCCATTCACTATCGATTGCGTCGTCGATTGCGTCGTCGATTCGGCGATCGGTGTCGGCGGCGATCACGACACTGCGTGCCCAATCGAGATCGTCGGGATGGGTGATCTTGCGATTGTTCGCCTCTCCGGCCACCACGACCACGATGCCGCCGTCTGCCTCGACGAGCGATGCATCGTCGGTGGCCTCGTCACCACCGGCGTGGGCGGCCCGCAAGGCGGACGCCCGAAACGCCTGGGGGGTTTGCACTGCGAACAGCGTCGAACGGTCCGGCGTTTCGATCACCCGGCCGGAAGGATCGACGACCTTGATCGTGTCATCGACCGAAATGCCGGGGATCGCAGCGTCGGCGCCTGCCTGCACCGCCTCGATAACGCTGCGATACAACCGCACCGAAGCGAGTGGCCTGGCAGCGTCGTGGATGCAGATGATCAAGGCATCATCGGGAACGGCGCTGAGCCCGGCGCGGACGCTGGCGCTTCGCGTATCGCCGCCGGCCACCCCCGATTCACGTTCGACGTCGGCGGCGGGCACCACCAATACAACGCCATCGGACACGGCCGCCGCAATCCGCCGAGACCTGTCGATGACACGCTCGTCGTCGAGCTGTGCGTACTGCTTGGGCTGTCCGTAGCGCCGGCCGCTCCCCCCGCCCACGACGACGGTCCACACCTTTGAGGGACGACTCACAGATGTGAGGGTAGTACCGTGTCGCACACGATGACCGACCACATCGAGCGTCTCTCGCGCACGTCGTTCTTCGCCGACGCGGCCCTTGAGATGCTCGAACGCGTCGCCAACGCCGGTCACCTACGGGAGTTAACCCGCGGCGATGTGCTGTTCGCCGAGGGCGATCCGCCCGATGCCCTGTATCTCATGGTCGACGGCCGGATCGCGATCGTGATGTCCAGCCCGGTCGATCGTCGCGAGAGCGTCGTGGCCCTGATGGAGTCGGGCGACCTTTTCGGCGAGCTCGGCATGCTCGACCACGGTCCCCGCTCGGCAATGGCGCGTGCGCTCGAACCGTCGTCGGTGCTCGAGGTGCCGTTCGGGCCTGTCCGTCAGTTGTTCGATGAAGACCCGCGCCTGTTGTGGAACGTGACGCGCCTGCTCGCCACGCGGTTGCGCGTGATGGACGAGGTGTTGGCCGATTCGGTGTTCCTCGACGTCACCGGTCGTACCGCCAAACGGTTGCTCGAGCTGGCCGATGGGTCCGACGACTTTCAGTTGCCGGTTACACAAGAGGAGTTGGCCGGGATGGTCGGCGCCTCTCGCGAGCGGGTCAACAAGGCGATCGCCAGCTTCATCAAGCTCGGCTGGCTCGAGCAGCACGAACGGAACTACCGGATCGTGCAACGCGACCGGCTCGAAGTGCGGGCGCGCTAAAACGTCGAAGCCAACTCGACCCGGCTTGTACCCGGTCTCATCGAGCTGATCGGCCAGCTGCCCGCCGCCGCTGCCGGCCCGATCGAGACCGGCCTGGCTTCATCGGTGTTCGGCGGTCGGCTACAGCGTCGATCCGGCATCGCCGACCGCTTCGCCCTACTGTGTCGCGATGGTCGCACTCTCACACGAACACGGGCCGACCGACGTCGCTCTACTCGACGAAACGATTCCGGCAAATCTTTCGCGCACGCTCGACTCCCACGGTGCTCGCGAGGCACTCGTGTCGCGGCATCAGGACATCCGGTGGACATACAACGAGTTCGGAGATCGGGTTCGACGGCTCGCCAAGGGCCTGATGCACGCCGGCCTCGCGGTCGGCGACCGGGTCGGGCTTTGGGCGCCTAACTACGCCGAATGGACTCTGGTGCAGTACGCGACAGCCGAGATCGGCGTGATCCTGGTCAACGTCAATCCGGCCTACCGCACCCATGAGCTGTCATACGCACTCAATCAGTCGGGGTGCCGATGGGTGATCGCGGCACCCGAGTTCAAGTCCTCGGACTACGCCGAGATGGTGGCCTCGATCGCCGATCAGGTGCCCTCGCTCGAACGATCGGTGTTCTTGTGGTCAGACGACTGGAACGTACTGGCGGCCGGCACCGATGCCGTGTCGGATGCCGACCTGGCGGCCCGCCGCGAGTCGCTGCAGCCCGACGACCCGATCAACATCCAGTACACATCTGGCACCACGGGATTCCCGAAGGGCGCCACACTGACCCACAAGAACATCCTCAACAACGGCTACTTCACGACCGAGTTGCAGGGCATCACCCACGAGGATCGGCTCTGCATCCCCGTGCCGTTCTACCACTGCTTCGGGATGGTGATGGGCAATCTCGGGTGCACCTCACACGGCGCCACGATGGTGATCCCCGGTGACGCCTTCGATCCCACCGACGTGCTCGAGGCGGTGCAGGCCGAGCGCTGCACTTCGCTGTACGGCGTACCCACGATGTTCATCGCCGAGCTCGGCCACCCCGACTTCGACAGCTACGATCTGTCCTCGCTTCGAACCGGCGTGATGGCCGGATCGCCGTGCCCGGTAGAGGTGATGAAGCAGTGCGTCGATCGCATGAACATGGTCGATGTCACGATCTGCTACGGCATGACAGAGACGTCGCCGGTGTCGACCCAGACGCTGCCCGACGACTCGCTCCACCATCGCACGGCGAGTGTCGGCAAGGCCCATCCGCATGTCGAGATCCGGGTCGCCGATTCCGACACCGGAGAGACCATCGAGCGCGGTGTCACCGGCGAGTTCTGCACTCGCGGTTACTCGGTTATGACCGGCTACTGGGGCGATCCCGACAGAACCGCCGAGGCGATCGATGCCGACGGATGGATGCATACCGGTGACCTGGCCGTGATGGCCGACGACGGCTACTGCAACATCGTCGGTCGCATCAAAGACATGGTGATCCGCGGCGGTGAGAACATCTACCCGCGCGAGATCGAGGAGTTCCTGTACGGACATCCCGACGTCGAGGACGTTCAGGTGATCGGCGTACCCGACGTGAAGTACGGCGAGCAGTTGATGGCTTGGGTCAAGCTGCGCCCTGGCGGCTCGGTGACAACCGACGAGTTGCGCGACTTCTGCCGCGGCAAGATCGCCCACTACAAGGTGCCCCGCTACGTGAAGCTGGTCGACGAGTTCCCGATGACCGTCACCGGCAAGGTCCGAAAAGTCGAGATGCGAGAGACGTCGATCGCCGAACTCGGGCTCACTTCCGCGGCCGGGACCGAGATGGCATGAGCGCCGAACTCGCCGCCTCGATCACCCGGCGATACGCCGACGGCGGCGCCCCATTGATAAACGAGATGGGGCTCACGATCACCGAGGCAGAACCAGGTCGGGTGCGGTTCACGCTGCCTGTCGCCGAGCGACTGACACACTCGGGTGGAGTGCTGTGCGGCCAGGCGATCCTCGGCTGTATGGACACCGGGATGGTGTTTGTGATGATGTCGCTCAGCGACGACCCCGAGGCGCGCTTTACCACCGTCCAACTTCAGACCTCGTTCAAGCGCGGCGTGCCGGCCGACGTCGGCGAGGTCACCTTCGAAGCCCGCGCCGCCAAGACGGGCCGAACGCTGGTGTTCGGCGAGATCGACCTCTACCTCCCCGACGACACCCGCGCAGCCCACGCCACCACCACCTACATGTGGCTGTAACGGAAAGGTGTCAGACACCATTCCGTTACGCTGGACGCATGGGCAAGCGGTTCGAGGACGTCGGGCAGGTGTTCGGTCGGTGCCGAACCGCCTACGGCCCCGACTACTGGGATGATCCCGATGCCCGTCATGACGATCACCGTCACCACGTACGCAACCTGCTGATAGCCATCGTTTTCTTCGTATTGGCTGGCATCGTGGTGCATCCCAGCCTGCTCGCCTTGCTGGTCGTGCTCGTCCCGATCCTGCTACTCGAGTGGTACATGTTGCGTCGTACGGGCAGAGAGGCCTTGCCCCAGACTCCGCTCGCCGCTGAGCAGTACGAACCGGGATCCGTCGAAGTCGACGCGACCATCGAACATCAGCCCGATCCAGCCAGCGACCATCGACGGGCTGATTAGCCGAGCAGGTCGAGGACCACGCGTTCCCATAGTTCGGTGGTGAGCCGAAGCGATTCGATGTCGACGCGTTCGTTGTGGCCGTGGAACCGCATAGCGAACTCGCCCGGGTCGAGCGACGGGCTGAACAGACCGGCGCCGTAAGACACGGCACCGAGGTCTCGGAACACCCGGGCGTCGGTGAACCCGACCGTGAACTGAGGGCTCAGGCGGGCATCTGGAAAAGGAGCGTTGATCGCTCGCTGCAGCGAATCCCACAGCGGCGTGTCCGTGCGGCTGATCGAAGCCGAATCGTCCATCAGCACCTCGATCTCGACCCGCTCGAACAGATCATCACCGAGCGCTGCTCGCAGATGGGCCGTGACCTCGTCGGTGGTATCACCGGGCATCGTGCGGATGTCGACGTCGAGGTCGACAACGTCGGGGATCACGTTCGTCTTCGGCCGACCCTCGGTGACGACCACGTTCGGGGCGAACGTCGTGTGTGTGCAGGCGTGGAGGTGGCGTTGCGCCCCTGGGTGGGGCAGATCGGCGAGCAGAGCGTCGATCGTGTTCTCGTCGAGCATCGCCGCCGTCATCTCATCGGGCAGACCGAGCGAGTCGACCTGACCGCGCCACAACTCATGGAACCTCGGGGCCGGCTGGTAGTCGGCCAACCGTGACACGACCTTGGCGGCGCGTACCAAGGCATTGTCCGAACCGAACGGCATCGAGCCATGCCCTGGCGTGCCGCGCACCCGCAACCGCCGCCACGCAACGCCCTTCTCGGCGACATTGACACCGATGCTGCGATGGCCCTCGGCGCCGCTGTGCAATCCACCGCTCTCGGTCAGCAGGTACGTGCAGCGGATCGCGTCGGGATGCTGCTCCGCGACCCAGCGCGCACCATGCGTACTGCCGGCCTCCTCGTCGGCGACCGCGAAGTACAGCAGGTCACCGGTGGGGCGGAATCCGCGCTTCACGAGCGACTTGAACACGACCGCCATCGACGACGTGAGGTTCAGCATGTCGACGGCCCCACGCCCCCAGACCTCATCGATGCCGTCGGCATCGCGGATCACCTCACCGCCGAACGGGTCGTTGCGCCAGCCCTCGGCGTTGACGGGCACGACGTCGGTATGACCCATCAGGCACAACGACGGGGCGTTGCGGTCGGTTCCGGGCAGTCGGGCGACGAACGAGGCCCGATCAGGCGTGGGTTCCCACCGCTCGATCTCGACTCCGGGACCCTCGACGTAACTGTGCAACACATCTGAGTTCCTGGTCTCGTGGCCCGAGTCCGCTTTGCCGTCGTTGACGCACTCGTTTCGAATCAGCGTCTGGAGCAGTTCGACGGTGTCGCCGGTCAGATCTGTTGCCATGTCGAGAGTCTCGCGCCACGACGGCACGACTTTCGCGCCCGTCGTCGCAACTGTCAGAATCGGAACGTTCACGAGCGAGGGGCAACGACGATGACGACCGAGATCCACGGACAAGCCGATCACGGGTTTGGCGCCGTCGCCGACGCGTTCGCCAACAACTTCGAAGCCTACGGCGAACTCGGTGCGGCGTTCAGTCTTTACGTCGACGGGGCCAAGCGGGTCGACCTGTGGGGCGGGATCGCCAACAAGCCAACCGGCGAGCCGTGGACCGACCGAACGCTGCAGCTCGTGTTCTCGACCACCAAGGGAGCCGCCGCGATCTGCATCGCCAAGCTGGTCGACGACGGCAAGCTGAGCTATGACGACACGGTTGCACAGCACTGGCCCGAGTTCGCCGCCAATCGCAAGGGCGAGATCACCGTCGGCCAGATGATGAGCCATCAGGCCGGGTTGATCGGTGTCGATTCGCCGATCAGCTTCGACGAGATCATGGCCGTCACGCCGGCTGTCGAGTCGCTGCAGGAGCAGACGCCGTTGTGGGAGCCGGGCACGGCGCACGGGTACCACGCGATCACGTACGGCTGGTTGGCCGGCGAGCTGGTGCGCCGTGTCGACGGGCGCCGCATCGGTCAGTACTTCGCCCAAGAGGTAGCCGCCCCGCTCGGGCTGGAGTTCTGGATCGGCCTCCCCGAGTCGGAGGAACCGCGGGTCTCGATGCTGGAGGCCGCGCCGCCGCCCGACGATCCGGTCCTCTTGGAGATGATGATGCTCATGATGGGCCCGGGCACCAACGGGTATCGTGCGCTCTTTCTCGACGGACGAATCGGCTTCTCTCCCGGTGGGAACCACTTCAATACGCGGGCGGTACACGCCACTGAGATGGCGGGTGCGAACGGCATCACCGATGCCCGTTCGCTGGCACGCATGTACGCCGCCACGATCGGCGAGGTCGACGGTGTCCGCCTGTTCGGAAACGACACGATGGAAGCGGCCCGAACCGAACGCGTCAACGGCCCCGACCTCACGCTCCTCGTTCCGACACGGATAGCGGCCGGTTTCTGGCTCCAGAATGAACTGTCGCCGATGATCCAAGAGGGTTCGTTCGGTCATGCGGGCGCCGGCGGCTCACTCGGCTACGCCAACCCCGAGCTCGGCATCGGCTACGGCTACGTGATGAACAAGATGGGTGGCGGCATCGCCGGCGACCCACGCACGATCGGCCTCAACGACGCCGTCCTCGCCAGCCTCTGAAGGTAGGTGCATTGCGCTGGGCTGTCACCGGTGCTAGCCCATGAAGATGGAACTCTCCGAAGCGCTCGACTTCATCCGCGAGCGGCACCATGCCGTACTGACCACCCAGAAACGTGACGGGCGGCCGCAGCTGTCGAGCGTCACGTACTTCCTCGGCGATGACGGGATCGTGCGCATCTCGGTCACCGACCCGCGCGCCAAGACCCGCAATCTGCGCCGTGATCCGCGCGCCTCGTTGCATATCTCTCAGAGCGACTTCTGGAAATATTGCGTGATCGAGGCCGATGTCGAACTGATGTCGGTCGCCGCCGATCCCCATGACGCGACGGTCGACGCTCTCGTCGACTACTTCCGATCGGTGATGGGCGAACACGAGGATTGGGACGACTATCGAAAGGCGATGGTCGACGACCGACGCCTGCTTCTGTTGCTGAGGCCCACACGCGCTTACGGCATGCTGTCGCGATGAAGATCCACACGCAACCCGACCAGCTCGGTGGTGTCTGGGCCAACGCGGCGGCTGTTCGACACTCCCCACACGAGTTCACGATCGACTTCCTGCGCTGCGAATTCGACGATCAGGGCAAGGCCAAGGCCGGAATCATGGTGCAGCGCGTCAACATGTCGCCGCTGTTCGTCACCCAGCTGATAACCGCCCTGCAAGAGAACTGGTCGAAGTACGCCGACAAGGCGATGCCCAAGGAGATCGGCGACGTCTTCTTGTCGCCGCCCGTGATCGAGAGCGACGAGCACAACGACAACCACCCGGACGAGCAGGCCGACGATCAGCCCGACGATCAGCCCGAGAACGAACCCGACGATCAACCCACATCGGACGGTGCCTGACCGATTCGTGCCCCTAGCGTGATGGGCTGTGCGCTATCAGACCCTGCTGTTCGACCTGGATCACACTTTGTTCGACTCCGACGCGTCGGAGATCGCCGCCTACGCCCACGCGATGGCCACGGTCGGGCTGCCCGATCCCGACGACCACTTCGATCGCTACCTTCGAATCAACAACTCGATGTGGGCGGCCGTCGAGCGTGGCGAGCTCCAACCGTCCGAGGTTCGCTTCCAACGCTTTGAGCAGTTCGCTGACGAGATCGGCACCTCGGCGGATCCGGCTGCGATGGCCGACGCCTTCGTGTGGGGGCTCGGCGCCTTCGGTGAGCTTTACGACGTAGCACGCCAGATGCTCGATCAGCTCACCGGCAGGACGCGGATCGCGATGGTCACCAACGGGCTCAGCGAAGTACAGCGAGCGCGGATCGAACGGCTCGACCTCGACCGGTACTTCGACGCCGTGGTGATCTCGTCGGAGGTCGGCGTCACCAAGCCCCGCCCCGAGATCTTCGACGTCACGTTCGAACTGCTCGGGCAACCCACGAAGCGGTCGGCGTTGATGATCGGCGACAGCCTGACCAGCGACATCCGAGGTGGCAGCGATTATGAGATCGCTACCTGCTGGTTCAATTGGCGAGGTGAGCCAAAGCCGAACGACCTGACGATCACCCACGAGATCAGCGATCTCTCAGAGCTGGTCGAGATCGTCTCATCGCGCTGACCGGAGTGATCTGGATCGCCAGCACCTGCCCGGGCTGACCTGCTGCGGGCGAGAATCGCCTGACCACAACCTGCGCCGGACGTGTCACGGCCTGTGTCAAGCGCCCCGGCTCAAACTTGCTGTCCACCACCGCTCGGTCGAACTATCGTTGAGGTGTGACCTTTGGGGACGGGCGACGACGACAGCTGACGATCGGTGCAGCGATCCTGATCCCTGCAGCGATCGCCGTTGGGATTCTCGTGCCACGCGACCGCGCCAGCGAGATCGAGATCGACGAGGTCGTCGAGCGCTTCCGCGCCAGCACGGTCCCGCTCGACACCGAACCGGCGGCGCCGCCGACCAGCGCGATCGCCAGCCCGATCGCCAGCCCGATCACCGGCCCGATCACTGGCCCGATCACGTCGTCCGCTCCGGTATCCGCGGCGCCGCCGACCACCGAGTTGGCACGCCCGATAGCGACACTCGTCGAGCCCGGCGTGTACGTCTACGGAACCAGCGGTTTCGAGTCGATCGATGCCCTCTCGGGTGTCCGACACGACTATCCGGCCGAGACGACGATCACCGTGATCGTCGAGGGATGCGGAGTGCTGCTGCGGTGGGATGCGCTCCAAGAGCGCAGCGAGGAGTTCCGGCTGTGTTTGACGCCGGCCGGTATCGAACTGCAGACCCAGTCGCTGCAATACCACGAGTTCTTCGACCAGGAGACGCCCGAGACCGTGGTGTGCGACGTACCGGTGCTGTTGGTGCCGGTCGTGAACGAACCGCCCGAACCTGTCGCTCAGATCTGCACCATCGAAGACCGCCCGTGGCTGCCCGTCTGGGAAGTGCTGGAGCCAGATGTTCGCGACGTCGACGGAGAATCGGTCGACGTCCGTCACGTGCGTATGACGATCGACGACAACGACCACAACTTCGAGCACTATGTCGCCGATTGGCTGTTGGCCCCGAGCGGCCTGCCGATCGAGCTGAGTGTTCTCAAGCAGTCGAGGTCGTCCTCGGTCGTCGGTGATGTCGTCTACGACGAAGTCGTCGAGCTCGCTCTGGTATCAGTGGATCCATTGCGCTGAGTATCACGCCCTGGCCGGTAGAGAATGTGCCCCCTGACCAGGTGCTGTGAGAGTTACCGCAGGTGCCTGGCACCTGCGGTAACGCACTGCGATCGGTGAGGCGTATGTCGAGCTGGCCCGCACCCACCGCTCCCACTGTGAAGTGATGTTCCGTCTCGACGTCGTCGACGTGGATGACGCCTGTTTCTTGGAGGCAGGAATGCGTAGTTACGCGGTGCTCGAGGACACTGTGCGGTCACTCTCGACGCTGATCGCATAGACGTCGACCTCGACCACGCCGTGTGGCTGTGTTGGGCTTCGATGCGGGGTCTCGTCGCGATCGAACAGAAGTTGGCGGCGCTGCAACAAGTGCGGGGCTGTGACGAGGAGTCGACTCGAGATCTAGTGCGCCACTTCACCGAAATCATCGTCAGCGGGCTACGCAGCGCCGAGACGATCTGACCGCATCAATCGGTTCCCCACGGCGCTCGCGGCGGGCTCCGCCGAGCGATCTCGAAACTCTCCGGACCGGTTCGCCAGATCGTCGCTTCGGATCACCCGAGCTGGTCGGTCAGTCGCGCTGAGTCCGACCGCTGAGGAAGTCGATCGAGCGGGTCACGGATGCTGCAACGAAACGCTCGAGCTTGGGAGCCGATATGAACCTTGCGGTGGCGTCGAGCGGTAATGACGAGCCGAGTCGAATCGCCTCATCGGTAGCGGCCACGCTCATCTTGACAGCGTGGGCGTGCACGATGAAGGCCGTCGTGCCGTCGAGCAGCGCATCGTGCTGGAGCGACCGGCCGTAGGCGAGCGGGTCGTGCGACCTCGGCTCGACCTCGGCCCGCTCCCCGACCCCGGTGTGCCATTCGTGGCGGCCGGTCCAGTTGGCGAGAAAGGCGGTCCACATCACGAGCCGGATCAGATCGGGCGTGACCGGCTGGTCGGCGGCGAGCCACCTGGCGGCGTGGGCATAGGTCAGCCCGTGGGTGATGTCGAGCCAACCAAAGTCGTCGTGGAAATCGAACTCGCCGGCCGGGTCGTAGCGCAGCATCCGCTCGCTCACCGCCGACACGATCACGTCGAGCACCGAGTCGATCGAGGCCCCACCGGCAAACGCAGCACCGGTCGCGATCGCCGCCTCGGTGCGGTCGGCGCCGAGCAATGCCGACACGAGCCGGCCGTCGTCGGACCATCGATGGTTCGGTTCGCCCGCCGCCTCAGCCAGCCCTCCCAGATCGAGCTGTGCCAGCCCACGGTGGAACAACTTCATGTACGGCAACCTGTCTTCGCGGGTGCCATAGACGAGCCGCGGCACGAGGTGCGCAAGCACGGTGTCGGCGCGATCCCAACCGATCCGGTCGAGCAGCTCGAACGCCTTTTGGACATAGATCGCCCCGTGTCCATACGACAGCAGATGGTCGCTGACGACGTCGGTGAACCAACCACGCAACTGCTCTGCGGTCGCACCGGTGTGCAGTGCTCCGCGCAACAGCGACTGGGCCGGCGCCAACTGCTCGCTCTCGACCAGTCGTCGGAACTCACCTCGGCCGTCGGGCGGCATCGACGCGACCGGGTCCGGCAGCGCCTGCACGGGTCGGTCGCGTTCCGTCTCGGCCACCCCGGCGATCGCCTGCACGATCGGTAGTGCACGATCGTCGTTCTCGTATTGGTCGACCATTCCAAGACAGTCCGTCAATGACGCAATCGCGTGCCCCCAACCGAACTCGGCCCGCGGCGCTCCGTAGGCGACCGCCTCCCAGATCAGTTCGCCGGGATTGGCGTCTGCGCGCAGCAATCGGACGATGTCGCGCGATACCTGTCCGACATAGTCCTTCTCGATCCCGCGCCGCAGGCTCGTCAACAACTGAGGTCGCAGCTCGGAGGGGTCGGGCAGCGAGAACGCCACCGACAAGGTGCCATCGTCGGCGACGTCGACGGGGTAAGTGCGCACGTTCTCCTCGCCGAGCACGCAGGCACCATCGGTGACACGGAACTTCCAGTTGTGCCATGCACACGTGATCAGGTTGCCGTCGAGCTCACCGGTGGTCAGTCCGTATCCCTCGTGCGGGCATGCCTGATCGAGGGCGAAGATCCCGTCGCTCGTTCGAACCAGACAGATCCGGTGCCCGTCGACTTTGATCATCTTCATCGCCGCCACGGCGAGGTCATCGAGATGACCGACCACCGTTCCGGTGTCGTCGGTGGAATCGTGTTGCTCGGTTGTCGTACTCATGACAACCACGCTAGAACTTCAAGCATGGTTGAAGTCAAGAGGTTCACGGTCGGCGAGATCGGACGTCGCACAGGTGTTGCGACCTCAGCGCTCCGGTTCTACGAGGACAGGGGCCTGATCCACTCCGAACGCAACTCTGCGGGCCACCGGCGATACCACGCCGACGTGATGCGAAGGGTCAGCTTCATCCGCACCGCCCAGCGAGTGGGCCTCAGCCTCGAAGAGATCGGCCGGGCGTTGGCGTCGCTGCCCGACGAGCGCACACCGACCGCGAAGGACTGGGACAAGCTGGCGAGGTCGTGGCGGCCACGGCTCGACAATCAGATCGCCGTGCTGGGGCGAATGCGCGATCAGCTCGACGGATGCATCGGCTGCGGATGCCTGTCACTCACCTCATGTGGACTCTGGAACCCAGACGATGCCGCCGCCGAACTCGGACCGGGCCCGCGCTACCTGCTCAGCGACGAACGACCCACGAACCTCAAACATGTCCCGTGACCAGGTGCTGTGAGAGTTACCGCAGGTGCCTGGCACCTGCGGTAACTCTGGTGAGGGGGGCTGTGAGGACCCCGGTGAGGGCGACTGTGCATCGTGGCGGGCATGCCATCGCTCAATACCACCAAGCTCTCCACCGGCCAACGGCTCACGATCGAATGGACCCGGCTGTGCACACGCCCCGACGCCCTGAGGCGGGCCGCTCGATGGGGCCTGACCGATCGGCCGGTCGCCAGCCTCGAGGAGGTACTTGCAGCGGTCGGATACGAGACCAGCCGCACGCCCGACGCCGAGCGTCGCCTGCGTCACCTGGTCGTGCTGGCGAGCGGTGACGAGCTTGCCGCCAGGGTGGTCGTGGAGCGATTGCTGCCGGGCCTGCTGGCCGTCGTCAGCCGGCGCCGCCGAGGTGGATATGGCGACACCGCGTTCGACGAGTTGCTGGCGACGCTGTGGATATCGATCCGCACCTACAATCCCGATCGCAATCCGAGCTGCCTGGCAGCGGCGCTGATCTCCGACGCCGACTACCGCGCCTTTCGGTCAGCGACGCGGAGACGGTCGGCGACCGAGCGACCGGTCGATATCGACGACACCCATGTCGCCGAATACATCCCCTGTGCCAGCGACGAACTCGACGAGCTGCTCGCCGACGCGATCGCGGCGGGGATGCCACGAGCTGACATCGAACTGGTGCGTCAGCTGGTCGATGCGCCCCGGGCGATCGACCTGGCCGATCGGCTGAAGGTGACGCCGCGCACGATCCGCAACCGGCGCGCCCGGATCACCGACCGGTTGCGCGAGGTTGCGCTCGCTGCGTGAAGTTCGGCCGGCGTTTTTCGAGGAATGAGTTGATGCCCTCTTGCCCATCAGGGGTGAGCACGCCCGCCGCCATCACTTCGATCGCGTACGCATATGCCTTCGGCTGGTCCATGTCGACCTGGGCGTAGAACGCACGCTTGCCGACCGCCTTCGACATCCCACTACCGCGGATCGAGCGCCTCATCAGATCATCGACCGCATCGTCGAGCTGATCGTCGGGCACAACACGATTGATGAGACCCCAATCGGCAGCTGTCTCGGCCGACACGACGTCGCCCGTGATCGCCATCTCGAGCGCTCGCTTACGACCGATCTGGCGGGCCACTGCGACCAGTGGCGTGTTGCAGAACAATCCCCCCTTGCCTCCGGGCAGAGCGAAGCCGGCGGACTCGGCGGCGATCGCCATGTCGCACGTGGCCACCAGTTGGCATCCCGCAGCGGTGGCGAGAGCGCCCACCTTGGCGATCACGACCTGCGGGATGTGTTGCACCAGGTTCATCATGTTGGTGCACACGTGCAGCAGGTACTGGGCATCGGGCAGCTCGACATCGACCATGTCGCCGAAGTTATGACCGGCCGAGAAGACCGGGCCCTCGGCGGTGAGAATCACGCCGAGCGCATCTGAGTCGCCGATCTCGCCGAGCACGTCGGTGATCTCGAGCATCACATCGAGCGCCAACGAGTTGCGCTTGGCCGGGTTGGCGAGTGTGACGGTCGTGACCGGACCATCCACCGAGACGTCCACATACTTGCGATCCATGTCGTCAGACTACGGTCGGCGATGCATCGGACGACGACCCGGAACGTCGCCCGTCATCGTCAGCCGTCATCTTCGGGCCATCATCTTGCAAGAGGTTCACCATGCAGTTCGGAATCATGTTCGCCAACACCGGCTACGGCTCGACACCCGAGGGTGCCAAGGCGGTCGTGCAAGCCGCCGAGGCGGGAGGCTTCACCACGGCATGGACGGTCGAGCATGTCGTCGTGCCGTCGGGCTACGAGTCGAAGTATCCGTACGACGAGAGCGGCAAGATGGCTGGCGGAGCCGAAGAATTCGATCTGCCCGATCCGCTGATCTGGCTCTCGTGGGTGGCCGCCCACACCACGACCCTTCGCCTCGCGACCGGCATCCTGATCGCCACGCAGCGCAATCCACTGATCATCGCCAAGGCGGCCGCCACGCTCGACCGTCTGTCGGGTGGTCGGCTCGATCTGGGGGTCGGTGCCGGGTGGCTCGAAGAGGAGTTCGATGCCCTCGGGGTGCCATTCGCCGCCCGCGGCAAGCGACTCGACGAATACATCGACGCGATGCGTGCGCTGTGGACTCAGGACAAGTCGAGCTTCCATGGCGACTTCGTCAACTTCGACAACTGCATCTCGCGACCGCAGCCGGTCAACGGCACCGTGCCGATCGTGATCGGTGGCCACACCAAGGCGGCGGCCCGTCGAGCAGGTGCCCGCGGCGACGCCTTCTTCCCTGGCAGCGCGACCGCCGGCGAGATCAGCGAGCTGGTCGAGGTGATGAAGCAGACGGCAGCCGAGCACGGCCGCGACGGCGGGGCGATCCCGATCTACGCGATGGCGTTCGGTAAGCCAGGCGATGCGATGTACGCCCGAATCGATTCCCTCCAAGCCGCAGGCGTCAGCCAAACGATCGTGCCGACCTACTCGCCCGGGAAGCTGGCCGACATCGGCCAGAACCTCCTATCACGATTCGGCTGATCACTCGATGGGCAGACACGATCGTGGTTGCTCCCTGATCGCTTCCGGCCAGGACTTCGTAGATCACTTCTTAGATCACTTCTTAGATCACTTCTTAGATCACGGCACGACCGGCGGCCGATCAGATAGGAATGATGGCGAGCCGAACTACTCGATCATCAGGTTCTCGGGAGACGACAGATGACGAAACCGCCGACGCACCGCCCATCACGGGTCGTGATTGAACTCGTCGCACCGGTCGTCGACGGCGGGCTCTATCCCGCCAAAGCTGCACTCGGCGAGCCGGTGACCGTGCATGCCGACGTGTTCTGCGACGGGCACGACGCCGTCGATGCCGCGCTCAAATGGCGGCAGGTGTCGTCCAAGGGTCGCGGCGGCAAGTGGACCGCGATCGCGATGCACTTCGACGGCAACGATCGCTGGCACGCCACGTTCGTGCCGACAAAGCTCGGCCGTCACGAGTTCGAGGTGATCGGGTGGTCGAATCATCCTGAGACCTGGCGGCACGGCGCCCAACGCAAGGTTGAAGCGGACGTCGATGTCGCTGTCGAGCTGTCGGCCGGCCAGGCGATCGTGCAGGATCTACTCGAGGCGGCACGCGCCGCCAAGCCTGCTGCCAAGAGTGCTGCCAAGAATGCTGCCACCGCCGACGTCGCTCGGCTCGAAGCTTGGCTGGCGGAGTTGTCCAGGGGCGCAACGACGTCGCTCGCCGACGACTGGAGCGACGTGTTCTGGCGTTATGCCGACCGCCAGCCGCTCGCCACCAGCGGCCCGATGCCGCTCGACGTCGATCCCGAACGGGCGCGGTTCAGCGCCTGGTACGAGTTCTTCCCTCGCTCGGCGATCGCCCCGGCGACCGGTCACCGCACGCTGCGAGACGCGATCGACCGGCTCGATTACGTCGCCGCGCTCGGCTTCGACGTGCTGTACCTGCCACCGATCCATCCGATCGGCGAGGCCGACCGCAAGGGCAGCAACAACACCACCACAGCTGGACCCGACGATGTCGGTAGCCCGTGGGGCATCGCCGACCATCTCGCCGTTCATCCCTATCTCGGCACGCTCGACGATGTGGGCGCGCTCGGCGAGGCGTGCCGTGAGCGCGGCATCGAACTGGCGATCGACATCGCCTTCCAGTGCGCACCCGATCACCGCTGGGTCACCGAGCACCCGGAATGGTTCGCCCACCGCACCGACGGCACGATCCAGTACGCCGAGAACCCGCCCAAGAGGTATCAGGACATTCTTCCGATCGACTTCGAGTCGTCGGACTGGAGGGCCCTGTGGGAGGGCTTGGCCGAGGTGATCCGGTTCTGGATCGACCAGGGCATCACGATCTTTCGGGTCGACAATCCGCACACCAAGGCCTTCGCATTCTGGGATTGGGCGATCGGCTCGATCCGGCGTGACCATCCCGAAACGATCTTTCTGGCCGAAGCATTCACCAGGCCGCGGGTGATGGAACGTCTCGCCAAGGCGGGGTTCAATCAGTCGTACACCTACTTCACGTGGCGCCGCGAAGCATGGGAGTTGCGCCAGTACTTCACCGATCTCGCGACCCGCACCGTCGATTCGTATCGCCCCAACGTGTGGCCCAATACGCCCGACATCCTCAGCGATCAACTCCAGCACGGCGGCCGTGCGATGTTCGTGAACCGCGCCATCCTGGCGGCCACGCTGTCGGCGAACTGGGGCATCTACGGCCCTGCCTTCGAGCTGCTCGACCATCGCTCTATCAAGCCGGGCTCCGAGGAGTACCTGGATTCGGAGAAGTATCAGCTGCGCACATGGCAGCTCGACGATCCCGACTCGATAGCCCCGCTGATCACCCGTCTCAACGAGATCAGGCGTTCGCAACCGGCGCTTCAACACCTGCGCACGCTGCGGTTTCACGACACCGACTCCGATCGCCTGCTGTGCTATTCGAAGACCGACCCACTCGGCGAGGGCGATCCGGTGCTGGTGATCGTCAACGTCGATACCGATCGCCGCCACGCTGGTGATGTGCACGTCGACCCGGCGACGTTCGGGCTGGGTCTCGGTGACGACGATGAGTTCGAGGTGCACGATCTGCTCGGTGGAGGCCTCTACCGATGGCGCGGCTGGCACAACTATGTCGATCTCACACCCGGGCGCGGCCAGGCCCACGTGTTCGCCGTGCGACGAGCATCGGCATCCCGCCAGGACTCAGACGTGGCATCGTGAACTCGGCCCCGCACAGCTTCCCAGATCTCGATCTGAACGATCCACACGATCTGCTCGGTGGCGGCGGCTACCGGTGGCGCGGCTGGCACAACTATGTCGATCTCACGCCCGGGCG